>Ga0207416_1001395_pt1 | contig 32567 bp, 30 predicted proteins | sample PaiPotPPM11metaG_FD_184107 | JGI IMG/M metagenome (GOLD analysis project Ga0207416, IMG submission 184107) | Iron sulfur acid spring bacterial and archeal communities from Banff, Canada, to study Microbial Dark Matter (Phase II) - Paint Pots PPM... ...
CCACCCCGAGCCCCGCCGCCTGGATCATCGCGAGGTCGTTGTGCGCGTCGCCGACGGCCACCGTCTCGCCGACCGGCACCCCCACCGCCGCGGCCAGCACCGGCAGCGCGCGCCCCTTGTCGTTGCCCACGGGCAGGATCTCGAGGTAGTCCTTTTGGGAGAACACGCGGTTGACCGCCACCGGCAGCGCCCCCAACGCGTCGCCCATCGCCTTGAGCTCCGACGGGTCGCCGATGATCAGCATCTTCAATGGATCCTCGTCGGGCGACCCGTCGAGCAGCGCCTGAAAGCTGGGGGTCTCCAGAATGACGAGCGGCCGGTCCCGATGCTCGTACAACTGGGTCAGGGGCGTGATCCGCTCCGCGTACACCTGCCCGTGGAGGAAGACCAAGGGCGAGGTGTCCGGGAACCGCCGCAGCACGGGCAGCACCGCCCGGGCCACCGCCTGCGGGAGTGCCGTCCGCGCGAGGACCCGGTCGGTGGCGAAGTCGTAGACCAGCCCGCCGTTGTAGATGATCACCGGCGAATCGGCGCCGACGACCTCGACGAAGGGCTGCGTGGCCTGCCAGGGACGGCCCGTCGCGAGGCACACCTTGATGCCGCGCGCTTGCGCGCGGTGGATCGCGTCGATCACGCCCGGCGGCACCACCTTGCTCTCCGGGACGAGCGTGCCGTCGACGTCGGTGACGAGCAGCCGGTAGCGGCGACGCCGGCGCATGCCGCCGGCTAATCCCGCGGAAGCGGGGCTCAGATCCGGACCATCACTTTGCCGTCCTGACGTTTGCTCGCGCGCAGCACCGCGTCGCGGGCCTCGGCGAGCGGGAACCGGCTCGTGATGATCGGCCGGAGGTCGATACGCCCCGACGCCATGAGCCGGATCACGTTCTGGAAGGTCCCGTACCCGGAGTGGCCCTGCGCCCCGAAGACCTGCGCCGCGTGCGTCTGCAGATGCTCGAGGTACATTGGCGCGCGCTCGGCCGCGCGGCCGATGATGACGATCCGGCCGCCGATCGCGAGCGCCTGCTCCATCTCCGGCACGGTCCGCGTCGGCGCGCCCGCGGCTTCCACCATCATGTCCGCCCCGCGGCCCTTGCTCGCCTCGAGGATCACCGCGTGCGGGCTCGAGCCGGCCTTCTCCAGATCCACCGGGCTGTGCACCTCGTCCGCGCCGACCTTCCGCGCGAGCGCTTGGCGCATCGGGCTGACCTCGAAGGCGATCACGCGGCTCGCCCCGGCGGCGCGCGCCAGCGCGATCGCGGCGAAGCCGATCGGCCCCGTCCCGAAGATCGCGACGACGCCGCCGGGCTTGAAGCCCTCCGCGCGCGCGAACATGCCGTTGTAGGCCACGCTGGTCGGCTCGCACAAGGCGCCGGCCTCGGAGGCGGCTTCCTCGCCGCCGTACGCCTCCGCGAGCGCGGTGAGCGGCCAGCAGTACTTGGCGCCGACGACGAGCTGATCCGCCATCGCGCCGTTGATCGTGAAGCCGATCTCCTCGAGGTTCTCGCACTGGTTCGGCCAGCCGTTGCGGCACGGGATGCAGTGGCCGCACCAGATCATTTCCTCGACCGTCACGAGGTCGCCCACGCGGAGATCCTTGACCTCGGCGCCGGCCTCGACGACCTGGCCGCTGAACTCATGGCCGATGACGACCGGGAACTTCGTCAGGCCGGGGTACAGAATGTAGCCGTCCTTGTCGGTCTCCAGGAAGTGCACGTCGGAACCGCAGACGCCGCACGCGCGGGGACGCAGGCGCACGTCCTGCGGTCCGAGCTTCGGTTCGACGACGTCCACCAACCCCAACTTGGGATGCCGCCATATGCTGGAACCCGTCACGGCCTTGCGCGTGCGTTCCTCGAAGTCCGAAACCCGATAGTCGGGCTTAGGCGCCCACTCGGCGGCAAACTGAAGTCCCTTCACCGGACACCGATCCTCTCTGCGGTTAACGCGTTCTAAGCGGTACGTCGTCGGAACGGAGACCCGAGAAGCGGGAGCAGGCCTATAAGCCGGGTTCTGTCGAGGGCGGCCATCTCTCTAGGACGCCGGTTACCCGGCGCCTCCAGCAGTCTACCCGGGGATCGGCGGGCCGCCTCATTTCCCCCTACGTGACCTTGCTCCGGGTGGGGTTTGCCTAGCCGGCCGGTCGCCCGGCCGCTGGTGCGCTCTTACCGCACCCTTGCACCCTTACCGCCACGCGAATCGCTTCGCGCGGCGGCGGTATGTTTCTGTGGCACTATCCTCGGGGTCGCCCCCACTGGGCGTTACCCAGCACCCTGCCCTATGGAGCCCGGACTTTCCTCGAGCAGTTGCCTGCTCGCGGCCACCTGGCCTGCTCCCACCAGATGGTAACACGTGGCGGTGAAGCGTTCAATCGACCCACGGCGCAGCTGAACGCGCGAGGGCTCCGCGTCTGGTAGAATGCTCTAGGTCAGTCTTTCGCGTCGAGCGCGCGATTCGCCAGGCCGTCGGCGCCGGCGTTGCGCGTGCGCGGCACGTGGAAGATGTGGACGTGGTCGAAGCGCCTGAGGCGCGCCAGCGCCTCGCGGTAGAGCGGGATCAGCGCCTCGTTCCGGACCTGATACTTCCCCTCGATTTGGCGGACGAGCAGCTCGCTGTCGCTTTGGATGTGCACGGTGGAGGCGCCGAGCGCGGCGGCCTCCTCGAGCCCGCGGAGCAGCGCCTTGTACTCGGCGACGTTGTTGGTGGCGACCCCGATCCGCTCGGCGATTTCGCGGACGATCGAATGGTCCGCCCGAACCAGCACCCCGATCGCCGCGTTGCCCGGATTGCCGCGGGACGCGCCGTCAATGCAGATGGTAACGGTCGACAACGGTCCTTGCGCGACTTCGCGCGGCGCGGCTCTTGCCGTTCGTGACGGAACGGCGGCCGGCTCGCCCGATTTCGGTTTCCTGATGGTCCGCCGCGCGGGCGGCCGGCGTGAACGGGCCGTCACCGCGGACCGTCGAGGTAGAGGATCCGGTGGCACCGTTCGCAGGTGACGACGTCGCCGCCCCGGACGCGCGAGACGAACCGCGCGGGCACGTCGTTGTGACAGCCGCCGCAGAATCCGCCGACGATCGCCACCATCCCGACGCCGCCCTCCTGGGCCGCGATGCCATCGTACTTCTTGAGCAGCCGGGGCTCGACCGCGGCGGCCAGCCCGGCCCGCTCGGCCTCCCGGGCCGCGATCTCCACGTCGATCCGGCCGCGCTCGCGCTCGTAGGCCGCGACGTGCGCGGCGAGACGCTCCTCGAGCACGCGGGCCGCGGCCCGCCGTTCGGCGTCCTCGCGTTTGAGCGCCTCGACTTCGTCGAACAGCCCGAGAATGCGGTCTTCGAGATGGTCGCGGGTCTTCGCGAGCCCAGCGAGCTCTTCTTCGAGACCCGCGAGCTCCTTCGGATTCGAGACGCGGCCGCCGTACAGGTCGCCCTCGGCCTTCTTTTTCTTGGAGTCCGCGGTCGCCAGCTGCAGCTCCAGGTCGCGAAGCGTGGCCTGCGCCGCGTGCAGCCGCGCCGCGGCGTCCTGCGCCGCGGCCCGCGCCGCCTCGGTCTCCTCGCGCAGCGCCGTGCCGTCGTCGAGCGCCGCCCGCTCGGCCCGCAGGGCCGCCAGCTGCAGATCGACCTGCTGCACCGCCCACAGCGAGGCGAGCGCCGCGAGGCCGTCCGCGGCCTCGACGGGGTTGACGCCGGGGGTGGATTCCGCGGCCGTCATCGCAGGGTCACGAGGTAGATGCCGTGGCGGCCGTCGTCCGTCTCCGCGACGAAGGCGACGCCGCCGCGGCCGTTGATGAACGGCTGGCTGAACGCGGTGAACCGGCCGCCGCCCGGGGCGGCCTCGCCCTCCCGCGCGATCACCGCCACGCCCGACCGGCGGGCGAGGTAGATCGTGTGCGGGTACACGTCCGGGAAGCGCACGATGCCCGGCTCGAAGACGACGTCCTCCGCGTTGTTCATCAGCACGTTCGTAAACGTGGGGAACGGCACGCCGTCCTCCGCGGTCTCGCCGACGCGCGCGAGGGTCACGAGCGCGGCGCGGCCGGTCGCGTAGAGCGCCTCGTGGACGGCGCTGCGCGCGGTTCGTCCGACGAAGCCGACCGTCCCGGCGTCGGTCAGGTTCACGAACCCGAACTCGGTGAACGGCCCGCCGACCGGCGCGGTATCGTCGGTCGTCACGACGGGCGCGATGCGGCCCTCGCTCAACACGTAGACCCCCTGGGTCGAATGTGCGGTCGTCGCGGCCACGAACGCGATCCGGCCGCGGTTGTTCAGCGCCGGACTACCGTCGAGGAAGAACTCGAACAGGCCGCCGGTGGGCGCGGGCCATCCGCCCATCACCGCGGTGGTCGTAGTGCCTTCGCTGTTCGTGAAGATCCCTTCCTGCCCGGTGCCGTTGGTGCGTCCGACGAACGCGACCACCTCGTGGTCGTTGATCGTCGGGTTGGCGAAGTCGGTGAACACGCCGCCGGCCGGCGCGGCCTGCCCCGTGACCGCGATCGGCACGACCGCGCCGTTTCGCGCCGCGTAGATGCCGAGGCGCGCGGCCCGGTCGGTCGTCCGGCCGAGGAAAATCACGGTGCCGCGATTGTTCAACACGACGTCGCTCAGCGTGGAGAACGTGCCGCCCGTCGATACCCGCCGGCCCACGGCGACGAGTGTGGTCAGACGGCCGTCGCGCCGCAGATACAACGCCTGCGAGGCCCCCTGCGCCGTGGTCTCGGCGCCGAAGGCGATGTCTCCCCGGTCGTCCAGCGAGGGATCGGCCAGCACCGTGAACGTCCCGCCGTCCGGGGCGCGGTCGCCGGTGCGGACGAGCAGCCGGAGCGAGGCGACGGGACTCGCCGGCGCGGATGCCCGCGGCGCGGCGGGTGCGCCGGCGTTGCCGGAATCGACGGCGGGAGTGGCCCCGCGCAGCGCGGCGACCGGCGCCGCGAGCAACGCGACAATGAGCGCGGCCGGCGCGGCCGTGCGCAGGCGAAAGCGGCGCGGTCGCATGATTGTTCTATTCTATCCTATCGTCAGACACGAACGAAGATCCGGGCCCGGTACAGCGGAACCAGGATGAGCCACCACACCGCGAGGTACGCGCCGGTATAGAGCCACAGCGCCGGCACCGTGCCGACCCGGGCGATGAGCGAGGCGATGATCGCCGATTCGAGCGAGACGAAGGCGCCGGCCGCATTCCGCGCCTGCCACGCGTCCAGCACCAGCAGCTTGAAGAGGATCGGCACCACGTAGGCGACGATCGCGTTCGTGCCGAGCACCGAAAGCGGCGCGGCGACCGGGCGCCAGCCCACGACGTCGGCCAGAGCGTAAAACGCCGCCAGCAGCGCGAGTCCGAAGCCGCCCGCGAGCAGCGCGTACGACGGCGTCCACAGCGGCTTGCTGAGCGGCAGGACGGCGCCCCACAGCCAGCCGTCGGCCGCGAGGGCGAGCCCGCCGAGGCCGACGATGACCACCGCGAGTGCCGGATGAATCGCCCGCCGCTCCTCCGGCGCGCCCCACAGGACGCCGCGGTGGAGCACTTCGCCGGCCGCCCCGCCGATCAGCGCGAGCGCGGAAGCCGGCGCGACGGAGAACAGGCCCGCGACGTGGTAGCGCGTCAGGTAGGTGTCGTTCAGATACCGCACGATGTTGTGGCTCTCGCCGAGCACGCCGGGCGCGGCGCCCGGGACCGGCACGAACGCGAGGAGCCCGGCGTACCCGCCCAGCAGGCCGGCCGCGGCGGCGAGGCGCACGAGGACCGGCAGTCCGCCGAGCGCGGCGGCCACGAGATACGAGAGGCCGATCAGCTGGAGCACGTCCATGTTGAGCGCGAGCTGGCGGGCTTCGAGAGAATCGATCAGGACGCCGAGGGCGACGAGCAGCACGGCGCGCCGCACGATGCGCCAGATCCGCAGCCAGACGGCGCCGTGCGCCGCGTGGCTCTGCGGGACGGCGACGCCCATCGCGAGGACGAACCACGGCAGGATCATGTCCGTAAACGTCACGCCCTGCCCCCACGGCGCGTGCATCAGCTGCCGGGGGGTGGCGGTGGTCCACGGCACGTTGTTGACGACGAGCATGCCGGCGATGACGGCGCCGCGGAACGCATCCAGCGATACAAGCCGGCGGGCTTTCGACGTATCCATACGAAGTCGGCCCCCAGTGTCATCTCGCGATGGCGCCCGAACCGATTATTCCCAGGCGATGTGAAGGCATCGCGAAGACCGCGTGATGCCTGGGCGCGCGGGGCCTCGCGGATTCGCGTATATTATGGAAGCGACGGCGCACCGCCGGACGTTCTACACAGCGAACGGCACCTGCCGGCACAGGAGGGACCCGCCACGCCTATCGTCGACGCGCATCTTCATCTCGCGACCGCCTCGATGTTCCAACGGCTGCGCGCGCGGCCGTGGCCGCTGCGCCCCAAGGCCCGCGAGGTCCTCATGGGCGACACCGGCCGCGCGGCCCGCCGGTTCGCCGGGCTCGAAGGCCTCACGATCGCCGACCACGCGGCGCGCTGGAAGGCGGCGTTCGACCGGGCCGGCATCACGATGGGCGCCTTCATCGCGATCGGCGAAGGCAACGAGGAACTCGCGGAGTTCGTCCGGCAGGCGCCGGACCGGTTTCAGGCGTGGGGCAGCGTCATGGATCCGACGGCCGCCGGCGCGGCCGCGACGGTCCGGCGCTTCGGGGCGTGGGGACTGCGCGGCCTCAAGTTGTATCCGCCGGTGCAGCGCTTTCACGCGAACGACCGCGCGGTCTACCCGGTGTACGAGGCGGCCGCCGAGCAGGGGCTTCCCGTGCTGTACCACTTCGGGATCACGATCGCGCCGATCTACGACCTGACGTACGCGAACCCGCTGCCGCTCTCGAGCGTCGCGCGGGACTTCCCGGAGATCACCTTCGGCATCGCGCACTGCGGCGCCGGGTTCCTGCGCGAAGCGCTCTTCCTCGCGTATCACACGGAGAACATCTGGACCGACACGTCCGGGACCAACAACTGGCGGGAGTTCACGCCGGGCGCCCCGGGACTGGATCAGGTCTTCCGCGATCTGCTCCGCGCCTACGGACCGGCGCGCATTCTCTTCGGGACGGACTCCACCGCGCCCGACGAATACCGCGAGAAGATCCTGCGCGAGCAGCAGCAGATTTTCAAGAGCCTGGAGGTCTCCGACGAGGATCTCACCGCGATCTTCGAGGGCAACGCGCGGCGGGTGCTGCGCCTGGCGTAGCCTAGCGGGCGAGCAGTACCCGCCCGAGCGCCGCCATGATCGACGCGGCGGCGACCGGTTCCCGATTCCCCAGCACGATGTCGACGAACGCCCTCGTGTACTCGTCGCGCCGTCCCGCGATCCGCACGAGCCGGTTGAGCAGCGCGGGACGGGCGGAGACGCCGCGGATCATCCGGCACACCGCAAAGAGACGCTCGAACCGCCGCCGCAGCGCGCGCTCGTAGGCCGAGGCCGCGGCGGCGAAGCCCCGGGGCGAGTGATCCGCGCCGGCGAGAAACGCCGCGGCGCAGTCGGCGGCGATCCCGCCCGACTCAAGCGCGTAATCAATGCCCTCGCCGGTGAGCGGATTCACGAGGCCGGCCGCCTCGCCGGCGAAGAGCACGCCGTCCGCGCGCACGGCGGACGCCGGGAAATCGATCCGAAGCGGATAGCTTCGGATCCCCCCTACCCCTCGGCCGCCCTCGAGGATCTGGGCCTGCGCGGCCTCCAAGAACCGCTCGCACGCCGCGCGCGCCGCGGGCACGCCGCGGCCGCTCCGCGCCAGGAAGCCCACGCCGGCGTTGGCCGTGGACGCGGAGGTCGGAAAGATCCACCCGTACCCCGGAAGCGGAACGCCCCCAAACCGGATCTCGACCGGACCGGCCGCGTCGCGCGAGACGTAGGTGCGCGCCGCCAGCATCATCGCCGGCGGGCGTGACAGCGCGCCGAGCCGTCTCGGCAGCGCGATCGAGGCGCCGGTGGCCACGATGGCCAGGCGCGCGCGATAGGTGACCGGACGGCCGTCGCGCGTCGCGCGCACCGCGACGCGGTCGTCTTCGCGGACGACGTCCTCGACGTCGACGCCGCCTTCGAAGGACGCGCCCGCCTCCACGGCGCGCGCGCGAATCGCGTCGTCGAGGTGCACGCGCGGGACGATCAGCATCGCCGCCGGCGCGGCTGCCGGAGCCGGCACGGTCGTGCGGAGGCGGGCGCCGTCGGGGGCCACGACCTCCACGGCGTTGATCGGCTGCGCGACGGGACGCAGGCGGTCGAGCACGCCCATGGCAGCGAGAGCGGCGACGGCGCGCGGCGTGAGCCCGTCGCCGCAGACCTTCTCACGGGGGAACACGGCCTTGTCGAGCAGCGCCACGCGGACGCCGCGCGCGGCGAGCGCATACGCCGCGGCCGAGCCGCCGGGGCCGGCTCCGACGACGGCCACGTCGAGCGCCGTGTCGGTCACTTGCCGGCCGTGAGCGAGTACATCAAGGGCGGGCTCGGCGCGTCCCCGGGCCACCGCCACGTGCCGTCCGGCCGCGCCTCCATCCATGGAAACATCGGCCAGCCGACGTACGGGTATTCGTCGAACGAGGTGATGCGCAGCCCGGCGCGGAGCATCGCCCCGATCACGTCCGACAGCGGGTGGGCCCATTCGTAGGTCACGCTGTCGAACTGCCCGTCCGGCACGGCGTACGAGCCGCGCCGTTCCGCCCGCACCGGGTCGTCGGCGTGAAAGTACGGGAACGCGATCCGCAGCTCGCGCCCCGGGGTCTCGTCGTCGAAGACGAGCGGAAACGGATGCCCCTCGATGAGACAGAAGCGCCCGCCCGGCCGCAGGAACCGCGCCGCGACGCGGGCCCAGCGGTCGAGATCCGGCAGCCAGCACAGCACCCCGTGCGACGCGAAGACGATGTCGAACTCGCCGTCGAGCCGCTCGGGAAGGTCGTAGACGTCGGCCTGGATGAACGTCGCCGGAATGTGGAGCTCTTCGGAGAGCGCGCGCGCCGCGGCGATCGCGTCGCCGGAGAAGTCTACGCCCGTCACGGCGGCGCCCCGCCGCGCCCACGCGAGCGTGTCGAGCCCGAAGTGACACTGCAGGTGGAGCAGCGACCTGCCGGCGACGTCCCCGACGAGGCGGACTTCCAGCGCGTCCAGCGCCTCGCGGCCGGCGCGTCGCCCGGCCTTGAAGCCTTCGAGATCGTACATCGGCGACGCGACGTGGTGCCGGGCCCACAAATCCCACAGGGCCTGATTCGAGCGAAGGTAGCGCTCCATACGATCAGTATACCGGATGAGCCGCGCGCCTCGGCCGGCATACGATGTGGAGCGCGCGGCCGCCGAGGCGTATGATGCTTCCTGTGAACGCACCAAGGGGGAATGGATCGATGAACTACGACGCACTCTTCGCCGATGCCGTCGCCGGGCTCAAAGCCGACGGCCGGTACCGGACGTTCGCCGATCTGGAGCGGCGGTGCGGCGGTTTTCCGCGCGCGACCTGGCACACGCCCGACGGGCCCGCGGACGTCACCGTCTGGTGTTCCAACGACTATCTCGGCATGGGCCAGCATCCGGCCGTGCTCGACGCGATGGCGGACGCGCTCCGCCGCTGCGGCGCCGGGGCCGGCGGCACCCGCAACATCTCCGGCACCAGCCACTACCATGTGCTGCTCGAGCGGGAGCTCGCCGATCTGCACCAGAAGGACGCGGCGCTTTTGTTCACGTCGGGTTACACGGCGAACGATGCCGCGATCAGCACGATCGCGCGCCTCGTGCCCGGCTGCGCCGTCTTTTCGGACGCCTCGAACCACGCCTCGATGATCGAGGGAATCCGGCGCAGCGGCGCGGAGAAGCACATCTTCCGGCACAGCGACGCGGCGGACCTCGACCGGCTGATGCGCGCCGCCGGCGCGGACCGGCCGAAGCTCGTGTGCTTCGAGTCGGTGTACTCCATGGACGGCGACATCGCGCCGATCCGCGATCTGTGCGACGTGGCCGAGCGGCACCGGGCGCTGACCTACCTCGACGAGGTGCACGCGGTCGGACTGTACGGACCGCGCGGCGGCGGCATCGCCGAGCGCGACGGCGCCCTCCGCCGCATCACCGTCGTGCAGGGCACGCTGGCGAAGGGCTTCGGGGTGACCGGCGGCTACATCGCGGGCCCGGCCGCGCTCGTCGACTGCGTGCGCAGCTTCGCGCCGGGCTTCATCTTCACGACCGCGATGCCGCCGGTGATCGCCGCCGGCGCGCTGGCGAGCGTCCGCCATCTCAAGACAAGCGCCGCGGAGCGCGGGCGTCATCAGGAGCGCGCGGCGCGGCTCAAGCGCCTGCTGGCCGGCGCGGAACTGCCGGTCAAGGACACGCCGAGCCACATCGTGCCGTTCATGGTCGGCGACGCGGTGCTCTGCCGGGCGATCTCCGACGAGCTGCTCCATCGCCACCGCATCTATCTCCAGCCGATCAACTATCCGACGGTGCCGAGGGGCGCGGAACGGCTCCGGATCACCCCGACGCCGCTCCACGACGACGCCGAGATGGACCGGCTCGTCGGCGCGCTCCGCGACGTGTGGGAGCGGCGGCACGACATCGCCGCGCGGTCAGCGCACGCGCTGGGCCGCGCCGGTTGAGCGGCTCGCCGAAGGACTTCCGACCGCGCCGCCGCGAAGTCACGCGCGTGCCTCCCTCGAACGCCGACGTCTCCCGCCTCTCCTCGGCCCGGCCCGTGGCCGCCGTGCTCGACCGCATCCTCGGCGGCGGTGAGGCGACGCGCGGGGACGCGGTGGCGTTCATGCGGTGTCCGCCGGGCGACGTCGACGCGCTCTGCGCGGCGGCCCGGACGCTGCGCGCGCGCGGCAGCGGGCGGACGGTCAGCTTTTCGCCGAAGGTGTTCATCCCGCTGACGCGCCTGTGCCGCGACACCTGCGGCTACTGCACGTTCCGGACCGACCCGCACTCCGACCCGCGCCTGTACATGACGCCGGAAGAAGTGCTCGAGGTCGCCCGCGCGGGCGAACGGCTCGGCTGCGCGGAAGCGCTGTTTACGCTCGGCGAGCGTCCGGAGCAGCGCTTTCCGGAAGCGCGCGAATGGCTGCGGCGGCGCGGCCACCGCAGCACCCTCTCGTATCTCCGCGAGGTATCGGAGCTCGTCTTGCGGGAGACGGCGCTGTGGCCCCATCTCAACCCCGGCACGATGAGCCGGGACGAGATGGCGCCGCTGCGCGACGTGAGCGTCTCGATGGGCCTCATGCTCGAGAACACGAGCGAGCGGCTCTGCGCACCCGGCGGTCCGCACGAGCACGCGCCCAGCAAGCGGCCCCGCGTGCGGCTGCGCACGATGGAAGCGGCCGGCGCGCTGCGCATCCCGTTTACGACGGGCCTGTTGATCGGCATCGGCGAGACGGCCGAGGAGCGCGTCGACACGCTCTTGGCGATCCGCGAGTCGCACGCGCGGTGGGGCCACATCCAGGAAGTGATCGTGCAGAACTTCCGCGCCAAGCCGGCGACGCCGATGGACGGCGCGGACGAGCCGGACACCGTGGACGTCACGCGGACCGCGGCGGCGGCGCGCCTCGTGCTCGGCGCGGCGATGAACATCCAGGTGCCGCCGAACCTGACCGCGCGCGGCTACGAGACCTATCTCGAGGCGGGGATCAACGACTGGGGCGGGATCTCACCGCTGACGATCGACTACGTGAACCCGGAGGCGCCGTGGCCGCAGATCTCGGCCCTGCGCGCCAAGACGGAAGCGGCCGGCCTCGCGCTGCGGCCGCGCCTCGCCGTGTATCCGGAGTACGTGCTGCACCGTCCGGACTACGTCGCACCGTCGCTCCTCGGCCGGCTGCGCGCCGCCGCGGATGCCGACGGATATTTCAAGGGAGGGCTGGTTCACCATGAGCACCGCCACGGACGCGCCTCGGCCTGAGCCGGGCCGCTCGGTCGACCGTCTGCTCGCGGAGGTCGCGCGGGGCGTCGCGCGCCCGCTCGACCGCGCGCTCTCGGGCGGGGACGTCACGGCCGAGGAAGCGGAGACGCTGCTCGGCGCGTCGGGCCGCGAGCTGACCGCGCTCACCGCGGCCGCGGACGCGCTGCGGCACGAGGTCGCCGGGGACCTCGTGACCTACGTCGTCAACCGCAACATCAACTTCACGAACGTCTGCATCAAAGGCTGCGGCTTCTGCGCGTTCAGCCGCGATTTCAGAGAAGAAGAAGGCTACTTCCTCCCCGAGGAAGAGATCATCCGCCGCGCGCGCGAGGCGTGGGACCTCGGCGCCACCGAGGTCTGCGTCCAGGCGGGCCTGCCGCCCAAGATGGACGGCGACATGTACATCACCCTGACGCGCGCGATCAAAGCGGCGCTGCCCAAGATCCATATCCACGGGTTCTCGCCCGAGGAAGTGCTCTACGGCTCGGTCCGGTCGGGGCGCACCATCCGCGAGTACCTCGCCGAGCTCAAAGCCGCGGGCGTCGGCAGCCTGCCCGGCACCGCCGCGGAGATCCTCGACGACGAGATGCGCGACCGCATCGCCCCCGGCCGCATCAGGACCGCGCAGTGGATCGAGGTGGTCACCACGGCCCACGAGCTCGGCATCCCGACCACGTCCACGATCATGTTCGGGCACGCGGAGACGGCCGGCCATCAGGCGCGCCACCTCGTGCTGCTCCGCGATCTGCAGCGGCGGTCCGGCGGCTTCACCGAGTTCGTGCCGCTGAGCTTCATACACACGGAAGCGCCGATGTGGCGGGAAGGCCTCGTCCAGGGGCTGCGGCCGGGGCCGACCGGCATGGAGGTCCTGCGCGTCCACGCGGTCTCCCGCGTCGTGCTCGGCCGGGCGATCCCGAACCTGCAGGTGTCGTGGGTGAAGGAAGGCCCGCGGATGATGCAGCTGCTGCTGGGCGCCGGCGCCAACGACGTCGGCGGCACGCTGATGAACGAGAGCATCTCGACCGCCGCGGGGGCGGGCTTCGGGCAGCTGCTGCCGCCGGCGGAGCTGCGCCGGCTGATCCGCGACACCGGGCGCGTGCCCGCGGAGCGCACGACGACGTACGCGCTGCGGCGGGTCTTCGACGGGGACGAGAGCGAGGTGCCGGAGCCGCTCGACGTGGCCGCCGCCGATCAGGCGCGCTTCGGCAGCTACCACCAGTTGATCAAGATGGGCCGCTACCGCTACCGCCACCCGCACCGGACGGCGTCAGGCGCGACCGAGGTCAAAGTCTCGCAGTAGCGCACCGCGAAGAGATCCGCTTCGGTATCGACGTCAAACGCGAGGCCCGGCCGCCGGACCTCGACGACGTCGAGGCCGAGCGCCCGCGCGCCGCGGCGGTGCGCGATCAGGCTCCCGGCCCCGTACGCGGGCTGGAACGCCGTCCCGGACGGGATGGCCACCGCGTTCGTTCCGGTGCCCTCCTTGGACGGCGCGAGCACGAGCCTGCCGGGGCTCGCGGCCCCAAGCAGCGCCACCACGTCGTCCGGCTTGAGGAGCGGCAGGTCCGCGGCCACGACGAGCAGCGCGGCGTCGCCGGCGCCATCCCTCACGACCTGTCCCAGCGCGGCGTTGAGACCCGGGCACGGATCGACGAGCACGGACATCCCCCACGCCGCGGCCTGCGCCCGGACGACGGGATCCGGCGTCATGACGACGATGCCCTCGACGTTCGGGGTCGCGCGAAGCGCGGCGCACACGTTCCGCAGCAGCGCGAGGCTCAACGCGACCCGCTCGGCGGCGGAGAGCACGCCCTCGAGCCGGCTCTTCGCGCCGGACAGCGCCTTCTGCGGGACGACCGCGCGTGCCCTCACGCCGAGGCGGTCCCGTCTTCGCGGGCCGCGACGGCGGCCGCCTCGACGCCGCGGGCGCCGGCGATGCGCAGCATCTCCCTCGCGAGGCGCCGCCGGCCGGCCCGATCGGCCATCAGCGTATCCGCCACCTCGACCTCAAAACGCCGGCCGGCCGTCCCGGCAACCGTGACCGTCCCGGCCGCCGCCCGATCGCGGGCGTCCAAGACGAAGACGTCGAGGAACCTCGCATAGAGCGCGGCGATGGCCGCCGGCTCGACGCGCAGACCCGCGCCGCGCAGCATCTCCACCGTCGGTCCTTTGACCGCGGTCCCGCCGATCAGCGGGGTCACGGCGATCCGCAGCGCGCGGCTGCCGGCGAGCGCCGCCTCCATCCCCCTTAGCGCCAGGATCGGGCCGACGCTCACGAGCGGGTTGCTGGGCGCCACGACGATGACCGCGGAGTCGCGCACGGCCTCGAGCACTTCCGGCGACGGCGCGGCCGTCTCGATGCCCTCCAGCTCGATGCGCCGCACCGGGTCGCGGGCGCCGCGGCGCACGAAGTAGTCCTGAAACGGCAGCCGGCCCTCGGGCGTGTGGACGAACGTGGCCACCCGGCCGTCGGTCATCGGCAGCACCCGGGGGGCCACGCCGAGCGCGGACGCGAGTGACGCGGTCACCTCGGTCGGGCGGCGCCCGGCGCGCAGCCACTGGGTCCGCGCGATGTGCGTCGCGAGGTCGCGGTCGCCGAGCCGGAACCACACCGGCAGGCCGTACCGATCGAGCATCTCGAGCGCCGCCCAGGTCTCGCCCTCGATCCCCCACCCTCGCTCCTCGCTGACGAGGCCCGCCAGCGTGTACAGCACCGTGTCGACGTCAGGCGAGATCGCGAGGCCGAGATGTTCCCAGTCGTCCGCCGTGTTGACGATCACCGTCAGGTCCTTGGGATTGCGCAGCACGGCGGCGAGACCGTCCACGAGCTTGACGCCGCCCACGCCGCCGCAGAGGACCGTGATCATCGGTGGGCTACCGGTACGCGACGATGGCGTCGAGGGGCTTGCGTGGGGGGACCGGCGGCGTATGCGCCGGATAGCCGATCGTCAGAAGCGCCTGCGGCACGAAGTCGGGCGCCAGGTCGAGCGCCTGCCGTACGACGCCGGGGCAGAAGAGCGGCGCGCAGCACCAGCACGCCCCGAGGCCGTTCGCGGACGCCGCGAGCAGAAGATTCTGAATGCCCGCGGCCGCGCTCTGGACCGCCATGACCTGCTCGGCGCCCCGCCGCGCGCGATCAGGATAGACGTCCATCTCCGCCATCGTGTAGCCCACAAGAACCAGCAGCGGTGCGTCGCTGAACCGCCGCGTCGAGAATCGCAGCTCGACCTTGATGGACGCTTCCGGGGTGCCGCTCCGCTCGAGATCGCGGCGCCAGCGGCGCCCCATCTGGTCGGCCAGCCGCTGCTTTGCCTCCGGAGAGCGAACCACGACGTACCGCACCGGCTGCGCGTTGTGGGCCGTCGGCGCGACCGCGGCCGCCTCGAGCAGCGCGTGGACCAGCTCTTCGGGCACAGGATCGGCCTTGTAGAACCGGACCGTGCGGCGCGCGATGAGCAACGGCGGTACTTGATTCGACACGGCGTCGGGCAACATTAGAGAGCAGCCTCCGGTGCGAGAGGTCCGTCTAGGCCCCGAATGACAGGTTAAGGGCGACAGCGATTCTCGACAACCTTCGATCGAGGGTCCAGAGGGGCGCGTCCGAGAGCCTGGCGGAGGCAAGAAGATGCGCATCGATCCAACCGATGCCACGGCCGTATAGACGCTTTCGATCGAGAAAATCGATCACTTCGGAATGTTCGGCGGCGTTAGCTTCGGGAAGCGCCCGCAAGAGCGAAAGCACCTGATCGCGATTGCGCAGTGCGCCGCAGGCAAGTTCCCCGACGACGAAGGGATGAATCAGCACATCTCCATCACCGAGAAGAGACTCCAGACGCCGGTTTCCGCTACGAAGATGGTCGATCCAGACGGAGGTATCGACGAGAATCATGCAACTCGGTCCGACCTTCGCCGTCTCAACGGCTTCAAGCGCGGTTCAGTTCCACCGAGTTTCGCGAGGCGCCGGGCGCTCTCCCGGGCGATGAGCGCCTCCAGCCCGAGGCGCACCAAGGCGGTCTTTTTCGAGACACCCGTCAACCTGGCGGCACGGCGCAGCAGAGAGGTATCGACGTTCAGGGTAGTTCGCATATATGCATTATGATGCCTGATTTGTACACATGTCAATTAATCCCTATTCCACCGGCCGCGATGCGTGGTCCCTCGTCAGCTTGCGCCAGACGCGTAGCACCTCCGCCACGCTCCAGGCCTGGGCGATGCAGCCGCGCGGGCGGTGCGGCGGATCGCCGTCGAAGATCTCTGATATCGTACCAAGCCCCGCGTCGCGCAGATGATGCTCGAATGGCCGCAGCAGGTCGAGCGCGCCGGCGGCGTCGCCGGTCACACGGTGGTAGGCCTCGGCGTACGGACCGATCAGCCAGGCCCACACGGTCCCTTGATGGTACGCGTGATCGCGGCGGCGGAGATCGCCCTCGTACGTCCCGTGGTATCCCGGCGCGTCCGGCGCAAGCGACCGGAGGCCGTACGTGGTCAGGAGGGCGCGTCCGGCCGCGCGGACCACGCCCGCGGCTGCGTCGCCGTCGAGCAGCGGGAAGGGCAGCGACACCGCGAAGATCTGGTTCGGACGCACCGTGAGGTCGTCGCCGTCGGGGCCGTCCACCACATCGGCCAGCGCGTCGCGGCCCGGACGGACAAACCGCGCCTGGAACGCCGCGCGGACCCGGCCGGCCAGGACATCGTATCGCGACGCCGCGGCCTCGTCGCGTCCGGCCGAGAGCACGGCTGCGGTCCGGAGCGCGTTGTACCAGAGCGCGTTGATCTCCACCGGCTTGCCGACGCGGGGCGTGACGATGGTCTCCTCCACCTTGGCGTCCATCCAGGTCAGCTGCACGCCGGGCTCACCGGCGTGCAGGAGCCCGTCTTGCGCGTCCATGCCGATGCCGTAGCGCGTGCCCGCGATGTGCCGGTCGACGATCTCGCGGACCACGGTACACAGGCCGTCGACGAGACCGCGCTCCCCCGCGGCGTCCGCGTACGCGGCCGCGGCCAGGACAAACCACAACGACGCGTCGGCGGTGTTGTACGCCGGATCCGCCCCGCCGTGGTCCGGGAAGTTGTCCGGCAGCAGGCCGTCCCGCACGAATCCGGAAAACGTCCGGAGAATCTCCGCCCCGTCGTCGTGGCGCCCCGTCGCCAGCGTCAATCCCGGCAGCGCGATCATGGCGTCGCGGCCCCAATCGCCGAACCAGTGATAGCCGGCCAGCACCGACCGGCCCCCGCTCCGGCGGACGATGAACTGATCCGCGGCCAGCGTCAGTTGTTGGACGATCGGATCGGCGCCCTCGGCCCCGGCCCGGCGCAGCAGCGCTCCCTGCCGGTCGAGAGCCGCGCGGAGCGTCCCCGCCGCGTCGAGGTCCGGATCGTCTTCCGCCGTCGCGACCAGCGCGACCGGCTCGCCGGGCGACAGTGACAGCATGAACTCCCCGGGCGCGTAGAGGTCCTCACGGTCGTCGAGCCCGCGGACGGTCTCCTCGCGGTGAAGAAAGTTCCACCACCACATGCCGTCCGGGACGAACCGGCCGTCCGGCGCGAGCACGCGGTACGGCGGCGCGCCGTCCGCCCGAATCGTCACGCCCGAGGCATCCGCGCGCGCCTCCGGGCGCCACCCCGCGCCCGAGCGCAGCAGATGGAAATCGCGGCAGGTCACGAGCGGCGTCACCCGCAGGGTCGCCGGGCCGCGGCCCCGCACAAGCCGGTAGCCCACGTACGTCGTGCTGCCGCCGTACGCCATCCACACCCGCCGTTCAAGCAGCGTGTCCCCGAAGGCGTACGTCCAGACCGGCAGCATCCCGTCGAGGGCAAAGCTTTGCACGTACCGGTAGCCGTCGGGATCGATCGTACCGCCCCCGTACTCGTGCGCGGACAGCGGGTACCGCCGGCCGTCGAGTTCGGCCCACTCCGACAACCCGGCGACCAGCACCGTCCGGCCCACCGGAGGGGTCTGGGCCGCGACGAGCAGGCCGTGGTACCGCCGCGTGTTGACGCCGGCCAGCGTCCCGGACGCGTACCCGCCGAGCCCGTTGGTCACGAGCCATTCACGCCGCAGCGCGGAGGGCAGATCGCCGCAGATCTCCCGCCCGAACGAGATCAGCGCGACGGCTCCGCGAGCAGCGCGGCGACGAGCGCCGTCCACCCGGTCTGGTGGCTCGCGCCGAGGCCGGCGCCGGTGTCGCCGTGGAAGTACTCGTGGAACGGGATGTAATCGCGCCAGTGCGGGTCGGTCTGGAACCGTTCGTTGCCGCCGAAGACCGGCCGGCGGCCCTGCGCGTCCCGCAGAAAAATGCGCGTGAGGCGGTTCGACAAGTCGTCCGCGATCACGCCGAGCGTCCGGAATGTGCCCGAGCCCGTCGGATGCTCGACCAGAAAGTCGTCGCCGTAGTAGTGGTGAAACCGCCGCAGCGACTCGATCAGCAGGAAGTTGATGGGAAACCAGACCGGACCGCGCCAGTTGGAGTTTCCGCCGAACAGGCCCGTGCGCGACTCCGCGGGCTCGTACGCCACGCGATAGGTCTGGCCGTTGATCTCCAGCATGTACGGATGGTCCAGATGGTACCGGCTCATCATCCGCACCCCGCAGTCGCTGAGGAACTCCCGCGGATCCAGCGCGCGCCGCAGCACGCGCTTCATCCGGTGCCCGCGCGCGAGGGCCAGGAGGCGCCGCTCCCCCGCGCCCGGCTCCTGCCAGCGCGAGACGAGGCTCGCGAGATCGCTCCGGTTGGCCAGCACCCACTCCAGGCGCGACCGGAACTCCGGCAGCATCGCCAGCAGCTCCGGCTCGATCGTCTCCACCGCGAAGAGCGGCAAGAGGCCGACTGCGGACCGGACCTCGAGCGTCTGGTACGTGTCGTCCGGCAGGTGCAGGACGTCGTAGTAGAACTCGTCGCGGTCGTTCCACAGCGGGATGCCGTTCCCGCCGAGGTTGTTGAGCGCGCCCGCGATGGAGAGGAAGTGCTCGAAAAACTTGGTCGCGACGTCCTCATAGGCGCTGTCGCCGCGCGCCAGCTCGAGCGCGATCGCGAGCATGTTCAGGCAAAACGCGCCCATCCAGGCCGTGCCGTCGGCCTGATCGAGATGCCCGCCGGTCGGCAGCGGCTGGCTGCGGTCGAAGACACCGATGTTGTCGAGCCCGAGGAACCCGCCCTGAAAGATGTTGCGGCCTTCGGCGTCCTTCCGGTTCACCCACCACGTGAAGTTGATCAGCAGCTTGTGAAAGACACGCTCGAGAAACGCGCGGTCGGCCCGGCCGTTGAGCCGGCGGTCGATCTCGTAGACGCGCCGCGCCGCCCATGCGTGCACCGGCGGGTTCACGTGGTCGAACGCCCACTCGTAGGCGGGCAGCTGTCCGTTCGGCTGCGTGTACCATTCGCGCATGACCAGGACGAGCTGCTGTTTGGCAAACTCCGGATCCACCATCGCCAGCGGTACGCACTGAAACGCGAGGTCCCACGCCGCGAACCACGGATACTCCCAGGTGTCGGGCATCGAGAGGATGTCGTCGGCGTCGAAGTGGCGCCAGTCGGCGTTGCGTCCGGCCTTGCGCTTCGCCGGAGGCGTCGGCCCCGCCGGATCGCCGTCGAGCCAGCGCTGCACGTCGTAGTGATAGAACTGCTTGCTCCACAGCAGACCGGCGAACGCCTGCCGCTGCACCTGCCGCGCATCGGCCGACAACCCCTCCGGCGCGAGCGGCCGGTAGAAAGCATCGGCCTCGGCCTGCCTGGCCAAGAAAAGGTCGGCCACGCCGGCGAACGGCGGCCCCCCGGCGTCCTTGGACAGGCGCAGCAGGACGGTCCGCGTCTCGCGGGGCGCGAGTGTCATCGTGTAGTGCGCCGCCACCTTGGTACCGGTGAATTCGGGATTGACCGCGTCCGCGGCGCCGTCCACGACCGCCGCGTGAATGCCGTCCTTCACGTAGCGCGTCCGGTTCGGCACATGCCACAGCCGCTCGGCGTTCGTCTCGTTCTCCGTGAACAGGAACGCCGGATCGCCTGAGCACGCGAGCCGGTAGTCGCCGAGCGTGGGGTGCGAGGCGCGCACCACCCGCCAGGCCTCCCCGGGGCGCTGCGGCCCGCGGCCGGCGCGCAGCTCCGGGCGGCGGTCGTCGATTCCCCACGCCCACGTGTTGCGGTACCACAGCGTCGGCAGCAGGTGAATCGGCGCGGGCTCCGGGCCGCGGTTCGCGGCCGTGATCCGGATCAGGATGTCGTCCGGCGCCGCCTTCGCGTACTCGACCGTGACGTCGAAGTACCGGTCGCCGTCGAACACGCCGGTATCGATCAGCTCATATTCGGGCGCCTCCCGGCCGCGGCGCCGGTTCTCCGCGACGAGGCCGGCGTAGGGAAACGCGCGCTGCGGGTACTTGTAGAGGGCGCGCATGTAGGAGTGCGTCGGCGTGTTGTCGAGAAAAAAGTAGTACTCCTTGACGTCCTCGCCGTGGTTGCCCTCGGCGTTCGTGAGCCCGAACGGCCGCTCCTTGAGAATAGGGTCCGCCCCGTTCCAGAGCGCGATCGCGAAGCACAACCGCGACTGCTCGTCGCAGATACCGAGCAGCCCGTCCTCGCCCCAGCGGTAGGCGTGCGAGCGCGCGTGATCGTGCGGAAAATAGTCCCAGGCCGTGCCGTCGGGCGAATAATCTTCGCGGACGGTGCCCCACTGCCGCTCGGAGAGATACGGGCCCCATCGATACCATGGGGCGCGTCCCGCATGCGCGTCCGCAAGCCGGCGCCGCTCCGGATCCAACGGCTGCGCCACCGTCAGACGGCCCCGGCGAGGCATTCCCGCACGACGGTCTGCAGCGTCTCGGGATCGTCGACGACCCAGCGGCGGTCCAGCAGCTCGCGCTCCCGGAACGGCCGCCGCGTCAGGGGGGTCGTGACCGCGATGACCGCCATCCCCGCCGCGCGCGCCGCCTGCACGCCCGGCGGTGAATCCTCGATCACCAGGCATTCCGCCGGCGTGACGCCGAGCCGGCGGGCCGCCAGCAGATCGATCTCGGGATCGGGCTTGGGACGCGCGACGTCGTCGACGCTCGCGATCACCTCGAAACACTCGGCCAGGGCGAGGGCCTCCAGGACCCGCCGGATCTCGTCGCGGTGCGACATGCTGCACAGCGCCGTCCGGTAGCCCTGCCGCCGGGCCCAGCGCAGCAACGCGATGTTGTGCGGATATCGCTCGCGGCGCAGCAGCTCGGGATCGTTCAGCACGCCTCGGTAATAGCGTGTCCGCAGCGCCGAGAGCACCTGCCACGGCTCGCCGGCGCCGAAATCGGCCATCCGCGGGCGCGCCGCCTCCTCGAGGCCCAATCGCGCCGTGAGGTTTCGCGCCATCTCGTCCCGCGTCTGCCCGACGAACTCCGCGAACGCGTCGACGACCTCGTCTTCGGACAGCCCCGGCCGGAGCTCGCGCGCGGCCGCGGCGTACGACAGTGCCTTCAGGCGCTCGGTCTCCACCAGCGTGCCGTCGAGGTCGAAGATAAATGCGCGGATGTTGGGCGGGGTCAACGGTCTTTCGCTTGATCGCCGCGCAAGATGAAGCAGGTCGAATGCGCCTTGGCGACTCTCTTGCCGTCCTGATCGGTCACGTCGCACTCGACGTAGCCGGCGTTCCTCCCGCGGTTGACGACCCGCCCTTCGGCGCGGAGACTCGCCTGCCAGACCGGGCGGAAGAAGTTGATGTCGAGCGACACCGTGGTAAAGGACTCGTCCGGCGCCAAGGTCGTCACGAACGCGAGCCCCATCGCCGCGTCCGCGACGTCGCACAGCACGCCGCCGTGCAGCGTCCCCATCGGGTTCGCGTGCTGCGGACCGGCGCGGAACGACAGGACGGAGCGGCCGCCGGCGGCCTCCTCGACCTGAAACCCGATGAGCTGCGCGATGGGGACCTTCGACGCCAGCGCCTTCTCAATCAGCGGATGAACGGGCTTCGAGGCACCGGCCCCGGCGGTCTCGACCATGATGCTCCCTTACCCTACCCGTCTCGAAGCGTCAAGGATCTCAAGAGAGATGAGATTGCCCTGCTCATCATAGTCCAGTGTCACTCCGGGTGTTTCCTCGTCGCTCTCCGCGACGGCGGAGCTTTCGCGAAGTACGACACTAAGCGTGTCCGTGTCCCGATCGTAGACGATGTTCATTTTGCGTCTCCTCGGCGGGCGGGGAAGACGGCCAAGACGACGATCGCGTCCTCTGCGATGACGTAACTGATGCAATGATGTTCGACCAGGAAGAATCGGAAACCGGCGTAGGGCTCGTGCTGCCTCACCGGGTACATCTCCGGAAACTCGGCGATCATCTCGATTCGGGCCAGTACCGCTTCCCCGACATGTGTGGCAAGCCGCCGGAAGGCGGCCGCCGCGGTCTCAGTCCAAAGTACTCTCACCGCGCCTTTGTGCGCCGGCGTCCCTGGATCACATCTGCGTGCGGCACAAGACGACCGGCACGTTGCGCGGCGAGCCCGGCTTCCATCGCCTCCCGCGCGTGACGCTGTGAGAGGATTCCGTCAAGGACACGCTCGACGCTCTCACGATCGGCGAAGTACCGCAGAGCCTCTCGCACCACAAAACTCTTGTTGCCGGCGCGCGGTCGGGCCAATGTATTCAGCAGACGATAGGTTTCCTCATCGAGAACGACCTGAACTCTCTTCCCCACCGTGTGCACTCCATTCATGACTTATCATGAGTGTAACACACTCTCCCCTATCGGCGAAATGGGCGGCAATGCCCGGGGGACAGGGTTGATACGCGGCTTCTGGTGGGCGAGGCAGGAGTCGAACCCGCGACCCCCTCGGTGTAAGCGAGGTGCTCTACCGCTGAGCTACTCGCCCCCGCACATCAGTATAACGGGTATCCGTGGGAGAAGGCTGCGGTCAGATCTTGACCCGCTGAATCTCGGCGCCGAGGCTGCGGAGCTTGTCTTCCATGCCCTCGTAGCCTCGATCCAGGTGTTCGATGTTCGCGACCTCGGTCGTGCCCTGCGCGGCGAGCCCGGCGATGACGACGGCGGCGCCGGCACGGATATCGACGGCCTCGACCGACGCCCCGCTGAGCTGCGGCACCCCGGTGATGATCACGGTGTCGCCGTCGACGCGCAGCTCCGCGCCCATCCGGCGCAGCTCCGTCGCGTATTGAAAGCGGTTGTCGAAGACCGTTTCGCGGATCGCGCTCTGCCCGGGGACCGCGATCAGCATCGCCGCGCACTGAGGATGGTAGTCCGTCGCGAACCCCGGATACGGCGCGGTGTCGATCTCGATCGGCCGCAGATCGCGCTCCACGCGGACGCGTACCCCGAGCGGGTCCGAATCGATCGTGGCGCCGGCGTCGGACAGTTTCGAGAGGAGCGCGGTCACGTGCTCGGAGATGAGGTCCTCGACGAGGATGTCGCCGCGCGTCGCCGCCGCCGCGATCAGATAGGTCCCGGCCTCGATCCGGTCCGGGATGATCGCGTGGGTGGCGCCGTGCAGGTCGGGGGTGCCCTCGATCGTGACGGTGCTCGTGCCGGCACCACGGACCCGCGCGCCGAGCAGGGACAGGAAGACCGCGGTGTCGACCACTTCCGGCTCGCGGGCGGCGTTCTGCAACGTTGTGATCCCGCGCGTGCGGGACGCCGCCAGCATGAGGTTGATCGTGGTGCCGACGCTGCTGCGGGGCACGTAGAACTTCGCCGGCGCGATCTCGGCGGCCTCGGCCTTGAGGTAGCCGTGCTCCGTGGTCACGCGGGCGCCGAGCGCCTCGAAGCCCCGCATGTGAAAATCGACCGGACGGGTCCCGAAGTCGTCCCCGCCGGGAAGCGGCACCTCCGCCCGCCCCATCCTCGCGAGCAGGACGCCCGCCGCGTAGTAGGACGCGCGCATCTGGCGGCACAGCTCGTAGGGCGCGACGTGCGTGTCGATCTGCCGGGCGTCCACTTCGAGGCGGCCCGAGCGGGTGAATTCCGCCCGCATCCCGAGCGCGCGCAGGATGCCGAGCAGGGTGAAGACGTCACGGCAGCGCGGGACGTTTTCAATCGTGGACTTGCCGGCGGCGAGGGCGGCGGCGGCGATCACCGCCAGTGAGCTGTTCTTCGCGCCGGCGACACGAAGGCGCCCGCGGAGCGGACGGCCGCCCTCGATCAGCAGCCGTTCGACCCGTGTGTCTTGGGCGACGTCAATGCTGGCCAGCGGTCTTTCCCCCCATCTTCAAGTCCACGTAGCTCCGCACCAGTTCTTCGAGCAGCTTGCCGCGGTCGAGCTGCCGGATCAGGGTCCGGGCGTCCTTGTGGCTCGTGATGTACGTCGGGTCCCCGGACACGAGGTACCCGACGACCTGGTCGGTCGGGTTATACCCGCGCTCCCGCAGCGCGTCAAAGACGTAGCGCAGAACCTCGCCGACGTCCCGCATCTGGTGGGCGCCGACCTGGAAGACTCCCGTCTTCTCATGTTCCCCCATACGTCACCCCTGAGACCACCGCCGAGGCGGATGGCCGAATCGCGAGATGGACCGCCGTGATCCCCGACCCGAAGTTGCGGTACCGGACCTGTTCGAACCCGGCGCACCGCAGCATGGCGCCGAAGGCATCCTGGTCCGGCCACCGCCGCACCGAGGCCGGGAGGTATAGGTACGCGTCGGGATGCCGGGTGGCCACTCGACCGAGCCACGGCATCACCGTGAACGAGTAGCCGTCGTACAGCCCGCGGATCAGCGGGTTGCGGGGCCGGCTGAACTCCAACACCGCGAGCCGGCCTCCCGGGCGGAGGACCCGCCGCCACTCACGCAGCGCGTGCTCGGGATGCCCGACGTTGCGAATCCCGAAGCCGACGGTCACCGCGTCGAAGGTGTCGTCGGGAAACGGCACGGCCTGCGCGTCGCCCGCGACGAACCGGCAGACCTCGCCGTAGCCCGAGGACGCCGCCCGCCGCCCGGCGATTTCGAGCATCTCCGGGGTGAAATCGACGCCGACCACACGGCCCCCCGGCCCGACGCGCCGCGCCAGCAGCAGGGCGAGATCCCCCGTCCCGCAGCAGACGTCGAGCGCCCGGCCGCCCGCCGGCACGCCGGCGAGATCGATCGTGATCCGCTTCCACAGCCGGTGGAGACCGGCACTGATGAAGAGGTTGGCAAGGTCGTAGCGCGGGGCGATCGCACCGAACATCCGGCGCACGTACCGGACCTTCTCATCGGGGGACGTGCCGCCGCGTCCCACGCGGACGCCGGACGCCTCGAGGAACTCAACACCCTGGGGCCGCACACCGGTAGGTTTCGGGGGGATGGAGATCTTTCCTGTGGTCTGCTGAGGGCCCAGGCGCGGCTCCGCGACAAGTCTTAACTGAGTTTTTAACCCGTTCGAGGCCGGTCTCAGCGGAGGGACCTCCCGGGAGAGCGAGAATCTCTCTGAGGCTCGTACAGCGGGGAGGGGAGACTCGATGAGACGATCCACGCGCTATGCGCTGCTGCTCGCGGCGCTGCTGCTGGTAGCGGTGAGCGGTATTCAGGGGGCCGGCGCCCAGGGCGCCGTGTCGCTACGATACTACTATCCGGTCGGCGCGTCGGGGCCGCTGAACGCCCTGATGACGGCGATGGTCAACGACTTCAACGCGTCCCATCCCGGCATCCACGTCGAGCCGGTGTTCGCCGGCAACTACGTGGAGACCATGGCCAAGGCCATGACCGCGGTGCTCGGCGGCACCCCGCCCGACGTGGCCGTCCTCGACACGCCGGAGCTCTACTCGCTCCTCGACCGGGAGGCGATCATTCCGCTCGACGACCTGATCGCCAAGGCCGGCGGCAAAGCATGGCTCGACGACTACTACGGCGCGCTGCTCCTCAACGCGAAGAGCAACGGCCACGTCTACAGCATCCCGTGGCAGCGCAGCACGCCGATCTTCTACTATAATCGCGATCTGTTCCGGAAGGCCGGGCTCGATCCGAGCCGCGCCCCGAAAAACTGGACCGAGCTCGCGCAGTACGGCCAGAAGCTGACGATCCGCGATTCGAGCGGCCAGGTCACCCAGTGGGGCGTCGAGGCGCCCGTCGCCGATACGTCGCCGTGGGTCTTCCAAGGGTTCCTGATCGAGGCCGGCGCGAACTTCTTCGACCCGAACCTGGGCAAGTGGGTCAAGTTCAACTCGCCCGAAGCGGTCGGGGCCCTCCAGTTTATCCTCGATCTGCAGAATAAGTACAAAGTCCATCCGACCGGGCCAACCAGCCTCGCCTTCTGGAACCAGGTGCCGCAGGACTTCATCCAGCAGAAGGCGGCGATGATCTACTCGACCACCGGCAACATGACGTTCATCCGCACGAACGCCAAGTTCGACTGGAGCGCGGGCTTCATGCCGGCGGGCAAGCGGTACGGCGCGCCGACGGGCGGCGGCAGCTTCTACGTGTTCAACCATACGCCTCAAGACCACGTCCAGGCCGCGTGGACGTTCATCACCTGGATGACCAGTCCGGCGAACGCCGCCCGGTGGAGCATCGGCACGGGCTACGTCCCGATCCGCAAGACCGAGTTGTCCACGCCGGCGTTCTCGGCCTACCTCCAGCAGGTGCCCCAGGCGCTCACCGCCACGCTGCAGCTCCGGGTCGCCGGCGAGCAGATGACGATCCACGACGTCGACCAGATCGGCACGATGCTGGTGACGGCGATCCAGGCCGCGCAGTCCGGCCGGCTCTCCGCGCAGGCGGCGCTCGACCGGGCGCAGCGCGACGCCACGCAACTGCTCTCGAAGTATTAAGCGTGACGCGGTAGGCGGTTGATCCCCGGTGGCCCGGCGCCTCACGGCGCCGGGCCACCGCCCCCACCATCGGCTGTGGCTCAGACCGAGGCCCCCACGCTCCCCGCCGCGGTGCGGCCGGCGACGAGATCCGCGTCCGGCCGGCGGCGGCGCGCCGCGGCGCAAGGGTATCTCTTTCTGCTGCCCTCGCTCGCGTTTCTCGCGGTCTTCACCTACTATCCGATCCTGACGTCCGCGGAACTGAGCCTCTTCCGGGCGACCGCGACCGTCCACAGCCGCGCGTTCGTCGGCGCCGGCAACTACCTCACGATCGCGGCGGATCCGATCTTCCACCAAGTCCTCCACAACAGCCTTGAGTTCTGGCTCGGCACCGTCCCCGTGACGGTGGCGCTCGCGCTGATCCTCGCGCTCCTGCTGAACCGGACCCACCTGCTGGTCACGCCGTTCCGAACGGCCTTCTTCTATCCGGCGCTGCTGCCGCTGATCGGGGCCGCGGCGATCTGGCTGTTCGTGTACACGCCGGGCTACGGTCTGATGGACGTGTACTTGAAGCGGATCATCGGCGGCGGCGTCAACTGGCTGCAGGACCCCACCTGGGCGCTGCCCGCCGTCATGCTGGTGACGGTGTGGAAGAACGCGGGCTACTACATGCTCTTCTATCTCGCCGGCCTCCAGACGATCTCGACGGAGCTGTACGAGGCGGCGCGCATCGAAGGGGCGTCCGCCTGGCAGGTGTTCCGCAGCATCACTTTCCCCCTGCTCGGGCCGACGACGCTCTTCGTCCTCGTGATCGCGAGCATCAACGCGTTCCAGTCCGTCGACCAGATCTGGATCATGACGGCCGGCGGGCCCGACAACACGACCAACGTGCTGCTGTACTACATCTATCAGACGGCCTTCATGTTCTTCGATTTCGGCAAGGCCGCCGCGCTCACGATTATTCTGCTCGCCGTGTTGATGGGCATCGCCGCGGTGAGCTTCGGGCTCCTCGAGCGTCGGATCCACTACGAGGTGTAGCGTGACGCGGCGCGCCGGGCGGCATCTCGGAACGATCATCTGGGTGTTCGCGGTGGGCGCGCTGGCGTTCATCTGGGTGTTTCCGCTGCTGTGGGCGGTGGCCACGTCGTTCCGGCCCCCGGGCTCGCTCGGCGGCCAGATCGCGTCGCTGTGGGTGCATAACCCCTCCCTCGCCAACTTCAAGGAGGCCTGGAGCGAGGCGCCGTTCGTGCGCCTGTACTACAACACCGCGGTGGTCGTCTTCGGGATCCTCGGCGCGCAGCTGGTGACGATTACGCTCGCGGCGTACGCGTTCGCGCGGATGGAGTTCCCCGGCCGCGAATGGCTCTTCCGCTTGTTTCTGCTGCAGCTGATGGTGGCGCCGTCGTCTCTGATCCTGCCGAATTTCGTCACGATCAAGACGCTCGGGCTGCTGAACACCCGGCTGGCGATCATGATCCCCTACTTCGCGTCCGCCTTCGGGACGTTCTTGCTGCGGCAGACGTTCCGCGGCGTGCCGCGCGACCTCGAGGACGCCGCGGCGATCGACGGCTGCTCGACGTTCCAGACGCTGTGGAACGTCTTTCTACCGCTCGCGCGGCCGACGTTGGTCGCCTTCTCGATCGTGAGCATCGTCTACCACTACAACGAGTTTCTGTGGCCCCTCATCGTCACCGATACGGACCGCGCGCGCACCGTGACGGTCGGCCTGGCGTCGTTCACGCAGTCGGCGGAGTCGGCGGCGCAGTGGAACCTGATCGCGGCCGGCACGGTGATCGTGATCCTGCCGCTCCTGGTGCTCTTCATCGTCTTCCAGCGGCGGTTCGTCGAAAGCTTCATGTACTCGGGGCTGAAGGGCTGACGCGGGCCGGCCGCGGGGCCGTGCTATAATTTCGACCGGGGCCCGTAGCTCAACGGCAGAGCATCCGGCTCATAACCGGCGGATCTAGGTTCGACACCTGGCGGGCCCACCATAGCAAGGCCAAGCGAGCGACTGGCTTCGTCTGCTACCCTCCTGCTACCCGCACCGATGGCCGCTCCAGTCAACCGTCCCCCAAGGGGGACGCCGTTCATGAGAAGGCCCATGCTGGACGCGGAGCCCCGGTGGTCGGAGGTCGGCATGGCTGACCGGAACGGCGACGCCACGCACAGAACTGCGCGGGAACAGCCGGTCGGCAAGCCCTTCTCGTCAGGCTACGACGCCCGCCGCAACCCCGGCGGCCGCCCCCGCGGGCTCGCCGCCGCCGTCCGGGCCGCCGTGGGCGAGGACGGGCACGACCTGATCGAGTTCTTCAGCGCGATCGTGCGCGACGACCGCAAGACGCTCGGCCTGCGGCACCCGGTCGCCCTGCGGGAGCGAATGCAGGCCGCCGTCTGGCTAAGCGACCGCGGATGCAAACGCTAGTTGCTAATCTCATCTCCGCGTTTGTTGGATCGCTTGCCACGGTCCTGTTCGTCAATCTCCTTATAGGGCGCGCCGAAAAGCGTTCGCGTGAGCCGGCAGAACGGGTCGCACTGATTGCCGCTCTGGCGCCGATCAAGAAGGTGATAGTGTTAATGCTCTCGCAGCAAATGCGATAACGAAGGTGCTGCGGACAACTCGCCCTTGGCGTTTCTCCACCGGGAGGTCTCTATGCTGCGCGGCGCTTGTGTGTGCGGTCTGGTCTGCGTGCTCGCGTTCGCTGCGCCGCCGACCATCCGCGCGCAGACGGTACTGAGCCCCGCTCAAGTCCAAGCCATCGATGCGCTCTACGACGCCCAGATTCAGGCTAAGGCGGTGCCCGGCCTCCAGCTCGGCGTCGCGCGCGGCGGGCGGATCCTACATGTCCAGGGCTACGGCCGCGGCACGATTTCGCCGCCGGCGTCGGTGCATCCCGACAGCACGTTCCTCATCGGTTCGCTCACGAAGCAATTTACCGCGGCCGCCGTGCTGCTGCTGCAGCGTGCCGGGGCGCTGTCGATCGACGACCGACTTTCAAGATACGTTCCGGAATACCGGCATGCATCGGAGGTCACGCTGCGACAGATGCTCAATATGGTCAGCGGCATCCCGGCCGATACCGTCAAGGCGTTCAACGTGAACATCGAGACGTTCCAGGAGTTGGACCCGGGCGCGCCGTTCAACACCGAGATTGAAATCAAACGCCTCAACCGTCTTCCACTCGACTTTCCGCCGGGGACCCAGTTTCGGTACAGCGACGCCGCGTACTGGCTGCTTGGGATCGTCATCGAGCGCGCGTCGCACATGCCGTACGATACGTTTGTGACACGCCGGATCTTCGATGTCATCGGCATGCCGAACTCGTACTTCTTCCAGCGCAGGCACGATCCGCGGGAAGTGCACGGCTACGTTCTTCAAGCGACCGGCGGTTTTGCGGTGAGGCCGGACCTGCGCTACGCGATCTCCTTTGCGGCGGGCGCGATCGTGTCGAACGTCTCGGATCTCCTGCGCTGGGACCATGCGATCCGCGCCAACGCGCTGCTGACGCCGAGCGACACCACCGCGATGTTCGCCGTTCCGACGCTCACGCACGGAGCGCAGACGCCGTACGCCATGGGGTGGATCCATGCACAGGGGTTCATCTGGCACAACGGCGGCACGTTTGCCTTCCACTCGATGAACGGGCTCTTCCCCGGCGACTACGACATCGTCGTGCTCGGCAACGCGAACACCCCGACGTTCTCTCCCGAAAAACTCGCGGTCCAGACCCATAACATCGTGAACCCGGCGCACCCCGTCTACGGATTCGGAGTCTCGCCATGACCATGACCCGAGCGGCCATCCGGATCGCCGTCGTGCTGGCGGTGTGCGCGTGCACGGCGGCGGCGAGTGCGCGGCCGGTCCCGCCGGCTCCGGATTATTCGAAACCGAACGCCTGGCTCGCGCTCCCCGATTCGCAGTCGATGATGCGGCAGGTTCCGCCGGACAGCGGGTTCAGCGACCTGGAAGACCGGGCGCCGGTGGACGTGTTCTATTTGCTGCCGACCACGAGTCAGGGCAACGCGCAGGCCGAACCCAATCAGCGGTACGATTTGCCGGACGCCCTCGCGTTTGCGCGCATGGTCGGCGCAAACCAAGCCGGCACCTTTAACGCGACGGCTCGAATCTACGCGCCGATGTATCGGGCAATCAAGAACGACCTCTGGGGCGCGCCCCTGGACACGGTGCAAGGGCCGCTGGAGATCGCATGGCACGATGCCAAAGCGGCCTTCGACTACTACATCGCCCGTTACAATCAGGGCCGTCCGTTCATCATCGTGGCGCACAGTCAGGGCGACGTATTTGCCTACCGCCTGATCCAGGAAGAACTGGACGGCACCCCGCTCGGCGATCGACTCGTCGCAGCCTACATCGTGGGGCAGCCGCTTCCGGCGACGTTCTTCGACGATTACCGGCGGATCAAATCCTGTCAGGGCGCAACCGACACCCGCTGCATCATCGGCTGGCAGACGCACAGCAAGGGACTGAGCGAGAAGATCGTTGAGCGGTGGGCGTACGACCAGTACTACTGGATCGCCCGAGAGCGCCGTTACGGCGCGCCGCGGCCGCCCTTCTATGTGAGCATGAACCCGATCGCGTGGACGAACGACCCGTCGGTCGTCTCCCCGCGCTCGGACAACCTCGGCTCGATCCGCTTCCACCCCGTCTACCCGCCTCCAGCACACTACCGATTGGAGCCGCTGATCCCGGGGGCCGCAGGCGCGCAGGCCGGGCCGGCCGCGACGTGGGTGACGCCGGCGTCGTTTCCGCTCTCCGACTACAGCATCCAATTCAAACCGAATCCGCCGACGGTCGCACAGGGCGTGCTGCATTTCTACGACTTTTCGCTGTTCTGGGTCAACGTGCGCCTGAACGCGCGCGATCGCGCGAACGCGTATCTCGCCGACGTGCGGCGCGCGCGTTATCCGTTGATCACCAGTCCGATTCTCGCTAAGACCCGCGCGGGGAGTGGGTTCCGGTTCGCCGTCACGACCAAGAATGCGGCGACGCGTTTTTCGGCGTCGGGCCTCCCGGCGGGCTTGAGCATCAACGCCCAAACGGGCGCCGTCACAGGAACAGCGAGCAAGCCGGGCGTGTACGCCGTCGTCATTACCGCGTCAAACGGGGCGGGCGCGTCGGTGGGAGAACTGGCCCTCACGGTCGTGCGATCCTCGCGTTAAGGCGTGGTCCTGTTTCCCGCTACCCGTGTCCTACGCGATGCTGCGGGAGCGCGTCGTCCCGGAACTCGTGCGACGAACAGTGCGGTCGGGACGCCTATGGTGACTCTCGTGAAGGCTCGCCTACGGTGCGGTGCCAGGTTCCTCTGCGGCCGTTACGTGTCGACCTACGTGCTGTGACGCGAGATCAAGGGATATAGTGCCACATGATGCCGCGGCCGCAGGGTGCAGTGAACGATACGCCCGCGGACCCTACGTTCTGCGTGTGCGGGTGCATGCGGAAGGTCGCCTGTTGGCCGGGCGCGAGCGTCGGCAGTGGAATGACGGTCGACTCCAGCGCGCGGTCGTCCTCGTCGAAAAACGTCGCGATCAGGCTGCACGCCCCGGGCGCCGTACCGCCGTTCCGCACAGTGCCGTAGAACCAGTTCGGGCGGTCGTCCCGGCCGCCGAGGTCGACGTAGTGCTTCTCCACGACGATGTAGTAGGGGCCGGGCGCCCGCGCGGCGGCCGCTGCCGCCGCAGCGAGCGCCGCGACCCCCGGGATGCCGGAGACCGGTGCGGGCGGCGGGACCGGCCGTCGCGGCAGCGCGGTGCCGGTGGCGCCGAGCACAACACCGACTGCAAGCACCGCCCACACCCGCGCGTCGAGCAGCGGGCGCAGCAGGCGGTGGACCCAGGCGGCCAGCATATATTACGCCGAGCGGATAATGTTTGACATGCCCGCCGCGTAACGAACGCTCGGGTGATGGAAATAGCGGCGGACCTTCTTCGGCTGCCGCTGCGTGCTCCGAAGATGTCCGCGGACGTTGGTCATCA
>Ga0207416_1001396_pt1 | contig 32523 bp, 22 predicted proteins | sample PaiPotPPM11metaG_FD_184107 | JGI IMG/M metagenome (GOLD analysis project Ga0207416, IMG submission 184107) | Iron sulfur acid spring bacterial and archeal communities from Banff, Canada, to study Microbial Dark Matter (Phase II) - Paint Pots PPM... ...
GGGCATGGGGTGCGGGGGGGCAGGCATAGAACGCCGGTTGCCGTTCAAGGCAGCAACGCTGTCCTACAGGGCGCGAGGCGTGCCTTGGTCATGACGACGTGTTCCAATCGAGCCGGAAGACAAGGGCCCCTGCCGTATGGTGTCTCCACTGCGCAGCCGCTGCAGTTGGTGCATCTGCATTCGCCTGCCGACGTGCGGCAATTGGCGCCGCTCGTGCATGAGCTATTGACACGGCTGGGACAGTTCCGCGACATCACCCTCGACCCGGAGTATTTTCTCCTCTCTTTGCCACCCCATTGGTCGGCGGAGGTGTTGGCCTTTTTTGACGGGACGACGTTGCAGGCGGTGCTCTACGGCCGGCGACGGAAGGTGGGCGGCTGGGGTACAGGCTTCCTGAATGGGGGCGACGCGGTCGGCGGCGGGTGCCTGGCGGGTGATCCGGCGGTGCTGCCCACCGTGGTGCGGCAAGCAGCGGACTATTACTTCAAAAAGCGCGTCCACGCCCTGCGCTGGAGTTTTGCCTTCTCCGCCGAGACAGTGGGCACGCCTGAAGCATTCACGCCGAAGGGAGTGTGTTGCAGGGTTGTCAACGTTCCACCGTGCGGTGAATGGCTGCCGCTCGCGCCGAACTATCCCGCATTTTTGCGCCGCTTGAGCAAGCTGATGCGCCGCAACTTCGTTTATTACCGCCGTCGCGCTGAAGCGGCGGGGTTCCGGTTCGACGCGCAGGTCCCGTTTGAGGAGTATGCCCACCGGATTCGACACCTCGGCGCCAGTCTGGGCTTTCCCGTGTCGGAGTGGCAACTGCAGAGCGCGGCCCGACTGATGACGCACTTTGGCGGCGGGTGGTGCGCCGGATTGCGCGGCCCGGACGGCTCCCTGGAGACGGCGCTGTGTGGATTCGGCCGCGACCACGTTTTCAACCTCCTCGGGCAGTTCACGAACCGGGCCGAGGCGCGGCGCAGCCTCGGTCTGGTATTACGCGGGCACCTGATCGAGTCGTTGATCGCCCGCGGCGACACCGATCTCCGTTATCTGCACGGCCTGAGTTTTCTCGAGCATCGCTACTGCACGCCGCATCCGCTGCTACGCCTCGATCTAGATCGTCCTCGCCCGCTGGCTACGCCGTTGAAATGGGTTTGTGCCCGTGTCGTCCAGGCGTTACCGCCGCGAAACCGCAGATGGGCGGACATCCTCGACGCGGTGGCGGGTAGCTATGGGAACACCGCTGCCGGCGACACAGGTTGCAGCGGGGGCAGTCAGACATGCCTCGCATGCCCCACGCCCCACGCCCCACTTTCCTGTTAAACTGCCAGTCGGTCGTGCAGCAGCGGCCACCGCGTGCTGGAGTGGCGGAACTGGCAGACGCAGCAGACTCAAAATCTGCCGGAGCTTTGCTCCTTGGGGGTTCGATTCCCCCCTCCAGCACCAGCGCGACATCCCGCTTGCGGCGCCCTTCCAGCCGCCCTCCCAGGCGTCGCAGTGGCAATCCATGGCACTGGCCGTACGGTCCGGACTTTGGCGTGTCTGGGGGGTGACTCCCTTCTAACCTTCTTTATTGGTCATTGTAAATGTGCTAGTGTCTGTCAGTTTTTATACGCCTGAGTCCAATTCCGCCCGGCAGAAGTTTCATCTGAGGGATGCTTCGCCGGGGTTGCCACGGAGTGTCTGGGCGAGTAGAAGCCTTGGTTCCGTCGGCGTTTCCCCCGCGCGCGGCGGGACGGCACTTTGCGCAGTGCTGCTTCAGTTTGGAGGCCCTTCGTCATGCATCACATCGTTCGCGTGCTGCCCTGCGCGCTGGCCCTGAGTCTTGCGCTTGCCGGACAGGCCACGCCGGCTGCGACGCCGCCCTCTGCCGGCGATACTCCGCAGTCCTCCGGGGCTCCGGTTTCGCCGTTGACCCAGGCGGCGACCTCGTCGTCGGCTGCCGCCGCGCCCGACAAGAACGGCAAGACCGGCAACGCCGCCCCAGCGCCGCGCGCCTTCACCACCGCCGCCAACGGCGAGTCGCGCACCCAGGACATCATCGAGATCAAGCTGGCCAACGACAGCGTGCAAATTACCGGTGCGCAACAGAGTTCCTTCCTGCGCAAGGGGCAGGACTCGCTGGCCGAGTTCAACTACTTCACCGATCACCCCTTCCGTGGCGACACGCGGGTGCAGGTGATCACCATGTTGCGCGGCACCGACGACCCGCACATCGACATCGAGCACAACAGCGTCCAGCGCGCCTCGCTGCGCTTCTTCAACCCGCGCCTGGACATGACGCTGGGCGATTCGCTGGTCAACTTCTCGCGCCTCTCCTACAACCAGTCGGTGCGCGGCTTGAACTTGGAGCGCCGCTTCGATCATGGGTTTAAGCTGGCGGCCACCGGGGGCGTCTTCACCGATCGCTGGGGTTCGTTGTTCCGCAACCTCATCACCAAGCCCTACACGCGCGTGGTGTACGGGGCGCGGGCCGAGCGCACGGTGGGACGGGGGCTGCTGGGCGTCAACTTTTCCGACGCCAGCGATGTGCGGCGTTCGCTGCCCGCCGAACAGGCCATCACGCCGCCCATCGGCAACCGCGTGGTGAGCACCGACGCGCGCTGGTCGCTGGGCCACCTGAACTTCCTCTCCGAGGCCGCCTACAGTTTCAGCAACCCGGACAAGACGCTGTACCACCGCACCTTCGGGGACTACGGCGGCTACCTGGAGTCCAATTTCCACGTGGGAGACCTGCGGCTGCGCGGCTCGCTCACCCGCTACCAGCCGCTGTTCCTGGCGTTGAACGCCCGCCAGATCTCCGATCTGCAGGACGCCATCTTCGCCAGCACCTACGATCTGGGCAACAACATTACGGTGAACGGCTCGCTGCGGCGCAGCAACAATGATCTGCGCGGCCAGTTGCCGGCGGAACAGGTGCTCAGTTCGCCCGAGATCCGCCTCGATTTCCACGATTTCCATTTCCTGCACCGCTCTTCGGTGGAGGTCGGGTACCGCTACCGTGATTTGAGCAGCACGCGCATCCTGCCCACAGCCAGCGCCGCCAACCTGGCGCACCGCAAGGTCGGCATTCCCTTTGCCGATCTCACCCTGCCGGTGCATACCACGCTGCTCTCGTTGCATTACGAGCACCGTTCGACCCACGACTTCATCAACTCCGACCAGACGGCGGGCACCGACAGCATCGGCGGCGGCTTCCGCGGGGTCTACAACTTCGGCAAGTGGACGGTCAACCCGCTGTTCCGCTACGACATCGAGCGCGACTTCTACAGTTTGTTCACCAACGCCAACAACAACCGCCTGGTCAACGGCTCACTGTTTATCGAGGCGCCCAAGTACTTCGTGTTCGAGGGTTTTTATCGGCGCCTGTCGGCCAGCACCTTCCAGAACTTCGACAACCCGCTGACGCCCGGCGCGCTGGTGCTGCTGGGCTCGGGGTACCTGCGGCCCAGCTATCGCGCGGCGCTGAGCTACAAGTTCCGCAACGACGACAACCGCGTCTTTCACGTCTCCTACGAACGCAACAACAACAATTTCATCGATCCCGTCAACCCGTTCGCCCCCCCCGGACCGGTGACCCTGCGCAACTTCAACGAGCGCGTCTTCGAGGTTGGCCTGCTCTACCGCATCAGCGTGTACTAAGCAATGGCTGGAGGGGGACACAACTCGCGACAGCCGCCGCAGGGCGGCGCCACCGGTGGTCGGCAGCGACCGCCGCGCGCCCGGCTCGCGGCCCACTCGCGCTGGGTGTTCCACCATGCCGGTTACGGCATCAGCCTGGTGGTCACACTGGCGGCGGTGGCGTTTTACGTGCACGGGTTGCGCGCCGCCAACCATCGAGGATTTTGGGACCGTCTCGAGTACCGTTCACTCGATGCGCGGTTCCTGTACCGCGCCCAGTTTTTCCCGCAGCGCCCGGCACCGCAGATCGTGCTGGTCACGGTGGACCAGGCGACGCTGGAAGCGGTGGGGGCGTGGCCGATCTCACGCCTGCACTATGCCCACGTGATTGACCGGCTGGCCGCCGCCGGGGCGCGCGTCATCGCCTTCGACATTGATTTCGCCAAGCCGGATCCAGCCTCCGGACTGCAGGCGGTTCACGCCCTGGCCGGGGCACTTCCCGGCGATGCACCCCTGCAGCTGGCCGCGCAGCAGCTCAGCCGGCAGTTGGACACCGACAAGCAGCTGGCGGCGGCGATTGCGCGTCACGCCGACCGCGTGGTGCTGGGCTACACCTTCCTCGACGAGGCGGACAGCAAGGCGCAGGACGCGGCAGTGCGCCTGCAGAACGACACCTACCTGCTCGATCCGGTCTACAACCTGCACCCCGCCGGCGGGTTGAAGACGGCGCCGGCCGCAGCCTTCGCCACCGCGGTGGGCCACCGCCCGGAACTCTTCAAGCCGGGTGCGGAGATGAACTATCCCGTCATCTCGGAGGCCGCCGCGCGGCGGTTGGCGGGGTACTTCAACTACCTGCCCGACGTGGATGGGTCCTTCCGTCGCGCTCCCCTGGTGATGGGGCACAGTCCGGTCGTACCCGGATTCACCGAGGGCGACGCCCTGACCCTCTATCCCTCCGAGGACGTGCAGATCTACAACCTGTACCAGTACCCGGCCGGGACTGATCCCGCCACCGTGGCGCCGCCGGATCTGTACATCAACCCGGTCGGCGTTCAGTCCATCCGCTTCCGCAACGACGAGATCACGCCCGACCCGGACGGCACGCTGCTGATCAACTACCCCGGCCCGAAACAGACGTATCCACATCTGTCGCTGGCCGCGGTCGAGGCGGGACACTTCCCGCCGCATGTCTTCGAGAACAAGATTGTACTGATCGGCGCCACGGCGCTGGGCATCGGCGACCTGCGCACCACGCCGGTTTCGACCGCCGCCGATTTCCCGGGGGTGGAGATCCACGCCGCGGTGCTCGGCAACTTGCTGCAACACAATTTCCTGCGGCACGGCTTCCAGGTCGAAATGGTTGACTTGGGCGTGCTGTTGCTCTTCGGTCTGGGTCTCGGGGCACTCTTCAGCCGCCTGTCACCGCTGCACGCCACGCTGGCGTTCCTATGCACTGCCGCGGTGTTCACCGTGGCGGTGGTGGTGGCGTTCATCGCCGCCTCGGTGTGGTTGGCCTTCGTCCTGCCCGCCGCCACGTTGTTCGTCAATTTCGGCGCCGTGACCAGCTACCGCGTCGTTTTCGAGGACCGCGAAAAGCGGCGTGTGCGGCGCTCCTTTGGGCAGTACGTCGCCCCGGAAGTGGTGGAGCTGATTGAACGCGACCCGGAGCGCTTTCTGGCGGCGGGCGGCGAGACGCGCGAGCTGACGATTTTCTTCAGCGACATCCGCGGCTTCACCGGACTCTCCGAGGGGTTGAGCCCGGAGGAACTGGTGACGGCGCTCAACGAGTACTTCGAGCGCATGACGGCGGCGCTCTTCCACCGCCAGGGCACGCTCGACAAGTACATCGGCGACGCCATCATGGCTTTTTGGGGCGCTCCCTCCCGGCAACCCGATCATGCGGTGAAGGCCTGCGCCGCCGCGCTCGAGATGCGGGCCGCGCTGGCCGAGTTGAATCGGGGCTTCCGCGGGCGCGGTCTGTCCGAGCTGGGCGTGGGCATCGGGCTCAACAGCGGCCCGGCGGTGGTCGGCAACATGGGCTCCACGGTGCGCTTCAACTACACCGTGATGGGCGATGCGGTCAACCTTGCCTCGCGGCTGGAAGGCATGACCAAGCAGTACGGCGTGGCCATCCTCGTCAGCGAAGCGACGCGGCGCGCAGTGGGCGATCGCTTCGTGTTCCGCGAGTTGGACGTCATCCGGGTCAAGGGCAAGACGCAGCCGGTGCGGGTTTTCGAGTTGCTGGACTTCGTGCTGCATGAACGCCGCCAAGGTGCGGCACGACGCAAGGGGCCGGACCGCCGGCAGGGCCGCAGTCCGATTGCCGCCACGGCGCCGACTTACCCGCGCATGCTGCAACTTTATGAAGTGGCCTACGCGGCTTATGGGCAACGGGACTTCCGCACCGCGCATGCCCGCTTTGTCGAGCTGTTACGGGAATTTCCGCAGGACGGCCCCAGTCGATTGCTGGCGGACCGCTGCGCGCAGTTCCTCGTGGAGGAGCCCTCGCACGACTGGGACGGGGTGTATGTCATGCACACCAAATGAGAGGGGTGCGGCGTGCAGGCGGCCTAAACCGGGCCGCCACGGAATGGAGCAAGAGGGTTGAACGGTGGTGCGTCGCGGGTGCGGCTCACCGGGCAAGGATCGAAGGATTGATGCAGGAACGGAGCAAACTCATGGGTAACTGGGCGTTAGGATTGGACGGGAAGGCAGGGCTGGTACGCGCGCTGGGCGCCATGTCCGTTCTCGCGGTGGGCTTGATGGCGGCCGCGCCCGCGCCCACCGTGGCGGGCAAGGTCGGCGCCGTGCTGCCCAATGCCACCATCGCTCCGCAGCAGCCGACCGCGGCGATGCTCGCCAAGCTGCCCGCCGCCAAGAAGGGCGACTCCGTCTCCTACCAGCAGTACGTTGCCACGTCCAACAGCGGCCGCCTGCGTCTCGACATGGAGGACGGTTCGGTCCTCAACATCGGCAGTTCCGCTCTGGTCCGGGTTCTCCCCAGCAACACCGGTCGGCACGCCAGCGCGCTGCAACTGGTTTACGGCAAGATCCGCGAGTACGGCAACGGCACGCACAACGGGCAGCAGATCACGACCCCCACGGCCGTGGCCGGGGTGATCGGCACCGACGTCTTTCTCGACGCCTCACCCTTTAACTCCTCGATCACCGTGCTCTCCGGTACGGTAACCGTGTCGAGCAGCAATCCCGGAATCGGTGGCGGTGTCACGCTCACCGCCGGCGAGCATGCGGATGTGGGCGCCAACAGGGCCCCCCTGAAACGGCCGGCCACGCCACAGGAAGTGCAGCAGGCGTTGCAGTCCACCGACCCGCTGGCCTTGGAATTTAACGTTCCGGACAGCCTGAAGCCGGGTGCACCGCCGCAGTCAGGTTACGTCCAAGGCAAGGGGGTGGAGCAGATAGATCCCGCCGCCAGCTCGATCGAAGGCGCCGGCATGCTGCTCAAACTACAGCCTCTGCAGGGACAGCGGTTGACGTTCACCTTGCAGGCGCTCACCCAAGCGGTGCATGGCGCTCACGCCGTGCATTTCCGGACCAGGAGCGGCGAGAACATTGACACTTCGGTGCTGGTCAGCAGCTTGAACCCGCCGACGGCCCAGCCCGGCCCGGCGCTGAGCGTCACCCAGGGGGCGCCCGCCACCTTCAATGGCGCCAAATCCTCCAGCCCGAACGGGGCCATTGCCTCCTACGACTGGTTGTTGCGCGGCGTCGGTCAGCTCAGCCGCGGGGACACCTTTGTCGTCAATACCGGCGGCATAGAACCCGGAACCTACGATGTGCAATTGACCGTGGTGGATGCCGCGGGGATGACAGCCACGGCAGTCACCAAGCTCACCATCACGCGCGCCACCCAGGCGCCGGTCGCCAAGTTCCAGATTCCCAGCAAGGTGATGCAGGGCTCGTTGCTCATGCTCGATGCATCCGCTTCGCAAGCACGCGACGGCGCCTCGCTGCGTTCCTATTCGTGGAGCAGTCCTGATTTTGCGTTGAGCGCCAGCGGCGCGACCGTGCAGGTGAATACGTCGAACCTGTACGTCGGAACCACGTACAACATCCGCTTGGAAGTGACCGACTCCAACGGCGTGGTCAGCTCCCTGACACTGCCCGTCGTCCTGAGTCCGGCGGCCCTACCCGTCGCGGCGCCGGGACAGGCACAGCGCGTGACGGCGGGCACGACCGCCACCTTTGATGGCAGCCAGTCCACGGCTTCCAGCGGACGGATCACCACTTACAGTTGGAGGCTGGACCCGCCGCCGGGGCAGCAGTTCAACGGCAGCCCCACTGTCCTCGTCGGGGACCGTCCCAGCTTCAGTATCGACACCACCGCACTGTCGCCCGGCGATTACACCCTCACGTTGGTCGTCACCGATGCCGCCGGACAGACCGGCACGGCCGCCACCAAGCTCACGGTCATGCCCGGAGCCAGCAGCAGCGGCACCCCGCAGGACGTCGTCCAGACGCTCGGGAACGCCTATCAGGCCCTGAATTCCAGTCAGTTCTTGTCGCACTTCTCCAGCGGTCAATCCGGCTACGACCCTTTCCCAAGCTACGAGGCGCTGGCCGAAAACTTCAAGTCCTCCTTCAGTCAGCTGCAGTCCGCCACGGTCAACATCCAGATCGCCAACGTGCAAACCCAGGGCAACTACGCGACGGTGTTCGCCAACTGGACCATCAACTACACCTTTAAAGCCAACGGCGCGACGGGTTCACTGAAAGAAAATCTGACTATCCGCCTGGAGAATGTCGCAGGCGGCGGCTGGTTGATCACCGACTTCCAGGGCTCGACCGGCAAGGTGGGCACCAACAGCGGCGGCCAACTGCAACTGGGCAAGACGCCAGCGTCCGCCGTGGCCAACTTCACACTGTCCGGCTTTACCGCCGCGGCCGCGGTCGCTTCCGGAGCAACGGCGACGGTGAGTGTGACGGCCAGCAACAATGGCAGCGGCGACGCGGCGGCCTCGAAAATCGCGCTCACCCTGCAGGGCGTCGACGCGCCGGTGGGCACCATTCCAGTTCCCCCGCTGGCGCATGGCGCGTCGGCCGCCCTGACGGGGACGTTCCAGGCACCGGCCACGGTCTCCGGTGCAAACCTGACGCTGGTGGCCACCATCAACGCCGATCGCTCTGTGTCCGAGTCGAACTTTGACGACGACACGGCGAAGACCACCATTACGGTCGGTCTTCCCGATCTGAGCGTCAGCGCCGTCACTGCGCCGAATAACGTTCTGCTGCCCGGCGTCCCGGGCACGCTCACCGCCACGGTCGCCAACGGCGGCCTGATCGCGAGCGCTCCCACCACGTTGGTGGCAACACTGGGAGCGGCAGCGGTGCAAATCGGGACAGGGGCGGTGCCCAACGTCAATCCCGGGCAGAGCGTTCAGGTTACGATTCCGGTCAATACGCCGGCCAACCTCAGCGGCCCGCAACCGATTGCCGTTACCGTCAACCCAACCCACGCCTTGGCCGAGTCTTCTTACGCCAACAACACCTTTACGGGAACGATCATTGCCGGGCAGCCCGATCTGGTGGTGGGCACGAGTTCGGTCATTCCAAACCCGCTCGTCGCAGGCACGCCGGGCACACTCGCCGTGGTGGTCACCAACCAAGGTACGGCGCCCTCGGCGGCGACCACGCTCATCGCGACCGGGGATGTTTCCGGTACCCAGAATGTTCCGGTCATCAACGCCGGGCAGAGCGCCACGGTGAACATCTCCTTCACGACGCCGGAGGAGGGCACCTACAACGTCAACCTGGCGATAACTGCGGATCCCAACGAGAGCAACAAGACCAACAATACCGGCAAGGCCAGCTTCCAAGTCGGTGCGCCGGACTACATCGTGCAGAGCGCGGGTTTGCTGCAGAACGGCAGCCCGGTCACGCAGGTGCACCCCGGCGATTCCTTCAATACGACGATCACCCTCGCCGATATCGGCCAGAGCGATCCGGCAGCCGCCGGCACGGTGGCCGTGCATGTCGCGGTCAGTGGACCGCAGGGGCAGGTGTACTCCAACGACTTCAATTCGGCGCTGCCCACCCTCACGCATCCTGTCACGAACGTGAGCGCCGCGGTTGCGCTGGGGCCGAACGCCGTACCCGGCTCCTACACCGCGACCGTGACGGTGAACCCGGGCGGCGCGGTGCACGAAAGCAGTACCGCCAACAACACCCTCCAGTTCAGTTTCACGATCCTGAAGCAGGCGGACTACGTGGTGCAGAGCGCCAACCTGACCGTGGGCGGCAGCGTTGCCTCGCTTCTGCATCTGGGCGACACGCCGACGCTCAACTTCACGGTTGCCAATCAAGGTCAGACCGACCCCCCGGCGGGCGCCAAGCTCACGGTGGCTTACGCGGTGGCAGGACCCGGCAAAAATCTGCCCAGCGGCACCGTCAGCATCGCGGCTCCGACGCTTGCTCAGGCGACCCCCGCGAGCGTCACCTTCAACCCGTTGGGTCAGGACGCAACTCCCGGCACCTACACCATCACGGTGACCGCCAATAGCGATGGCGCGTTACCTGACGGCAACCCCGGCAACAACACCTTCCAGTTCCAAATCACGGTGGCCGGCGTGCCGGACTATGTCGTGCAGACGGCCAATGTTGCGGTCAACGGCAGCGCGGTCTCGCTCCTGCATGTGGGCGACTCCCCGGTGCTGAACTTCACCCTGGCCGATATCGGAATGTCCGATCCCCCGGCCGGTTCCGCGGTGACCGTCACCTTCAGCGTCGCCGGACCGGGCAAGAACTCACCTACGGGCACGCAAAAGGTCCCCGCTCCTACCCGGACTCAGACAAGCACCGGCAGCTTCCCGCTGGGAACGCTCGACAGTCAGGCCACGCCCGGCACCTACACCATCACCGTTACAGTGAACGGCGATGGGGCGCTGCCGGACGCCAATCCGGGCAACAACACCTTCCAGGTCCAAGTCACCATCGCCGGTGCCGCCGACTACATCGTGCAGAGCGCCAACGCCTCGCTCAACGGCTCGGTTACCAACGTGTTGCACGCCAACGACGCACCGACCCTCAACTTCACGCTTTCCAACATCGGCCAAGTGGATCCGCCGGCGGGCACCATGATCGCCGTGGCTTACGCCGTTACTGGGCCGGGCCAAAACCTGCCCTCGGGGACGACGCAGGTTGCAGCTCCGACGCAGGCACAGCCGACGGGCGGCAGCTTTGCCGTTCCATCGATCGGTCCCAATCCCACGCCAGGCACTTACACGGTGACGGTGACGGTCAATCCGGATCACGCCGTTCCGGAAGGGAATTTCAACAACGACAGTCGGCAGTTCCAGATCACTGTGGCCGGGGTGGCAGATTATACGGTGCCGGCAGCGGGCTTGCTGGTCAACGGCACCCTGGTCTCCCCAGCCACCGTGGCTTCCGGTACAACGGTTCAAATCGGTTTCGTCGTAACAAATCTCGGATCAGGCGATCCGCCCCGCGGCGCCCAGATTTTAGTGAGTTACACCGACAGTCTGAACAACAAGCAGACTCAGACAGTCTTCGCACCCATCCATTCTCAAAACTCATCCGGGAGTTTCACACTGCAGATTCCGGCCACGGCTGCCGCCGGAACGGTGGTGACCGGCACCATTACGGTGAACAGCGATGGAGCCCTGCCTGAGTCCAACCCCGCCAATGATTCGGCCCCGTTTACGCTGAACATTGCCACTGCGGCGCCATTCAGCGTCATCGGTCCGGGCGGGACGGCACCCGCACTGGTTGCCGCGACCACGTTCTCGAACACCGAAAACCAAACGAGCGTGGTCGTCGGCTATACGGCGTCCGCCACCACCTTGGAAAATGCCACGCTGAGCATCCAGAACAACAGCCCGCTCGCCATCAGCTTCGATAGCAGCGGAAACGTCATCTCAACGACGAATCCCACGCAGCGCATCCTCGTCGACAGCAGCAATGGCGCTCCTGCGGGGAACTACAGCTTTACGGTTTCCGGCAAAACCGCCTCGGGACTGAATCTTGTGCCGGTGCAGGTCAACGTCATGGTGGTGGATGTGACGCTGGCGCCGGTCACCACACCCGTGCAGGTGCTGCGCAATGACAGCAATGGCGTCAGTTTCCCGCTGACGTTTAATGGGTATTTCCCGTGCGCCGTGGCGTTCCCAGGTAACCTTGGGGGCGGGCTCACCGGAGTGTTTGTCTTTGAGCCCGGGATTGGGGCTGCAGGCCGCCAGCGTCCCACCGCGCGCCCGGAACTGACTTCCAGTGCAGGCGTTTGTACGGGATTCCAGCCCAACGCTGCCGTGAAGCTGCAGGCGCAGGCCTTCGATGTGAATCCGGTCCTCCAGACCGCGACGCTTCAAGTGTCGGTGGCTGGGCTCCGCTCGACAAAATCCTTCACCCTGCCGGTCAACGTCTATGACTTCCTATTGACGGCCACCCCCGCCAGTCAGGCCAATCATCGCCTGAGCCTGACCATCGGAACGCCCACGACAATTACGCTCGCGCTGGTTCCCATCAACACCAGCCAGACGCTGACCGCCAACCTGACGCTGACCCCGACCGTCTTGTCTGCAGATCCCTCGGTCGTAAAGCTCTCCAGTGTGCCGGCCACCATCAGCAGCGGTACGCCGGTGACCTATCAAGTCACCACCACCGCCGTGGTTGGATTGCAGGTGCGGGCCCAGGCCGTTCTAGGGGCGACCACCCCATCACCCTTCCGCTTCAACGACACCTACTTCAGCACCACCGGGGCCAACTCCGATCTGGCGCTGACGTCGGTCACGTTTCAACGGGATCTCAACGCCGCACCCGCGGTCATCGGCGAACAGACGACTGCCACCCTCAACATCACCAACAACGGAACTGCAGCCACCCCCACACGCCTGATCAACGGCAATTCAATCATCGGCTCGGTGCAGATCGCTCTGGGTGGGCGTCCGCTGATCGCCTACTACCTGATCAACACCTTGCAGCCGCAGCAGACGGCTGCGGTGGCACTGCCGTTCTTCATCCCCGACTTCGGCTTGGCCGGTTCCCAAGCGTTGAGTTTTACCTTCACTCCCATCGATGGCGCGGTCGACCTGACCACCTCGGACAAGATCCTGTCGCAGAACATCTCCATCGTCGACTGGGGGGTGGCGATCAACGGCGGTGGCCCCGGCTCCTCGGCCGGCAACCCGCTCCCGGTGGCGCAGGGCGCAACGGTCAACGTTCCGCTCCTGTTCACCAACAGCGCGAATACGAAGCTGGATCCAACGGTGAATCCCGTCGTGGTGAGTGGCAGTCAGCCCACCACTGGACTTTCCGTCACCGTGCCTGCCGGAACTCTGAACAGCACGTCGGTCAACGTTCCTGTCGCGGTCACCGCGGGGGTGAATGACGGACTTTATGTGCTCAACCTCGATGTCGCGATGAACAAAGGGCGGGTGGCGAGCAGCACGTCTCTTGGCGGAGGGGCGGAGTTGGCCCGCTCCAGCTTGGACACTTCGGGCGGCTTCTTTGGCGACACCGTTCGCAAGGCGGTGGTCTATCTGCAGGTCGGCGCCACACCGGGTCTCAAGGTGAGCCTGACCAGCAGTCCGAGCGGGACCGCAGCCAACCCCATTCAGGTTGATGGCCCGCAGCAGATCCCCCTGGGCATCACGCCGACGCGGCAGGACGGCAAGACCACCGGAACCGTAGATCTTGATGTGCAGGGGAGTTCGCAGTTCGGGACGCTGCAAAGCGGTCAAGTCGTCGCCGATCAGAATATCTCCGCCATCCCTTACGGTACGGTGACCACGGTTCAGGTCGGCGCGGCGGTGGACTACAGCGGCAATAGTGCCGTGCCGGTCGGACCTGCCAGCCTGACCGTAGTGGCGCACTCGCCGCAGGGGCAGGCCGGGCGCGGACGCCGCGAAAGCGGAGCGGCCGCTTCGGGTGGGACGCCCTCCAACACCCTGCAGGTCTTCTTCAACGTGGGCGACTTGAACGTCGCTTTTTCGCCGTCCGCCTCGGGCGGGTACAACTTCCCGGTGGGGGGCACGCAGACCATCTCGGTGACCACCTCGGCGGTCAGCGGCTTTAAGACGGTGCCGTTGATCCTGTCTTGGGAGCTGCCGGCCGGCGTGACGATTGACCAGAACGACGTCACGCTGAGCTCCGTCAACGCCACCACAACGTTCAAGATGAGCTATATCGGGCCGGCCGGCGGCGGCCACTCGCTGCTCTTCCTGAACGTCTTCGTGCCCTTCAACGCCAGCATCGCCAACCAGAGCTTCTACAAGTTCTACGTGGTTCCGGTGACGCTGGGCAGCAGCGCCGCCGGCCTGGGCGGCGGTGGGCTCTCCACCGCCGCCGCGGGCGGCGACGGCCTGCGCGGCCGCTGGGCGCGCGGCGTTCCGCGCTCTTTGGGAAGCGGCAGGGGAATTGCCGCGCCGACACGCACGCAACCCTTGCGCCTGACCGTGCAGGGGCACGACATCACATTGCATCCCGCCAACCCGCGTCCGGGCGACCCGGTGCGGGTGCGGGTGCCGGTCATGAACGATGGCGACACCATAGCGCGTGACGTTCCCGTCGAACTCACCCTCAGCGGCCAGCCGCTGGCCTCGACCACGGTGACCGTGCGGGCCCACGGCATGAGCGTGGCCGAACTCGAGTGGACGATCCCCATCGCACAGCAGGCGGCCTTCGGTGAACGGCTGCGCGTGCAGGTGGATCGCGACAACCGGCTCACCCCGGCCAGTCCCGCGAAAAGTGCGGCCGTGGATTTGCAACTCGGCGAAGACGGCGGACCCGCCGTGCGCGGCCGCGGGCCGCAACAGCGGCAGCGCGGCACCCTGGCCTTCCCGGCGGAAACCTGCGCTGGCTACCGGTTCGCTTTTGCCGGCGAAACGGCCTGCGGGTCGGCGGATGCAGAGTTCATGGCCGCCGGTGGCCACGTCAGCGTCGAAGGGCGCGACGGTATCGCCGATCTCGGGTTCGCCGACTTGGGTAACCCGCCCGCCGTGCCGTCCACCGGCTTTGTGAGCACACCGCAAATGTTGCAGGTGGGTCACGTGTACGCGGTGCGGGTGCGCAGCGCGACAGTGCTCGTCCGCGTCGTTTCCGTGCACAACCCCGACGCCGAACGCGAGGTTCGCGAAAAGGTCTTCGGGCGTGGCCATAACCCGCTCGACCACGCCCCCGTTCCGCATACACTGCAAGGCGGAGCGCCGGTGACGGTGACGCTGGAATGGCTGCAATAGAGGACAGGACGGGTGAGGAGCGGTGAGGACGGTGGCGGTCCGGTACACTGAATTCGTGTGGAGGTGATATGCGCCTATCGCGTGCGTTTTCTGCTGTCCTGCTGGTGACCTTGGCGCTGGCCGTCGCCGCCCCGGCGCAGCACCGCAAGAATCCGGATGTTGACGCGCCCGGTGGGGTGGGTCCCGCGCAGGCCGCCGACAGCGTCTTCTCGTTGCTCAAGGACGGGCTCGAAGGACACATCAAACGCCTTTTCATGTCCGCCTTTGACCAGGACATGCCGGCCTACGATGAGTTTGACGATCAGATCGAGAAGCTATTCCGCGAGGTGCAGGTCTTCCGTGTCCAGTTCCGCGTACTGCAGAGCGAGATGCAGGATCGCTCGGGCGTCTTGTTGGTGCAGGTGGACCTCGATGAGAGCGGCTCGACCGCCCCACGCCGCGCCACGGAAGAGGTCAAGCTGAATCTGGTACTGACCAAGAAGGGCTGGCGCATCTCCGACCTCGAACCGCGCACCTTGTTCCTGCCGCCGCGCTAGACCGGCACCAGCGGCCCTCCGATGAAGAAGTCAACGCCACGCATGTCTGGGCGCGTTCTCGGCGTTGCCTCGAGGCGCGCGCCGAGTCGGTTCGGGCGGAGCCGCGATTGCGGGTGGAGCTTTGGGTAGGTTCACCAGCCACCGCGTGGGTGCCACGCCAGCGTTCCACCGCGCCAAGTTTCCGGCACAATAAGGGTGCCCACCACGAATTCATTCAGGAGTTTGGTTAATCATGCCCAATCCGGATCGCGACCTGCAACTGCAGTCCTACGGCGAGGCGGCGAACGAACTGGTCTCGGCGTTGCACGAGTTCCCGCGGGAGATGTGGCACTTCAAGCCCGCCCAAGAGCGCTGGAGCATTCACCAGATCCTTGTGCATCTCGCTGACGCCGAGGTCAGTGCCTACTTCCGCTGCCGCATCATCATCGCGGAGCCGGGTTCAGCCGTCTCGGTGTGGGATCAGGATCGCTGGGCGACCGGGTTGCGCTACGAAGAACAGAACGTGGAGGACGCGCTGACGTTGTTCCGCCTGTTGCGGCGCATGAATTATGAGCTGCTGCTGACCGTGCCGGAGACGGCGTGGAGTCAGACCATGCAGCACCCGGAACGAGGCGCGGTCACCCTCGAACAGTTCCTCACCACCTATGAGCGCCACACCCCGAAACACATCGAGCAGATGCGGGGCAACCTCGATGCCTGGCGGAAGGCGCAGGTCCGTCCGTAATCGCCGCACGGCCGAGGCGCCAACGACTAACGCAGGCTTTTCACCTTGGCGATGATGGCGGCGGCGTCTATGCCGTACTTGTGCAGCAGCTCTTCCGGCTTGCCGCTGTGCGGGATCTCGGTGACTGCCAGGCGATGCAGTTGGACGCCGTGCGGCGCCACCGCCTCCGCCACAGCGTCGCCGATACCACCCGCCGGGTAATGATCCTCGACCGTGATGATGGTGTTGCGCGTCGCCTTGGCGGCGGCGAGCAGGGTCGCCGTATCCACCGGGCGCACGCTGAAGAGGTCGATGACCCGAATGGCAATGCCTTCTTTTTTCAGCGCATCACAGGCGGCCAGCGCTTCAAACAGCGTTACGCCCGCGCCGACCACGGTGACCACGTCCTGATCGGACTGGCGCAACACCTTGGCCTGCCCGATGGCAAACTTTTCCTGGGCGGAATAAAGAATCGGAGCCTTGGGGCGGCCGGTGCGCACATAGCAGGGCCCGGCATGCTGCGCGACGAGATCAATCGCGTGCCACGTACTCACGGCATCGCTCGGGTAGAGCACCACCGTGGCCGGCATGGCGCGAAACAAGCTGAGATCCTCCAACCCCATTTGCGAGCTGCCGTCCTCGCCGATGGAGACGCCGGCGTGGGTGCCGACAAATTTGACATTTGAGCTGGCGAGCCCGGCGAGACGAATGAAGTCGGCGGCGCGGGTCAGGAAACAGGCGAAGGTGGAAGCAAAGGCGATCTTGCCGCAGGCGGCAAGGCCCATGGCCATGCCCACCATATTCTGCTCGGCAATGTAGCCCTCGAAGAAGCGCGCCTGCGCCACGCCTTGGAAAGCGTCGGTGAAGGTGGAGTTCTTGACGTCGCCGTCGACGGCCACCACCCGCGGATCGACCTTGCCGAGAGCGGCGAGTGCCTGTCCGAAAGCTTCGCGCGTGGCGACCTGCTTGGCGGGGTCAAAGCTCGGGGCGGGCAGGGGTTCCGCGACGGCGGGCGCGGGTTTGTGCGGCGTGGGACCCAGCGGGCGGGGTTTCACGGCGGCGTTGGGGCTGAATTGTGCTTCCAGTTCCTTGATCGCGGCATCCTCTTCCGCGCCGGACTTGAACGGCTTGCCGTGCCAGCCTTCCTTGTTCTCAACAAAGGAGACCCCTTTGCCTTTCAAGGTTTCGGCCAGCACGACCGTCGGGCGGCCTTTGGTGGTGCGGGCGGTCTCGAAGGCGGCCAATAGTTGCGCAACGTCGTGACCGTCGACCACGAGCGCCTGCCAACCAAAAGACTCCCAGCGGCGCCGATACGTCTCCATCTGGTGCTGCAACATGGTGGGCTGGCTCTGACCCAGGCGGTTCACATCCACAATGGCGCAGAGGCTGTCCACCTGATCAAAGCTGGCCACTTCCGCCGCTTCCCAGACCGAACCCTCCGCCACCTCGCCGTCGCCCATCAGCACGTAGGTGCGGAAGTCGCGGTTGTCGACCCGGGCGCTGAGCGCCATGCCCAGGCCCACCGGCAGTCCCTGGCCCAGCGAGCCGGTGGGAACCGCCACGAAGGGCAGAATCGGCGTGGGATGACCTTCAAGATCGGAATCGAGGCGCCGCAAGCTCAGCAGGTGCTCGCGCGAGAAGAGACCGAGCTCCGCCCAGGCGGCGTAGAGCACCGGTGCGGCGTGTCCCTTGGAGAGCACGAAGCGGTCATTGGCCGGGTTGGATGGATCGTGGGCGTCAAAATGCATCACCGAGAAAAACAAGCTGGCCACGATCTCGGCTGCCGACATGGAACTGGTGGGATGGCCACTGCCCGCCGCCGTGGTGGCGCGGATGGAGTCAATACGGAGCTGGGTGGCGATGTTGTGCAATCCCAGAACGAGGTCGGACGGGGCGGAGGTAGTGGTGGACACGCGGCTTCTCCCGATTCGGCGTAGCAGCGCCGGAGCACTAGTTTAACGCGAGACGACGCGGCCTCTTCGGCTCCAGCGCTGCCGCCGCGCAGCCACCGTCATCCCGCCACCGTTCCCCGCTTCGTGGTCAGGACTTCTTCGGGCAGGATGAAACGCACGTTCTCGGTGATCTCGCCGGTCTGTTCGACGTGCGTAAAGCCAAAGCGGCTACGCAGGGCGGCGACCACGTCCTGCACCAGCGACTCGGGAGCGGAGGCGCCGGCGGTCAGGCCGACACGATGCACGCCTTCCAACCAGGTCGGACGGATGTCGTCGGCGTTGTCAATCAGGTAGCCGGGCACCCCGGCGTTTTCCGCCACCTCGACCAGGCGCAGCGAGTTCGAGCTGTTTTCCGAGCCCACGACGAGAACCAGATCAACCGTGGGGGCGGTCAGCTTGAGCGCCGTCTGGCGGTTCTGCGTGGCGTAGCAGATGTCCTGGGCCTTGGGCGCGGCGACGGCGGGGAAGCGCTCCCGCAGCCGGCGGATGATGTCGGCCGTCTCGTCCAGGCTCAGGGTGGTCTGCGTGAGGTAGGCGACGCGCTCTGGGTCGGGGAATTCGAGCGCCTCGACCTGCTCCAACGTCTCGACCACCGGCGTGCCCTCCGGCACCTCGCCCAGCAAGCCGATGATCTCATCGTGATGGCGGTGGCCGATGATTACCAGACTGTAACCGCGCTTGATGTAATCGCGAGCCTCGACATGGACCTTGCTGACCAGCGGGCAGGTGGCGTCAATCACCTGCAGCCCGCGGGCCCGGGCCGCGTCCCACATCTGCGGGGCGACACCGTGGGCGCTGAAGAAGACGCGGGCGTCCACCGGCACCGCGTCGAGCGAGGGCACGAAGATGGCGCCACGCTCTTCCAGGCCGCGGATCACGGTGCGGTTGTGGACGATCTCCTTGAGGACATAGATGGGCGCGCCGAATTGCGCCAATGCTTCCTCGACCGCTTCGACCGCCCGCACCACGCCGGCGCAGAACCCCCGGGGCTGCAGCACAAAGACCGTTTTGGCGTCGGGTGAGGCGGCGGGCATGGGCGGTGGTCCTCGCTTCCCATGGTAGCAAGTGCCCGGGGCATGGGGGAGGATCCGCTCTCAGCGCGCGCCGGGCGAAACCCGCATGGCCGAGGCGCCCGTATCCTGTGAGAATTATAATAACGGTATGATGCGTCCACGAGTGGCTGAGGGATAGTGCGCATGACTTTGGACTGCCCGAAGTGTGGCGGCGGTGCGATCCATCGCAGCCGGCGCAACGCCTGGGACCGCTTGCTGCGGCGCTCGGTGGTTTACCGTTGTGAGGCTTGTGCGTGGCGTTTCGCACCGCGCAAAGAGAAACATGCGGTGAAATATTGCCTCTGCGGCGCCGACCTCGACCGACGCAACGCGAAGACCGCCTGGGATCGGTTCATCTGCATGTTTGGCTTGCGCGTCTATAGCTGCCGTCGCTGCGCGACGAAGCGCTACCGTTTCTAAGCGCGTCCGCGCTGGGCCGTGGGCGGTCGCGAAGGCCTAAAAGTTCCAGCTCCGGACAACATTCCCCGCGGATCTCACGTCATAGCAGGCTGGACCCCCGCAGCACGCGGGAGCGTGCATGGAAGGAGGCTCGCGTGTCATTTGGACTCTATCTCGGTGGTTTCGTTGTTCTGATCGTCGGCTTGGCCATTGCCGCCCACATGTTGCATGTGCAGGATCAGTGGATCGCGGTCGGCGTGGTGGTGCTGGTCGGACTGGGTATTCTCACCGGCGTCAACCATACACGGCAGCGCGACCCATCCTAGACGTCCGGCCGGCGCCTGGCCTCTTTTCCCCGCTAGACTGAGCGGGTATGCGGGTCATTGCCGGGCGTCTGCGTCGAAGGCCCTTGGCGGCTCCCGCGGGCCTGCGCCTGCGGCCCACCAGCGACGCCCTACGCGAGACGCTGTTCAACATTCTCGGACCGGAGGTGGCAGGCAGCGTTTTTGTGGATGCCTACGCCGGGACCGGCGCGGTGGGGATCGAGGCGCTCAGCCGCGGCGCTTCCCGCGTGGTGTTCATGGAGCGCGACCCGGTGGCGCTGCACGCGCTGCGCTCGAACCTGCGCGATCTCGCGCTGCTCCAGGATCCCGCCGTGCAGGTGCTTGCCCTCGAAGTGGCGCGCGGATTGCTGAAGCTGAACAGCCATCCCGCGCTGCAGGCCGGCGCGGGATTTATTTTTCTGGACCCTCCCTACGCCGCGGCCACGGAATACGCCCGCACCCTGGACGCCTTGGGACGCAACCCCACGCTGATCGGTGCCCATACCCGGGTGATTGTCGAACACGCCGCCCGCGCGCCGCTTGCCTCCGCGTTCGGCGAGCTGGTCCTCACCCGCACCGTGGAACAGGGCGACAGTTGCCTGAGCTTCTTTGCCCGTCGCGGTGCGGGAGCTGTTCTGTAAGTGCGCCGCCACTTGCCGACTTCAAGGCGTACTTGCCGAGGTTCCCGCTCACGGCGGGTGGGGGCGGCCTCCCATGGTTGAAGCGCCGGCGACTGTCAAGCTTTTCGCGAAAAATATTCTTCGCGCGCCGAGGCCTTAGACGCGTTGTCTTTTCGTGCGCTTCGCGGTATCAAAGAGCAGGCCGCCAGCGGGACGGCCGGTTTGCTGCGACACATGGCCATGGAAGGCGATTCCCAATCTACGACCGCGGTTCCCGATTTCGAGGCGCCGGAACGCGAAGCCGCGTTCTTCTATGGGCTGTTCCTGCGCGGGCATACCTACCAGGAATTGCGTCAGGATATCGAGGTGCCGATGGCGGTCATGAAGCAGTGGCAGCGCCACGGGCGACGCGATCCCAACTTTGCCCACCTCGCCGATCGCGTCCTGTCCTATCGGCGGCGAGTGCTGGCCATCTTCAAGTCGCTCGTCTCAGCCGACGGCGAAACCGTGCAGTGACGCTGGCCCGTAGGCCACGCGGGGCTTCGACCCGCGGGTCGCCGCCCCCGGACCCGGGTTCTGGCCGACACCCGACCTCGATCTGCGGCACCGACCGTCCGCAGGAACTGCGCTGACCGTTTCTTGCTTGAGCGCCTGTGCTCTGGGCCCCACGGCAGCCGACTCGGTGGATGCCTCGCAAAGGTCAAGTCGGCGGTTTCACGGCCGCGGGACGTTCGCGTCGCCCTTGCCATGAAATACCACCTGTCACCCGTTCACCAGTTCCGCCAGTTGCCGCAGGTCGTCGAACAGAACATCCGGCCGGGCACTGCGGGGTCGATTTTTGATTCCGGCTGCAGTGAGTCTCTGGGCGCCAAACCCATAACTGACGCCGCAGGTCCAGGTGCCGGCGTTCTTTCCGGTCGCGATGTCCACCCAGGTGTCGCCGACCATCAGGGCTTCGCCGGGCGCTGCCGGCGCTTCCTCCAGCAGCCGCTGCAGCCCCAGCGGGTCAGGCTTGCGGGTGGAAAAGCTGTTGCCTCCGTAAATTGCCGCAAATGTGGTCTCGATTCCCAGGCCCGCCAGGATGGCGCGGCTGATGGCCACCGGCTTATTGGTCAACACCGCCAAGCGGCAACGCGCCGCGAGGCCCTGCAGCGCCTCCGCAACCCCTGGAAACAGAACGGTCCGATCCAGTTTGTGGGCTTCGTAATGCCGCAGAAACGTGGCTAGCGTGTCCGTCTGAAGGTGCGCCTCAGGGGTGCCGCCAGTTGCGGCCAGCGCACGTGCGACCAGAGCCGGGGCCCCGTCCCCCACGAAGCCCGCTACTTGTTCCAAGGGCAACGCCGGTCGGCCGATGCCTTGTAGTGTGGCGTTCAGGCTGGCGGCCAGATCGTGCTGCGAGTCAATCAGCGTGCCATCGAGATCGAAGACCAGCAGTCGCAGCGATGGCCAGGGGATGGGGGAGGGAACAGGACGCACCGTTGCATGGTAAACGGAGACGGTCAGCGGTGGACGCGAGCCAGCCCGCGCTGCCATCCACCGTCCACCAGACCTGGGTAGGGAAGCAGCGTCCCGAAGGAACGTCGTGGGCGCAGCACAGATCACGCGTGGCCGTCGCGCCAGCGTCCGTCCGATGTCCGCCATCATCATGCTTGCGCTATACTGCGAGAGAGCGCATCCCAAGCGGGCATCCTTGGCCAACGGCAGGGGCACGATTGCGGAGCCGGTTCACCAACCGGACGACGCGCCTGCGGGAGGATTTATGTTCGAGGGAATTCTTCAACCCACCCATCTGCTGATCATTCTGGCGATTTGTTTGCTGCTCTTCGGGCCGCAGAAGCTGCCCCAGCTGGGCAAGGGTTTGGGTGAGAGCATCAAGGAGTTCAAGAAGGCGATGAGCGAGGCCACCGGCAACTCTTCGACCCCAACCACTCCGACCACGCCGACCACGCCGGTCACCGAAGAAAAAAAGTAGCTACTTCAAGCGCTTGAGTTGTCCAGCTCCGCGGTACCAGCTGTAGTCGCTGGGGTTGGGCGAAAACCTGAGCGTCGTACGCTACGATTTTCTTACAAAACCGTTAAAATCTGGAGTCAACCCCCGTTTGGGGGCTTGACGAACGACTGCGCTCCGGATACAGTTAGCAGTCGAAGGGCGCGAGTGCTAAAACGACCGCCTCTCAACCGAGTGAGCCCCTCGTTTTTGGGGAAACCACACGGGTTTCCGGCCGCCTCCGGGCGGGCCGCGAACGGGACCAATGGCTCGCCCAAAGTTTAGTCGGCAAGGAGAAGAAGCAATGGTGAACGTACGACCCCTGCACGATCGCTTGATCGTCAAGCGCGTGGAAGAAGCTGAGACGAAGCGTGGCGGGATTATCATCCCTGACAGCGCCAAGGAAAAGCCGCAAGAGGGCGAAGTGGTGGCCGTCGGCAAGGGCAAAGTGACGGAAGACGGCAAAGTGCTGCCCTTGGACGTCGCCGCCGGTGATCGCATCCTGTTCGGCAAGTACTCCGGCAACGAGATCAAGCTGGACGGCGAGGAGTTTCTCATCCTGCGCGAAGAGGAAGTCCTCGGCGTGCTGACCAACGGCTCCAAAGCGGCCAAGAAGTAACCCGGGGCGGACCTCGGTCCGACCCAAATTTTCCAGGGAGAACGAATTATGGCAAAGCGAATTGTGCAGGGAGAAGCCTCCCGCCAGGCGATTTTGCGCGGTGTCAACGCGCTCGCCGATGCGGTCAAGATCACGCTCGGCCCCAAGGGCCGCAACGTGGTCATCGAGAAGAAGTTCGGCTCGCCCACCATCACCAAGGACGGCGTGACGGTGGCCAAGGAGATCGAGCTCAAGGACGGCTTGGAGAACATGGGCGCGCAGATGGTGCGCGAAGTGGCCTCCAAGACCAGTGACGTCGCCGGCGACGGCACCACCACGGCCACCGTGCTGGCGCAGTCCATCTACCGCGAAGGCGTGAAGACGGTGGCGGCGGGCGCCAACCCGATGGCCCTCAAGCGCGGCATCGACCTCGCCGTGGCCACCGCGGTGGAGGAAGTCAAGAAGATGTCCAAGCCGGTGGGCGGCGACATGATCGCCCAGGTCGGCACCATCTCCGCCAACAACGACGCCACCATCGGCAAGATCATCGCCGAGGCCATGAAGAAGGTCGGCAAGGACGGCGTGATCACGGTTGAAGAGTCGCGCACCATGGAGACGCAGCTCGACGTGGTCGAGGGCATGCAGTTCGACCGCGGCTACCTCTCGCCCTACTTCGTCACCGATCCCGAGCGCATGGAAGTGGTGCTCGAGGATCCCTACATCCTGATCCACGAGAAGAAGATCAGCTCGATGAAGGACCTGCTGCCGCTGCTCGAGCAGACGGCGCGCTCCGGCAAGCCGCTGCTCATCATCGCCGAGGAAGTGGAAGGCGAGGCGCTGGCCACCCTGGTGGTCAACAAGCTGCGCGGCACGTTGCACGTGGCCGCGGTCAAGGCGCCGGGCTTCGGCGATCGCCGCAAGGCGATGCTGCAGGACATCGCGGTGCTCACCGGCGGTGAGTTCATCAGCGAGGAGCTGGGCGTCAAGCTGGAGTCGGTGCAGTTGAACCAGCTCGGCCGCGCCAAGAAGGTCACCATCGACAAGGACAACACCACCCTGGTCGAGGGCGGCGGCAAGACGGAAGCCATCTCGGGACGGGTGAAGCAGTTGCGCACCCAGATCGAGGAGACCACCTCGGACTACGATCGCGAGAAGCTGCAGGAGCGGCTGGCCAAGCTGGTCGGCGGCGTGGCGGTGATCAAGGTCGGGGCGGCCACCGAGACCGAGATGAAGGAAAAGAAGGCGCGCGTCGAGGATGCCATGCATGCCACGCGTGCGGCGGTCGAGGAAGGCATCGTGCCGGGCGGCGGCGTCGCCCTGGTGCGCGCCGAGAAGGCGGTTGCGGCGCTCAAGGTCAAGGACCCGGACGAGAAGACCGGGATCGAGATCGTGCGACGCGCCCTCGAGGAGCCCCTGCGCCAGATCGCGCAGAATGCCGGGCTGGAAGGCGCCATCGTGGTCGGCAAGATCCGCGACTCGGCGGACGCCAACTTCGGCTTCAACGCCCAGACCGAGGTCTACGAGGACCTGGTCAAGGCGGGCGTCATCGACCCGGCCAAGGTGACCCGCTTCGCATTGCAGAATGCGGGATCCATCGCCGGCCTCATGCTCACCACCGAGGCACTGGTGGCGGAGCTGCCCGAGGAGAAGAAGGACTCTCCGGCGCAGGGCGGCGGCATGGGCGGCGGCGGCGGCATGGGCGGCATGTACTAATCGCGGCTCAACACCGCATCAAAAAAGGCCCCGCGCAAGCGGGGCCTTTTGTTTTTGGAAAACGACTTTGGTTGTTAGTTGTTGGTTGTTAGTTGTTTGCTTCCAACAACCAAAATCCAAAATCATCGGAGGGCAAAAACAGGAACTGATTTTAGATTTTAGTTGTTTGCTTCCAACAACCAACAACCAACATCCAAAATCTTTTCAGGCCGGACATCGGAGCCGATTTTAGTTGTTGGTTGTTAGTTGTTTGCAACCAACAACCAACAACCAACAACCAAAATCGCTCATCCAACATCGCTTCTTCATCCTGCCGCGGCGCGCCGCATGGCGACCGCCCGCCGCGCCAAGCTGCGCGCCGCCTGGTTGGGGCGATAGTCCAGCTGTGAGGCGGTCCGTAAAATGCGCGTTATGGTTTCGGGCGCAACCAGGGCCCGATTACCGTTCAACGTGCGGGAGACGGTGGCCTTGGACACCCCGCAGAGTTTCGCGATGGACTGCAGGGTGGCCGGCGGGGAGCCCGCACCCAAGGTTCGGGGTACTTGACGCCGCGATTGCGGAAGCACGCGCTTCTGTGGCATGCCCTCTGATACGTCAGCGGCTGTTTTCGGTTGCGGGGGCGGGCCCGCCAAATGTTAAGAGTTTGTAAAATGACGGCGGCGCCCAAGGGGAGTACCGGGATGGAGCGCCCAGGCGTCTTCGACGCGCCCGCGTCTACGCCTGCGCTTCGCGACGTTCCGTGCCTCCGAGGTTCGGTAGAAACCCGGCCAGCAGCCCCATCAGCGGAAGATAACCGCAGACTTTGAAGACGTGCTCGATGCTGGTGTGGTCGGCGAGCACGCCCAGCGCGGCCGACGCGAGCCCGCTGACGCCGAAGGCGAAGCCAAAGAACAGGCCCGCCACCGTGCCCACTTTCCCGGGGATCAGTTCCTGCGCGAAGACCAGAATGGCGGAGAAGGCCGAGGCGAGGATGACGCCGACCAGGACGGTGAACACCGCCGTCCAGAACAGGCCCACGTGCGGGAGGGCCAGAGAAAATGGAGCCACCCCGAGGATGGAGACCCAGATCACGATCTTGCGTCCAAACCGGTCACCTAGTGGGCCGCCGGCGAACGTTCCCGCCGCCACCGCGAACAGAAAAATGAACAGGTAGATCTGCGATGTCTGGACCGACACGTGGAATTTGCTGATCAAGTAAAACGTGTAGTAGTTGGTCAGGCTGACCAGATAAAAGTATTTCGAGATGACCAGCAGAATCAGAATCGTCATCGAGAAGGTCACGTGAGCGGAGGGCCCTGCCCGCCCCGCGGCGCGGTGCTTGGCGCGGACCTGTGCCCGGTATTGCGCGATGTTGGCGTGGTACCAGAAGCCCACCCGGACAAGGACAAAAATTCCGACAAACGCCAGAATTGAAAACAGCGCAATCGAAGACTGCCCATGGGGCACGATGATCCACGCCGCCAGCAGCGGTCCCAGCGAGCTGCCGAGGTTGCCGCCCACCTGGAACAGCGACTGCGCCAGACCGTGCTTCCCGCCGGACGCCATGTGCGCCAGGCGTGAGGCTTCCGGATGAAACACCGAGGAGCCCAGGCCCACCAGTGCGGCGGAAACAAGGATGGCCCTCAGGTTGCCCGCCCGCGACAGCAGCAACAACCCGAGCAGGGTGAAGCTCATGCCGACCGCCAGCGAGTACGGCTTGGGGCGGCGATCCGTGTAGGTGCCGACCACCGGCTGCAGGAGCGACGCCGTGAGCTGGAACGTGAGCGTGATCAGGCCGATCTGGGTGAAATCCAGATGGAACGAGGTCTTCAGGACGGGGTAGATGGCCGGAATCAGTGACTGGATCGTGTCATTCAGCAAGTGCGAGAAGGAGAGCGCAAAAAGCACGCTCATCGTCGTCCGCTCGACCAGATGGCGGCCGGCTAAGAGTTCGGTCGGGTTTTGCGTCATCGTTCTTCTTCGTGCTGCGCAATCATCCTATCGAAGTCGCGATGAAGTCATGTTCCGAGTTGTGCCGGGACGACGTGGAAGAACTGGAACTCGCGTGGCCGTCCCGCAGGCGTATCTGGCAGGAGCGCGCCTCTTGACGTACGCCTGTGACGATGATTCGGTGCTGACGTCGTTGCGTATGAATCGGTCTCCCCAACTCCCCCGTGGCTGCGCTCCCACAGTGTGGGGAACCCCCCACGCTTCGCCTTGGAAGCTGAGCGGCTAAATAGCTGTTATTGCAACGACTTGCGCTTTGGTCCCCGGGTTGCGTTGTGAAAGGCGTGGTTGCAAGGAGACTCGCCATGAACCGACCCGCACTCGAACGCCCGACTCCGGCCCTGGTGCCCAGCTTCTGTCTCGTTCTGGCCTTGGCGGCGATCGTCGTCAACGCCTGCGCGCAAGCGCCGCGTCCGCGGACGTTGCCCATGGCGCTGCCAGCGCGCCCGGCGCGTCGCGTCGTGATCAGCCTTCCCGATCGCAAGCTGGCCGTGATCGAGAATGGACGCATCCTGGACTCCTTTCACGTGGCGGTGGGCGCGCGTGTCACTCCCAGCCCGACTGGCACGTTTGTCATCGTCAACCACCTCGACGCCCCGAACTACTACCACCACGGCAAAGTGATTCACCCCGGCGCGCACAGCCCCATCGGCACGCGCTGGATGGGACTGAGCAAGAAGTCCTACGGCATCCACGGGACCGACGCGCCGCGTTCCATCGGGCATGCCGCTTCGCATGGCTGCATCCGCCTGCGCAACCAGGATGTCCAGCGCCTCTTCACCGAGCTTGCGGTCGGCGATACGGTTGAGATTCACGGTGAGCGTGATGCCGCCGTCCTGGGAGTGTTCCAACCGACCACCCTGACTGCCGTTTCCAACGCCGCGGTCGCGGGCGGGCAGTAAATACGGTTGACGGTTTATGGATTGTCGGTTGCGGGGCAACCAGGCGCTGGCGGCCAGTGGGGTCGGAAAGCGGGGAGGTCGGAGGAGGTGGGCGACGCGCCAGCGTCGCCCTTGTTATACTTCCGCAATCTTGTCGGTAACTCCCTGATGCGGACTGTGGCACGACTCTTTCTGTTCCTAGCTTCACTCAGTCTGACCTTACGGGCACAGGCTCCTTGCGCAGGGTTCTGTCCGGGCCCGGCGGTCACGCAACTGGTGGACCGACTCCTGGCTGAGGTGGGTCCGCAACAAATCTGGCAGTTGACCTTCTCCAATCTTTCCAGCCATGACGCCCGCGACGTGGCAAGGCTCCGCCAGGCCGTCGAGACGGAGCTGCAACGTCGCCGGATCGTCCTGCCGCCCGATACCGCCACGACGGGTCCGACGCTGATGGTCCCGGTCACTCTCAGCGAGGACGCGACCGAGGACTTGTTGGTGGCGGCGCCGCAGGCGCTACTTCCCACTCCCCATGTCCTGCCGCCGGTGGTGGTGTCGTGGCCGCGCGGCACGCCGCCCGCCGATCTCCCGACAGTCGAACTGCTCGTGACCCCGCTGGTGGCACAGGCCGCGCCGCTCCTGGACGCCGTCGTGGCAGGAGATCTTTTATTGCTGCTTGAGGCCGATCACGTTCGCTTTCTCCGCAGGGATGCCACCGGCCAGTGGCAGGAACAGCAATCCTGGGATATCGGGACCGGGGTCGCCCCGGCACGTGACCCGCGCGGTCGCCTGGAATGGCAGAGCGGCACGCAGTTTCGAGCTTGGATCAACGACACGGTCTGCGCTGGGGATGTCGGGCTTGCGGCGCCCCCCGAGGCACCCGCCGGGATGGCTCCGGCGGGGCCGCGACCCACGGGCGCGCCCGGGGGCGAAGCTCCCGCGGGGCCGATGCGCCGGCATCTGCAGTGTCAGTTGGCCGCCGGCTGGCCCGCCCCTACGCCCGCTGGAGAAATCGGCCCCCTGCGGCTGCCGCGCGGTGAAAACGCCTTCTCCGCCGCGGGTCTTCCCATCCCTTTCTACAACCTGGCGTCGCTTCCCGGAAATCCACCGGCCTGGTTTTTTACCGGCGAGGATGGGGGCCTCCACTGGACGCGACCAACGGCAGCGGGTGTGCTTGCCGACCGAGGAGGCCGCATCGCGGGGACGTGGGGAAGTGAAGTGGCGGCGCTGCCCGCCTGTGACGCCGCCAGCGCGTTGCTGCTGACGGGATCGGGCGATACCGCCGCGCCCGACTGGCTGCAGGCCTACCATGCCGAGCCGCCGCGCCTGCAGGCCATCAGCCCGAGGATGCAGCTTCCTGGGCCGATCACCACGTTGTGGTCCGATGGCAGCACGGCCCGCGCCATTGTCCACAACGTGACAACGCATCTCTACGAGGCCTATCAGGTGCGTTTGGTCTGCCTGCAAACGCCGCCCCCGGCTGGAGGCATGGGTGCGCACTAGCCCCCTGGCCACGCTGAGTCGTGTCGCAGACCTTCTGACGGGCCGCCTCCGCAGCTTCGTTGCGCTGTCCCTCCTGCTGGGCTGTTCGCTGGCTGCGGCCACGCGCCCGCACTTTGGGGGAAGGCTCCGCGTCGAGTACCAGGCGGCCCCGGTCTCGTTGGACCCCTCCGACGCCGACCCCTTCACCGCCGAGGCGGCGGTGGTGGACGACACCGCGCGGCTCCTGTTCGATCGTCTGGTGGTGATTGACGCTGCGGGCCGGCCGCAGCCTGCCTTGGCGCGGGCGTGGGACGTGGACGCCGCCGGCCGCGAGTGGCAGTTCCATCTGCGCCCAGGCGTGCGCCTGTCGGACGGCGGTCTACTAACGCCTCCGGAAGTGACGGCGTCGCTCAGCCGGACGCTGCTGCTGGCCTTCCCGGATGCGACCGTTGACGCGACCCGCGATGGCGTGCGCGTCGTGCTGTCTTCGCCGCGGCCGGACCTGCTTTGGGAGCTGGGGCGGCTGCGCCAGTCCATCGTGTTGCCGGGGCCGGCCGGCAGGTGGCGGGGGACGGGCCCGTTTGCACTCACGGACTGGCAAGTGGGTCGGCACATGGCGTTGGCGGCGAATCAGCATTACTGGGGCGGGCGTCCCTATCTCGATGGGCTCGACATCCGCCTCGGAGTACCCGCGCGCGAGCAGACGACGGATCTCGCCTTGGACCGGGCCGATCGCATCGAAATTCCCGTCGAGGAGATCCGCGCCGCGCAGCAACGCGGGTTGCAGGTCCTGATCAGTGGTCCGCGGGAGCTGGTTGCACTGCTGCTGGTGGCCGGGCGGCCGGCCACGGAATCGGATGCCGTGCGGGCGGCCCTGGTCCACAGCCTCGATCGCAACGCGCTGTGGGCCTCACTGGCCCAGCGCGAGGGAGCGCCGGCCGCGGGGTTGCTGCCCCAGTGGATGAGCGGTACCGCCTTTTTGTTTACCAACGACGTTGCGACGGGCGGTCAAGGCGGGCAGATAACTGCGGCTTCACCGGTGAACTCGGCATCGGTCCCGGTGGTTCTGGCCTATGACCGGTCTGATCCGTTGAGTCGCGCGCTCGCCGAGCGCATTGCCGTGAACGCTCGCGATGCCGGGCTTGCCGTCCGGCCCCAGGCGGAAAATATGGCCGCCCGCAGCGGCGACTTCGACGTCATCCTGGTGCGCACCGGTCTGGAGAGTGCGTCGCCGGGCGCGTCTCTGGCTGCCCTCGTCTCCATTCTGCCGGGGACCGCCCCGGCGCCCCCGGCGGCGGTGACCGCGGCTGCCATCGTGGAGCGACAGCTTGCCGTGCTGGCAACCCACCGCGTGATTCCACTGCTGCACGTCCCGCGTGCGTATGCCGAGAGCGCGCGGGTGCATGCCGCGCCGGATTCCGGCACGACACTGAATGATTTGTGGGTGAGCGCGCCGTGACGGCGGGAGGCGGATCTCCGGGCGGGGCGTCCCTGGCCACGCGCCCGCGTTTCTATTGGGGCCTGCGCGCCAAACTCTTCCTGATGTTCGCTTTGGTGGTGGCGACGTGCCTCGTGGCCGTGACCGCGCTCGACACGCTGGCACTGCGCCACACGTTCCAGGCCCTGGATGCGCAGCGCACAACCCGCCTGGTTGAACAGTTCCAGCGTGAGATCGTCCGGCAACGGCGCGAGGTGGCGCATCACGTCGCCGCGGTGGCCGACAGCGCGGTCAGTCAGGCCATGGTGCTCGATCTCGCCCGCCCCGGCAGCAATCCGGGTGCGTGGGTCAACGCCGCGCGTGACGCGGCGGCGGAACAGCAGCTCGAATTCCTGGATTACGTGGCTTCCGACGGCGTGATCGTGTCGTCGGCGGAGTGGCCGGCTCACTTCGGCTATCACTGGCAGGGAACCCTGCCGACCGGCGAGGACGACGACGCCTACTTGGGCGAGGTGAGCCTTCAAGATGCGACCGTGCCGGCCCTGCTCGCCGCACGCCGCCTACAGGCTGGCGACCAGGCTTTGAACGTGTTGGGTGGCCGCCGCCTCGATCGCCAGTTCCTGGCGAGCCTGGTGGTCCCCGACGGCGTCCGCGTCCTGCTCTACAGCAGTGCGGGCGCCGGGTTCGATCCCGGCGCTCTGACAGGTGCGGCCGGCCCGCTGCCTGGGGCGACGCCGCTGGCGCGGATCGTGCAGCGCGCCCTGGTTGCGCCGCCCGCAGCGGATGCGAGCTTGGTCGCCACCGTCCACTGGACTTCAGATCCAGCCGATTCAGAGGTGGTGCATGCGCTGCCGCTCCGCGGTCGGCAAGGCGCGGTGCTGGGTGTTCTGCTGCTCGCCGGCTCGCGACGCGAGCTGGTGCAGTTGGAGCAGTCCACCCGCATCTGGTCGCTGCTGGCCGGCGGCCTCGGCCTGTTGTTGTCGCTGCCGCTGAGCGGCCTGGCGGCGGCGCGCGTCACCCGCCCGGTCGGCCGCCTCGCCAGCGCCGCCCTGCAAGTGGCCGCAGGCGACTGGAACGTCCAGGTCGAGCGGCGCGGCACCGACGAGCTGGCGATGCTGGCCGAGGCCTTCAACCGCATGACGCACGAGCTGTTGGAACAGCGTGAGAAGCTGTTGCAGACCGAGCGCGTGGCGGCGTGGCGGGAGCTCGCCCGCCGCCTTGCCCACGAGCTGAAGAACCCGCTGTTTCCGCTGCAGCTCACCATCGAGAACTTGGCGCGCGCCGGCAGCCGGGCGCAGGAGTCGCCACAGCACCGTGCGGCCTTCGAGGAGGTCGTGCAGGAGACCACCGCCACGCTGCTGGCCGAGCTGGCCAACCTGAAAACCATCATCGGGCGCTTCGGCGACTTCGCCAAGATGCCGGCGCCGCAGGTACGGCGCATGCAGTTGAACGACACCATGCGCGAGGTGGCACAACTGTTCCGCCATCAACTGGAGTCCGGCCAGCGCAGGTCCGGCGAGGAGGGCGCGCCGATCACGCTGCAGGTGGATCTCGATCCGCAGTTGCCGCCGGTGGAGGCCGATCCGGACCTGATGCGCCGCGCCCTCGAGAACCTTGTCTTGAACGCCATCGATGCCATGCCCACCGGCGGCCGGTTGACGTTGCACAGTTACGCCGGGGAACATCCCGGGGCGGTGGTCGTCGAGGTGTCCGACACCGGGGTCGGCCTCACCCCGGAGGAGGCGGGACGCCTGTTCACGCCCTACTACACCACCAAGCGGCACGGCACCGGCCTGGGCCTCGCCCTGGTGCAGTCCATCGTCAGCGACCACGGCGCCACGATCAGCGTCGCCAGCCGCGAAGGGCAGGGGACCACGTTCCGCATTCAGTTCGAGACCGGGTGAGCGAAGGGAAGGCCGAGGGGTGAGGGGAGAAGGGCGAAGTTGGAAGGGCGAAGGCCGAAGAAACGACTCCCGCTCCTAACTCTCGACACTCGATGCTCAACGCGTCACCCCCGACCCCCCGCCCCCTCACTCC
>Ga0207416_1001397_pt1 | contig 32517 bp, 29 predicted proteins | sample PaiPotPPM11metaG_FD_184107 | JGI IMG/M metagenome (GOLD analysis project Ga0207416, IMG submission 184107) | Iron sulfur acid spring bacterial and archeal communities from Banff, Canada, to study Microbial Dark Matter (Phase II) - Paint Pots PPM... ...
CCTGCTCATAGATCCATTGCGGATTCTGCTTCAAGTTGGTGATCACGAAGCGCGGGTTGTCTTTGGCTTCCCGGCCCTCGTGCCGCACGACCTCGGCCTTGAAGATCACGCGCCGCTCCGCGAGCCCGCTCTGGGCCGCATAGCAGCCTTCGCCGTAGACGTGTTCGGTCCGTCCGCTCGCTTGCGAAAGTTGACGCGCCTGCTGCATCTCGGGTTCAGCCAAGCGGCTCAACACCGCATTTTTGGCCATCGCCACCACATATTCCACGCCCATCGCGTCCAGGAATGCCAGCACCTGCGGGTCGGCGAATCCTCCGTCCAGCCGCACCCGGATGCGGGCCTTCGGAAAGGCCTGCCACAACCGCTTCAGGATGCGCCACAGAATGCCGATAGCGCCCGCGCTGGCTGGGGCGTTGCCGGGCCGCAGCACCGCCGTGACCAGGTATTGCTCCTTCTCGTCGTTGAAAATCACAAAGCCCACCACCGGCAAGTAGCACCACGTGTCATAGTGGCTGTTAAAGAAGGTCAACTGTTGCGCGCCGTGCGTGGGATCATCGGTCGGGTCCAGGTCAATCGTGATGCGTCGCGCCCGGCCGTGCAGCCGGCGACGATGTCGCTCGATCACGCGCTCCGCCAGCGCCTCGCCCATCCGGTAGAGCTGCTTGCGGTCCACCGCATTCTCAAATCGCGACAGGGTGGGTTGCGAAGCCAGGTCCGCCCCTTCGATGGGATCGCGGTCCAGCAACAGCTTGTGCACGGGGTCTTCGGCCAGGCGAGCGGCATCGTTGGCATCGGCATAGCCACACGCCATGCCGTAGATGCGCTGGGCCAGCAAGGCTTCGATTTCGTGCTCCACCTTGCCCGGCTGCCGCTGGTCGACCAGGCACGCCGCCAGCGCCTGGGTCAATGCGAGACGCCGGTCCGCGGCCTTCAACAGGATCGTGCCACCATCCGAACTGCCCTGCCGCTGGTCAAACTCCATCACGACGGGCTTCGGGAAAACATCGGGGAACAGAAAACGCTGTGTTGTGGTCTTCTCGGACAAGTAAAAGCCTCCCTGTGTACTCCAAAGACTGAACTGACAACATCTTTATAGCACCGGAGGCTTTTCTTGTCTCCAAAAACACGAATTATCCAGGCTAGCAGGACGTCCTTCAAGCAGGTCGCAGCGGTTGTCTTCATGGTGATACCCATCGCTGGACTGTTTCTGCTACCCAACGCGTCCTGGACTAAAAAATACAAATGTTCAAGCCGGACGTTGCTTGTTTCTCTCATTTTCCTTGTTCTCCCGGTGGCGCTCCTTCTACTCCTGGTAAACCAAAACCGGGAGCAGTCAGTTTTCGGCATGGCAGTGGTTGCCCTCGGCATCCCCAACTACCGATGCTTAAAGCTAAATGAGCGGCTTCGCAAGACGCTCCTCGGGTCAATCAATAGCGCTCCCCGTAGTTTTTTATTGTAGTCCGAACATGAACAGAGTTTCCTTGTTGAGCCTTGGCGGTGGGCCTAGGTGGTGCATGCCGCTCTGTTGGCGAGCTGGCTGGCTCCAGACGCGGGTCAGGGACCATCGAATATTGCACGATTTTCAATGAACACGGCGCCGGCGACGGGGAAAGACAGATTGAAAGGAAATTTGCCATGGCCCCGGTGACGGTCATTCTGGTTGAAGATCACGCACTGGTGCGTCAAGCCTTCAGGCGCGTGTTGGAAGACAATCCGCGCATCAAGGTCGTGGGGGAAGGACGTACGGGGCGTGAGGCGGTCGAACTGGCGCAGAGGCACCATCCCGACGTGATCTTGCTGGATATGGTCATGCCGGAGCTGAATGGTATTGAAGCGGCAGAACAGATCAGGCGGCTGGACCCGCGCATCCGCATGATGATCCTGAGCATGTATTCCGACGAACTGTACGTGCGGGCGGCGCTGCGCGCCGGCGTCAGAGGCTATGTGCTAAAGGATGCGCATGACCTGGATCTGGCACAGGCGGTGTTGACCGTTGCCAAAGACCAGCCCTACTTGAGCCCCGGCGTGGCGGCGGTGCTACTGGATGTTGTACAGGAAGGACGCGAAGCTACGGTCGATGATCCTTACCAGCGGCTGACACAGCGGGAAAAGCAGATTTTGCAGATGGTGGCCGAGGGGAATTCCAGCAAGGAGATTGCGCAGTTGCTGGGCATCAGCCCCAAGACCGTGGCCGTGCATCGAGACAATCTGATGCAAACATTGAACATTCATGGCGTGGCACAACTCGCACTCTACGCCGTCAAAAAAGGGTTGGTCAAACCGGAATAAGCCGGAATTCTCTTTTTGACTTTCTGGGTCGTGAGAAGTAGGCACCAAGCCTCCGCCTGCTTGGGGATTCATGCCCGGAACCCCGGCGGGCATGTAATCTCCAAAGAGGCTCACCTGAAATTTCAGGCGCGGTTCGCGAAGCATGGCGATATCCCCAAGTAGCGAGGTGTTGATCCAGCTTAACGAATCCGATCCCCGCTATCCCGGTTGGCGCGTGGCGCTGGCGGCCAACCTTGGCGTCATGGGCGGATTCGGCTCCTTGTTCGTCTACACCTTCAGTGTTTTCCTGAAGCCTCTCAGCGCCCAATTCGGATGGAGCCGGGAAGCGGTCTCCGAAGGCTTTGGCATTGCCGCCATCATGGTGGCGGTTTGCTCGCCAGCCATTGGCCGCTGGCTGGACCGTTACGGACCGCGCCGGATCATCCTTCCTTGCGTGGCCATCTTTGGATGCGCCTTTGCATCCCTGGCTTTTCTCCGGCCACAATTGTGGCAGTTCTATGCCACCTGCCTCCTGCTGGGCGCGGTGGGCAACGGCGCCGCCCACCTGTCCTATTCGCGAGCCATTGCATCCTGGTTTCGGGAGCGGCTTGGGTTGGCACTGGCGCTGGTCATGACCGGAGCGGGCGTTGGCTCCATGGTGCTCCCCTTCGTGGCCCAGACGGCCATCACGCATTGGGGCTGGCGTGATGCCTATTTTTCGCTCGGCATGTTGGCTCTGGCACTGGGGTTGCCGCTCAGTTGGCGTTACGTCCATGAACGTCCGTCAGCACGGCCCGGCCCGCGCCCGTTCGAGCCCTCCGGGCGGTCATGGCAACAGGGGATTCATTCTCTTGCGTTTTGGATTATCGTGGCTTCATTGTTCCTCAATTCAATCAGCATTAATGGGACCTTGGCTCACCTGTCAGCCGTCTTAACGGACCGGGGCATCACCGCTGAAGGCGCTGCTTTGGGGATTTCGCTGCTGGGCGCCGCCAGCCTGGGCGGCCGCCTACTGGTGGGCGCATTGCTCGACCGTTTCAGAGGCTCGCGGGTTGCCTTCGCAATGTTGATTCCGGCGTCCGCTGGCCTCCTGCTGCTGGCTAAGGCGGCCTCGCTGCCTGCCGGTTGCCTGGCAGCGGCAATGATTGGAGTTGGCATGGGCGCGGAGGCGGATATTACGCCTTATCTGTTGACTCGCTACTTCGGCTTGCGCTCCTTCTCTACACTCTACGGCTTTACATGGACTTTCTATGCCATCGCGGGAGGTCTGGGTCCCGTCATCCTCGGACACGCATTTGATTCCACCCGCTCCTATGGCCCCACCTTGACTCTCCTTGGGTTGGCCATGGCCTTGGCCGCTATTCTGATGCTCCTCCTGCCTCGTTATCCGCAGTCAATACCCTGCATTCAATGAACGGTATTCAGTTGGAAATCCGAAAGACATCGCTTAGCACGCATCGCGCAATCTACATCGCACCCGAATGGTCCCTCTATGGCGTCGAAACAGGCTTTGAAGTCATGAGTAAGGTGCGATGCTGTAGCGTTAGACCAATAGCGATTCTCGATCCTTGAGACCCAATCATTCGTGTCGTAGCACGGATTGACTAGCCCTCAAGATTGCGACTGGGAACATGCGTACGTGGCTCCGCTTGGTTCAGTATTGTGTTAATTCATGCGAATGTTATGCTAAAGCGACTTAGCAATGAAGACTGACAAATACATCTAGGAACCCCACATCTCCTGCCTGACTTTAATATCGCGTCATACGTCGCATGATTCAATAAATTGCCATCCATCGCGAATGGCGGTAATCGATGAAAGAATCTTCTTGACTTGGTGATTATCATTTGTCAAACTTGAGGAGATAAGGAGTCTTCGGCATGGCGGAAAACGAAAAGGTAATCGACTATGGGGCGTTACTCGCGGATTTAGAGGCGAGAAGGGCCGTTTTGGATAGTGCGATATCCTCACTTCGTGCAGCGGTCGCAGCGGGCGCTATTGGAGCTGTGGAGGGTACGTCCTACGTCAATTTGGGCAGTACAGTCGTGAACCGCTCGATCCATAACGGTGAGATTCCTGCCGGTGCGTTTCTAGGGAAAAGCATTCCAGAAGCGGCAAAGCTCTATCTGTCTATAGCAAAAAAGAAGCAGACAACCAAGGAAATCGCGGACGCTCTGCGCGAAGGCGGCATGGAAACAAACTCAAAGAACTTCGAGGTTACGGTAGGAACAGGTCTCTATCGTGTCAGCCGCAGTGCGGGGGATATTGTGAAGCTAAAGGGTGCATGGGGACTGGCAGAATGGTATCCGGCGGGGATGCGACTATCGCACGGCAAGCATGAAAGGCCCAAGACCCGGAAGGTAAAAAAGTCAAAACCTAGGCAGTCCAAATTGCTGACGCTACCAGAAAAGACGGAGTCGACGATCGCGAATGAGCTTGCTCGCGGCAGGTTTTTAGACGGTCTCGTGGAAATGCTTAAGGACCACCCGAGCCAGGAGTTCACGAGGAAAGAAATTTCTGGGAGGTTCGGTGTAAATCCAAGGGTAGTTGCGATGATAATGGGAACCCTGATAAAAAAAGGCTTGGTTGTGCGATCAGCCCCAGACGCTTACCGTGCGGTGCAGAGTTGAAAAGGACAATTTAATGCGAAAGCCGGAGTTCTCGAACGAACAGCGGAAGCTGATAATAGAACTGGCTCACACCAGCGGGATGTCCGATGGGCAAATTTTCAGAAAGGCCGTCACGGGCGTTCTTGGAGCCGCCAATCGGAAGCGTATCATAATTCAGTGGGGAGAACTGATGGGCCTAGAACCTAGCGAGGCTTTGCGGATAGCCCAACGGGATGGCGTAGTTCTGACGAAGCGGTTGCCGAGCGCCGCCGAACCGGAGACGTAGCCTCACGGTAAAACTCCGGGAAAGCCTCTTTGATGAGTTTTCGGTGGGCATCCGACTTGCCCATAAATTCCTTGATTTCCGTGATTCTTTCGGACGCAGGCGTGCGCTTGAATCGGCGACCTATTTCCCTGATAAGATGTTCCTCCATGCTTATTCCCCTTCGTCCATAGGTAGAATAGCAGTTACGTTTTACTCTTGTCAACTGCTGTATCGTGTATCCAAAGTATGTTTATACGCTATAAGTTGCTGCCCCCGCCCTTTCTGGCCCACCGTGCCCGCGCCGCTTTGAGCGCAATCTCGCGCCGGCGCTCCGGCGTGAGAGTTTCAAGTCGTCTCTTACCGCCTATTCTTCCCCCTCTCCTTCCCATTTCGGCCATAAACCGAGAAACTTGATTTGGGTCAGGAAACATCAGAGGTGGGGACGCAGCTTCTCTCGTGGATCCCTCCATAAGTTGTCGATCCGACTGGTATGCGTCCGTGGACTTTTTCGATCTCTTTGAATTCCTGATGCGCTTTTGCATACCCCCAAGTTTGACAGTATTGGAGCGTAACCGCCAGAGACAAGAATTTGGGTGTAGCCCACACCGGACGGCATTGAGTCTGGCGGCGGCCACGGCAGTCGGTTAAACTGATACCAACAGAAAACGATGACAAACTTCTTTCTCATCAACTTCGGATGCCGTGCCAGCCAGGCGGATGGTGCCGGACTTAAAAATCAGCTTCGCACCGCCGGCCTCATCGAGTCACGCGATCCTGCCGAGTGTGACGTGGCGATCTTGAATACCTGCACGGTCACTCAGACGGCGGATTCCGAAGTCCGCCAAGTGGTTCGACGCATTCATCGCGCCAACCCTCAGTGTCAAATCATGGTGACGGGTTGTTACGCACAGCGGGCGCCGGAAGAAATTGCGAAGATAGAAGGCGTGGCCTGGGTGGTGGGCAACTCACACAAACATAAGATTCCAGAGATGTTGGCGCGTGCAAGTCGTGCTTCAAGCGCAACTGGCGCGCCGGGTGCTATTCTGGTGGATCAGATCGCGCCGGAATTCCATTTCGTGCCGGCCTTCGCGGATGATCGCACCCGGCCCACCCTCAAGATTCAGGATGGCTGCAACGCCCGTTGCGCTTTCTGCGTGATCCCATCGGTTCGCGGACCCAGCCGCAGCCTTGCGCCGGACGGCGTCATCGACGAGGTACGCAGCCTCTGCCGGCAAGGTTTCAAGGAGATTGTTCTTTCCGGTATCAACCTGGGAAGTTACGGGAAGGATCTGGGCCGCTCCATCAATTTTCTTGGAATTTTGGAGCGGATTCTGGCGGAAACGCAAATTCCGCGCATCCGCATCAGCTCCATCGAGCCAATGGATGTTTCGCCGGAGCTGATTCGCCTGGCGGCGCGCGAACCGCGCCTGGCGCGCCACTTCCACGTGCCTTTACAAAGCGGATGTGACCGCATCCTACGGTTAATGAACCGGCGTTACTGGGCCGCGCAGTATGCGGAAAGGATTCTGGCTATCTACGAATCGATTCCCAACTGTGCGATCGGGGCGGACGTGATGGTAGGCTTCCCCGGCGAGACTTCGGCAGATCACGAGGAGAGCGCCCGATTCATTGAATCGCTGCCCATGACCTACCTCCACATTTTCCCTTATTCGCCGCGCCCCTTGACCGCAGCGGCAGAGCGGCCCGCCCAAGTGGAAAAGACCACGGCGCGTGCCCGGGCAGAGGAGCTTCGAGCCTTGTCCGCAAGCCGGCGCCGGGCTTTCATGGGACGGCAGGTAGACGAAGTCCTGAGCGCCGTCACTTTGCAGGAAACTTCAGCCAGCGCCTGCCTGGCTTTGACCACGAACTATCTGAACGTCTCGATTCCAGCCACGAATTTCCGGCCGAATCAGTTGATAGATTTGCGCGTCCTGCATATGAACCAGGATGGCCTTTATGGAGAAATTCAATGACCGGGTGTGACTTCCAAAGATAAACCAGGTCTTACCGGCTAATGCTCGACGCCATGGTAGTGGTACGTTTTCGCGGCCGTAGCGGCGCCATAGCCTGATTCCTGTTGGAATGGATTAACCATTATGATGTCTCACATGCTGACCGAGGAAAATGTTCCCGCCGCCGACTATGTCCGGAGGGAATTCAAGATTATTTCCCACCTCGCCCACGGCTGGGAGATGAATTCCGCCGTGCCCCTGAGTCCCTCTGAGGAGCGAACGGCAGTCCGTGAACCGGCGCAGGCAGTCCCAGACAAACTCGCGGAGCGGCTCGATCCGTTGCGCGTACTTCTGGTACCCTACATCGCCTGTCTGGAAAGCGGGGACGTTATTTGTTTCTCAAAACCGCGGGGACAAGCTCATACCGTAGCCTGGATTGAAACCGAATCCCGGACGAATATTCTTCTTGCCTGCAGAGAACTGGACGCCCACGACACCGGATTTGAATTTTTGGCCAGCGTCGCTGAGCTGATGCGTCCGCGCATGAAGGCCGAGGAGAACGAGTCTTTCAGTCAACTCCTGCGCAAGGAGCTTGAGCAGGACGTTCCCGGAGAGATGGACAAGGAATCGTTAGCGGCCAAACATGCCTTTCTAAGTGCGCGAGTGGGACGGCGCCAGAATCCCGAAAAGTTCAATCAATACCGCGACTTGTCCCTGGTCAACACGTTGGCCGAGTATATGCACGGCCTCTGGCATGACGTTCAAATCCAGACTGGGCCGGATCATCTGCCCTTGCCTCAGTTGCGCCAACGCCTCCAATGGATGGCGAAGATGTTTCCACCCAATCCCGGCTACGAAGTCTTCTCCAAGGAAATCACGCAAAGCGAATGAGCGGATAGCCCGGAATTTCGCCCTGATGGGGGCGGCCTGTCACCGCCGCTGACGTAACGGCGAAAGCGCCGTGCCAGACCAGGCGAACCCGCCTGTTGAATCCTGCCTAACCTCAACACTGTTCACATAGGAGCTGCACCGTAAATGTTTCTGGGATGGCAGGCGCGTCAGGGCATGGCTTCAGCCATGCCGTTGGCGATGGACCAGAGATTCGGGCTTTAGCCCCTGAGGCCCTCAGCGGCTAAAGCCGTCTCTCCTTGCCTTGGGAGTTGGCATGGCTGAAGCCATGCCCTGACGGCGCCTGATTCAACCTGACAAAATAATGCTGACAATTGCGCTTGACAAGCTGCGGCCAATGGCAGTAGCTTATCTACATGCATAGACCAAAGAAGACCCGCTACCAGAACCGGATTGAATTGCTCCAAGGCACGCTGGACATGCTGATCCTGCGGACGCTCCAATGGGGGCGGCGCCACGGCTACGGCATCAGCCAAACGATTCGGGCTAATTCCCGTGACGTTTTGACCGTCGAAACCGGATCTCTATACCCCGCCTTGCACCGCCTGGAAAAGCAAGGGTGGATCGCGCCCGAGTGGGGGTTGAGTGAAAACAAGCAGCGGGCGAAGTATTACCGGCTAACGGCGAGCGGCCGCAAGCATCTGGTGAGCGAAGAATCGCGTTGGGAAGAATTTGTACAGGCGGTGAAGGCGGTGATGAAGCCGGCGGAGGTTGAATCATGAAATTGCTGGCATGGTTCAGACGAAGAAGGCAGCGCGAGCAAGAGCTGGACGAAGAGATTCGCTCCCATCTGGCGATGGCCATCCGCGAGCGCATCGAGCAAGGCGAAGACCCGGCCGAAGCCGAGGCGAATGCGCGGCGCGAGTTCGGCAACGCGACTTTGGTCAAAGAGGTCACGCGCGAGATGTGGGGATGGAGCTGGCTCGAAAGCCTCATTCAAGACCTTCGTTACGGCCTGCGGCAGCTTCGCAGGAGTTCAGGCTTCACCGCCGTCGCAGTCATAACACTGGCCCTCGGCATCGGCGCGAACACGGCGATTTTCAGTGTGGTGAACGGCATTTTGCTGCGCCCGTTGCCATATCCCGAGCCTACCCGGTTAGTCTCAGTCCAGGAGCACGGCGAACAATTTGGAAGCCCTACGTCGTACCCCGACTTTTTTGATTGGCGCACGCAAAACGACGTTTTTAGCAGCATAGCGAGTTACCGAGTCCAGGATTTTACTCTCACCGGTCATGGCGAGCCCCGCCACCTGCAGGGCACCGTCGTCTCCTCGGGCCTGCTCCCGGTGCTTCAAGTCAAGCCCATCCTCGGCCGCGGCTTCGAGCCACAGGATGAGAAGGCTGGTGCGCGCGTAACGCTTCTCAGCAATGCCCTATGGCGGGAGGAGTTTCATTCCGACCCTTCTATCGCAGGCAGCGGTGTCACCCTCAACCGACAGAGCTTCACCGTGATCGGTGTGATGCCGGCCGGGTTTCGATTCCCGCCCACTTTCCAGGGAGACCTCTGGACTACCTGCGCGATAGACACCAGGAATCCGAAGGAGGAGCGCGGCTACAGTTGGCTCAGCGTCATAGCCCGCCTTAAGCCTAGTGTGACTCTTGTCCAGGCTCGGGCGGATATGAATGTGATCGCCCGCCGGCTCGCCCAGCAATACCCCGCGAGCAACGCTCGCCGCACAACAATCCGGGTGGTGCCGGAACTCGACAGAATCGTGGGGACTGCTCGTCTGCCTCTCTTTATTCTGCTTGGAGTTGTCGCCGGTGTGCTCCTGATCGCTTGTGTGAACCTCGCCAACTTGTCGCTAGCCCGGAACGTCGTCCGGCGGAAAGAGATCGCAGTACGGTCGGCGCTTGGCGCGGGCCGCGAGCGGTTGATCCGACAGCTCTTAACCGAAAGCATTTTGCTCTCGTTGCTGGGAGGCCTTTGCGGAGTGGCTCTGGCTGACATGTCCACTCGGGCGCTCATCGCAATAGTCCCTCGCGCCATTCCGCGAGCTGCAGAAGTGGGAGTGGACCGCCATGTCCTCGCGTTTGCCCTGGTGCTCTCCATCGTCACCGGCCTCCTCTTCGGGCTTCTACCCGCTCTGGAGAGCTCAAGGACCAATCTGGTAGGGTCTCTTAAAGAAGCGGGGCAAACTTCCTCGGAAGGCAGCCGCCATCGCCGCTTTCGAGGTGCGTTGATCACGGCTGAGACCGCCTTGGCGCTGGTGCTGCTCACGGGCGCTGGGCTCTTGATCGCAAGTTACCTCCAGTTGATGCGGGCGGACCCGGGATTCAATCCTCGCCACCTGCTGACCTTGGATTTCGCTCTTCCAACTCCGCCCTATACTGTGGATCAGACGGTAAGTTTTTATAACGAATTGCTCTCACGGCTGCGCAGCGCGCCCGGCGTGAAGGCAGCGGTCGGTGCCTGGCCGCTTCCTTTTAGCGGTGATCCCACATCGGGCTTTGACATCGAAGGGCGTTCGTTCCCACCCGGCTACTTTCCTGTCGCTCGCGTGCACGTGGTCAGCCTCGGTTACTTTCAGGCTCTGGGCATCGGTCTAAGAGAGGGACGGGATTTCACTGCCCGCGACGATATGAGGTCTCCGCAAGTTGTCATTGTGGATAAGGCGTTCGCACGTGCGTTTTTCCCGAATCAGCACCCGGTTGGCAAGCGCATCAGGCCCATCTTTTCGATGGCGGACCAGCCTCCATGGCGTGAGATTGTCGGCGTCGTAAACAACACTAAAGAAATGGGCGTGGCGGAAGATTTTCGACCCCAGTATTACATTCCCTTCGGTCAATTCCGCGGTTTCGAGCCTTCCATTGTGGTGAGAACCTCCAGTGCGTCCCTCCGCCTCACACCGATGGTGCGGAAGATCGTAGCGTCTTTGGATAAGAACGTGCCGGTGTACGACGTGCAAAGCATGGAGCAGTTGGCATCCGCATCGGTGGCGCGCGAGCGATTCAACACGCTTCTTTTCGGATTCTTCGGCGCGCTGGCCCTGGTGCTGGCCGCCGTGGGCATCTACGGCGTAGTAGCTTATTCGGTGAGCCAGACCAGACACGAAATCGGTATTCGCATGGCGCTGGGGGCACAGCGCCGGGATATCTTAGTGCTCGTTGTGCGAAACGGATTAAAGCACGTTATCATCGGCCTGGCAGTTGGGCTGGCTGCAGCTCTTGCTCTGACCCGTTTAATCTCCAGCTTGCTTTACGGTGTCCGGCCCACCGACCCGCTGACGTTTATTGTAGTCTCTCTGGTGCTGAGCAGTGTGGCACTGCTGGCTTGCTACATTCCCGCGCGGCGTGCGGCAAAAATCGACCCGATGGTGGCGCTGCGGCACGAATAGCGCGACGCCGGAGGGCTGGTAGGGGGTTTGATCGCAAAGATCATTGAGCCCGGTAGTGTTGACCCCGATCTTGGGGATTTCGGGGCTCGCCCAACCCCAAATTGCGCTTGTAACCTTTTGAAAATAATGGCCTGAAATTTTCTGTCTCACTTGTCTCATCTGTCTCCCTTATGGCATTCGTGTGTGCTACGCTCGTCTTGGGAATTTCGCTATGCCCCTAAAGAGAGCCTGCCATGTCCTTAAGCAAGCCGCTAACCGTGACCCAAAAGTTCCCGGTTTCCTGCCGCTTAATTGCCACGAAGTCCACCGAACCCCCACCCACGGGCCAGGGACGGAGCAGCAGAGCGGTTGCGGACAAAGCCGGAATGTCCTTTGCTATCAACCTTCAGGGTGCGCCGAAAAACGTACTATTGCAGATTCAAATCGAGGTCCGGCGGCGTGGGATCGTCCTGATTTTCTATACACGACGCCACAAGCCGGCAACGGTCATTCGCTGTAGCGCCGCTCGGAGCTTGCCCTGACAGGGAGCGGCGGCCGTCGCCGGTCACAGACCGGCGCTACAGTTTTGGAGCGCCGCAGACTCACGACCTTGTGTATAGTAAAAAAATCGTGTTAACTCTTACGGAAACATTTGCACTTCAGCCAAGGGCGAGCTAAGATGCTTTGGCAGGCCGCACCCTTGCATGCCAAATCCAGCGCGGCCGCCACGGGGATCGTTGCAAAATGTGGTGGGAAAAGAAGGGCCAAACATCGACCGAACCCCAAAGGCCGCGGGCGCCTTCACCGCCCTTGCATCCACCGGTTCGAATCGAAATGGCCGAACCCATCCCGGCGGCCGTCCCCGAGACCTCATCTCCTCGAACGGAAAACCCGATGAATGAAAACTTAATGAAGTCCCCCAATACCAGCTCATCCAGCGCCCACCAGACGCTCCTTGGAGGTTCAGTGGTCTTGCGCGGCGAGTTGAGCGCGGATGAAGACCTGGTGATCGACGGCCAATTTGACGGATCGATCAACCTCAAGGATCATACCCTTTCCGTGGGCCAGCACGGAAAAGTAAAGGCGGACATCACAGCCCGGCAGGTGGTTGTGGGCGGCGTGGTGGAAGGGAAGATTTCCGCTAAGGATAAGATTGAGATTCGCAAGACGGGCCACGTGGTGGGCGACCTTCTCTCCGCAGGGGTGGCGATTGAAGAGGGAGCCTACTTCAAAGGCAGTATTGAAATTCAGCGCGATGACATCAAGGCAACGTCCAGGTCCGCGGCCTCGCTGAGTGCCTGAGCCCGCCCTCGGGATTCCGGCTCAAGCCATTTCCCCTCCGGGTCTTGACGGTCGCGCTCCGTCCTGTAGCGCCGGTCTATGACCGGCGCATTTCGCCGCTCCCTGTCAGGGCAGGCTCCGAGCGGCGCTACAGCAAAAGCCCGTCGCCGACTTATGTCCTCACGTATAAATTGCTATGGGACGCTGCAACAAAGCAGGGGGGCCGTTAAGCCATGATGCGCGGTTCGGGCCAGGAGACCTCCGCGGGGCTGGCTCCGAGCCCTCCGGTGATAGCGGCAAGCCAGGGGCTTTCGTGGCTCTGGCAGCACTTGCGCGAGGTGACGCAACCCCACATTCTCGACTGTAGCGCCATTTCACCCACCACCCTCAATATTCTCCTTGACCGGAAGGCTAAGCTATTCGTAGCCGATTTGCTTTCCGTAAGCCTCGATGCCGAGGCCAAGCTCTGGGATCGGACCCAGAAGATTCCCGTCTTCAAAACCGCAGACTTCATTTCTTATTTTCCCGATGTTCCATCCGGGTCGCTCTCCGCCATCCTGTCCTGGAATTTGCTGGATCTTCTGCCGGAATCGGCCCGTCTTCCAGTCACGGAAAAGCTTTTTTCGTTTTTGCAACCTCTGGGAGTGGTTTTTTCGATTCTCCGCGAGCCCAACTTGAAATCAGGCGTCGGCCGGCGGTGGTGGCTGCAGTCCCAAACCCAGGTCCACGTCGAGCAAGACCAGAAAAGAACCTTCCCCTACCCCCCCATCTCCAACCGCGAAATAGAGAAGCTTGCGCCGGGAGGAAATGTTAAAATCTTCCTCACGCGCTCAGGACGACGCGAAATTCTGTCGATTAAAGGATAGGAAGCGTGAAGACCACCGGCTAGGCGAAACTTCGTCCCCCCATGCAGTGTAGAATAATATTGTGGTCGCATGAACGGAGGACGCCCTTTGTCCTAATGGATAAGAGCTCCCGAAATTGTCAAGGAGCATCGGAGCCAAGAAGGGGAACGCTTGCGGGTGTGATCCGCCAAGCCCTCGGGCCTGTGGACCAAACGGAGGAATTCAATGAGAATGAGTAGGAACAAACTGCTTATTGGCGGCATCGGAAAGACTTTAAGGCGGGCGCTTTGGATATCCGCTTGCCTCGGTCTGGGATTGGCGTTGCTCTGGAGCGGTCTCGTGTCACATCACCTTCGTGGGACGGCCCCCTCGCCTCGCAACTCCGAACTCCGGGTCCCAGGCCAAAAGGCCGGTGGGGTTTCGGATAAGGACTCCTCCCGCCTCCACCGGGGTTTCCTCACCGCTTCCGGTGTATTGAATCGCAGGAGCCTGAAGGCAGATCCTGCCGCCCGGTCAAAGGCCAATGCCGATCTCTTGAGGCTTCCCATCATGTTTGAACCGAATGAGGGACAAGCCGCCTCGAACATCCAATTCCTCTCTCAGGACAGAGGATTCACCCTTTTGCTCGAACGGGAGGGCGCAGTGCTGGCCCTGCCCGACCCCTCCGCCCCGGCATTTTTTGGAAAACTCAGGGCAAGCGCGGATTCCTCCCCGGCAATAAGAAAAGCCGCTCCTCGAACCATCCAGGAAGCTCCCTCCGTTCTACGGATGGAGCTGGTTGGAGAAAACCGCGCAGCGCAAGTCTCCGGCGAGCAGCAACTTCCGGGAAGAAGCAATTACTTCATCGGCGCCAACCCCCGTCACTGGCGGACCCACGTCCCGCAGTTCGCGCGAGTTCGCTACCGCAACGTCTACCCCGGTGTAGACCTGGTTTACTTCGGCAATCCCGGCCAGCTTGAGTACGATTTTGTGGTGGCGCCCGGAGCCAACCCCGGGAAAATCCGATGGAGCTTTGAGAGGGTGGCGGCAACGGCTCATGACCCTGAGCTCCGGATTGACCCCCAAGGCAACTTGATTGTGCAAATGAAGGGCAACCAGCTTGAATTCCACAAGCCGGTGGTTTATCAGCCTTCGACAGCTAATCCTTCGAACTTGGAAGCTGGCGACAAGGCCAGCTTGGCAATGTCCGGAGCCAAAGTTCTGAGCGGCCGCTATCGGGTGGGCCGGAACAACCAGGTAAGTTTCGCCTGGGATGCTTATGACAAGACGAAACCATTGGTGATCGACCCCACTTTGAGCTACTCCACCTACCTTGGCGGCACGAGCAATGACCAGGCTGACGACGTGGTGCTGGATTCGTCTGGCAATATTTATATTGTCGGCACCACCGATTCCGCGAATTTCCCTTTACAGAATGCGTATCAGTCCACCTGCACCAGTTGCGTGACGAATACGCCGGATGCTTTTATCACTGAACTGAGTGCGGATGGAAGCAAACTGGTTTTTTCGACGTTCCTGGGCGGAAGCGCCGAAGATGATGGCAACGGGATCGCACTCGACACGGCGGGTAACATTTACGTCGATGGCCGGACATTTTCTTCTGACTTTCCGGTGTCATCCAATGCCTTCCAACCAATCTGCTCGAGTTGCTCCACTGGACTGCCGGACGTCTATGCGGCGGAGCTTCCTCCGGGTGGCGCGTCGCTGACTTACTCGACTTACTTGGGTGGTACCGGAGAGGATGACGCGTTTGGTATCGCCGTGGATTCTTCGGGAGACGCCTACATCGTCGGGCGAACCAATTCCTCAAACTTCCCTACACAGAGTCCTTACCAGTCAACATTGAAAGGCAGCTTTAATATATTTGTTACAGAGTTCAAGCCCCTCGGCGCAGGATTGGTTTACTCCACATACCTCGGCGGTCTAAATCAAGATTATGGCTTCGCCATTGCGGTTGATTCGAAGGGAAACGCCTACATCACGGGCCAGACCACTTCGAACGCCTTTCCAACCACTGCGGGCGCTTATCAAACCAGTTTCGGCGGAAATCAGAACGCGTTTGTTACCAAGCTCAAGCCATCCGGCGCCGGCCTTGCTTACTCGACCTATTTAGGAGGGACGGGACAGGATTCCGGACGCGCCATTGCCGTAGATGCTGCGGGCAATGCCTACATAGTGGGATCCACAAGTTCGACGAATTTCCCAGTGTTGAACGCGCCACAGCCCAATTTTGGTGGCGGACCCAGCAACGGTTTCATCACCAAATTGAACCCTTTGGGCAGCGCGCTGGTCTACTCGACCTACTTGGGTGGATCCGGTACGGACATTGCCGGTTCGATCGCGTTGGATAAAGGAAACCGGGCCTACATCGCGGGCGAAACGAGCTCCACTAATTTCCCAACAGTGAACCCGCTTGCCGGCCAATCGAAGTACAGTGGAAACACGGACGCCTTTGTTACCAAGCTTTCGCCCGGAGGCTGCGCATTCGCCTTTTCCACTTACCTTGGGGGAATCTCTCAGGACATTGGCAACGGCATCGCCGTGACACCGGCCGGCAATCCGGTCATTGTGGGGGAAACAACCTCCAACAATTTTCCCGTCACCAGTAATGCCTTCCAGCCTAAGAACGCTGGGAATGCTGATGTCTTCATCTCCTCGCTTACAGGCTTAGCAGGGCCGGTTGACTGTTTCTCTCCGGCAGTCGTCAAATTTTCGAGTCAGGTAGTCACCACTACCAGTTCAGCGCAAACAGTCACGCTGACCAACGATGGTGAAAACCCTCTCTCCATCTCGTCCATTGGCACTTCCGCTGAATTTACGGAGACGAACACCTGCATCGGGAGTGGAAGCACTACCGGGACGGTGCAGCCCGGATCAAATTGCACCATTTCGCTCACTTTTACCCCGGTGGGTCCGGGAAACCAGCTCGGCGCCCTGACGGTGACCGACAACGGTCCCAATAGTCCTCACACCATCGGCATGACCGGTACGGGGCAAGACTTTGCATTTACGGCCAACCCGCCCTCGGTTACAGTGACCGCTGGCCGGCAGGCTCAATACACTGTAACCGTCAGCCCAATTTCCGGCTTCAATCAATCCGTGGCGCTGACTTGCGCCGGCGCGCCGCCGGATTCCACCTGCACGTTGAATCCTAAGTCCGTCACCCTGGATGGGATCAGCGCCCAAACCGTGACCCTGGCCGTTGCCACCACCGCCCGCTCCGGCGGCGCTTTCCCCGATACCAACCCCCGAGTTCCTCCGTCATTCTTCCGGTGGAAATTCGAATTGGCAGGAATGATTTTTCTGGCCATTCTGATGCTTCTGTTCACTGCGGAGGCGCGGCGGCGAGCGCCTGGAGCAGCGCGGCGCGCTCTCAGAACCGGCGCATTGTTGTTTGCCGTTCTCACTTTGATGTTGCTGTTTTGGAGTTCCTGCGGAGGCAATGGAACGCTACCCACCGGTACCCCTGCGGGTAATTTCGGAATTGCGGTGACCGGAACGGACGGCACGTTGAGTCACACCGTTCAGCTTGGGTTGAAGGTGAATTAGGCCGTTCGGTTCGCAGCAACGGCAATGGTTGCGGGGGCGCAGCGGCGGCTGCCCGCCCCGGGATTTGCGCCCGCCTACGGGCGGCCACAAGGGCCGCCCCTATGTTTCACTCCTTCGTTGACCATCCCTTCTTTACCTCGTAAACTTCTTGCTTGCGATGTGACCTGCTGGAAGGCGGCGGTCTGTCGCAGGTATCTCCAAGGGTGAAAGCGCCCGTGTGAAAGGTTGTGGTCCCATGAAGAAGCTTTTATTCGGCCTAGCTTCGATTCTTCTGGCATTTGCCTCACCCCGATTCCTCCAATGTCAACAGATCACGAAAGACGCGCTCGCCAGATTTCCGCCCCAGACCTTGGCTGTCGAATACTCCCGTCCGGCAGTGCTCCGCAGCCTGCCGGATTACAATGTGCTGCGCGCGCGCTATGTGGGTGCTGAGCTGCAAAAGCTTGAAAATTCGCTGGCCAAGCTGGGAATAAAAGAGGGAGATATCGATGAGCTGTTGCTGGGTTGGGAGCCGGGGCCCAGCGCCATGAAGATGGAGGGCTTGGCGAGAGGGCGGTTTGATCCCCAGGCTATTGCCCGGCAAGCCCAGGCCCAAAGCATCCACAGCCAGCCGGTCGGTGATAACCGGGCCTATTGCATGACCAATGACCCGGGATCGCAGTGCATCCTGATTTTGGGAAAGGACTCTGGAGCGTTTGGAACGCTGACCGCTCTCGAAGCGATGGACCGGGCGCGTTCCGGCAGCACTCCCAACCTGGGTTCGGACCCGCTTTTTTCCAAGCTGATTGGAGAGGTCAGCGGCAATGCCCCGATCTGGGGAGTGGCCGTCAAGACGGCCGTCCCCAAATGGTTCTCAGCCTGGATGCCGGGCCAGAAGAATCTTTCCCTCGATTGGACCAGCACCATGAAGGATGTGAATGCGCTTTCCTACCGGGTGAATGCCGGCCAAAATGTCCACTTGCAGGTGTCCATGGATTGCAACTCCGGCCAGGCGGCCAGCACCCTCCGGCAGGTGCTGGATGGATTGAAGATGCTGCAATCCGTCGCCTGGCAGAATATGTATCCCAATCAGACCAACCCTTTTCAAGAGCTCGATGTTTCTCTCGATGACCGGCGGGTCTCGCTGCAGATGACGGCGAGTTACGCGGCCCTTGAGGGAGCAGCTTCGCTTGGTTCGCAATAACATTCTACCTGTTCCCGGCATCGCGGCGATCATCCCTCCGGCACCCGCTCGCGGGATGGATGCAGATTGAAGGCTTCGATGCTTGGGAACTCCAGAACACTGAAACTTGAATTCGAGGTGTAACCGTGACTTTTTGGCCTAGAATATCCCGCTCCGCAATCGGCTTGCCGCGGCCGCGCATATGCCGCAGGCTTTGCGCAATCGCGGCGGCGATGTTGCTGATCTGCATCGCATCCGGCCTGACATTTGCCCAGGATAACTATGAAATCCAGGTTTACGGGTCCGAGCTGGTTGCTCCCAACAACACCATGTTTGAACTCCACAGCAATTACACTTTCAGTGGAACCACCCAGACGGAAGGCAGTTTCTTACCGACTCAGGACTCCTTGCATGAGACGGTAGAGATCACGCATGGCTTTACGGACTACTTTGAAACAGGGTTCTATATATTCACCAATTATACTCCGCACTACGGATACAGTTGGGTTGGCGATCACATTCGTCCCCGCTTCGCCATTCCTGAGAAGTGGCATTGGCCAGTAGGACTCAGTATTTCGAATGAAATCGGCTATGCCAAACCCCAATACGCTATGAACACGTGGACGTGGGAAATCCGGCCCATCATCGACAAGCAAATGGGCAGATTCTATTGGTCCATCAATCCAGTCTTTGACCGGTCGTTCCAAGGACCGGATGTGAACAAGGGCTTCGTTTTTAGCCCGCAGGGAACCGCTACTTTCAATATTACCAAGTTGGTGAACGTGGGCGTGGAATACTACAGTTCGCTGGGATCGGCGTTGGGATTCGACCCGTTCTACGACCAGTCCCACCAAATCTTTCCGGTGATTAACCTGAATTTCGGCCCGAAATGGGAATTCAACATTGGACCGGGCTGGGGATTGACCTCCGCCGGCGATCACCGGGACCGCTTCATCCTCAAGATGATCCTGGGAAGACGCTTTGACTGGTAGCGGGGTTTTGCGAAACTGGCCCGCGATCCTGGGCGAGACCGGACGCAAGTCAGCACCGGGAGTTCCACCGCCGGCTTAGTATTACTACGTTAGGTCGTTGGGCGCAACGTCAGGGCATGGCTTCAGCCATGCCGTTGGCGGTGGTCCCGAGATTCGGGCTTTAGCCCCTGAGGCCCTCAGCGGCTAAAGCCGCTTCTCCTTGCCTTGGGATTTGGCATGGCTGAAGCCATGCCCTGACAGTGCCTGATTCAACCTAACAAAATAATACTAGAGCGGTCCTCACGCCTCGAGCGCGGCTCATTTTTCGGAGTGGACGAAGACCATGGTCATGTCATCCTGCAGCTCGGGGCTTCCGGTCCACTCGGTCACCGAGCGGTAAATTTCCTGAGCCAGCACTTCCGAAGTAGAGTGAAGAGCGCGCCGTGCTGCCTCCACCAGACGATCCTCACCAAATTCCTCGCCGAAGGAGTTTTGAGGCTCCGTCATCCCATCGGTGAATGCGAGGATCAGGTCGCCCGGCTGGAGTTGAACTACGGCCTGGTCGTACCTTACCCGTTCAAACAACCCGACCACTGTGCCGCCTTCTCCCAGACGTTGGACGGAGCCGTTGCGGAAGAGGAATGGGGGAGGGTGACCAGCATTGGTATAGGTGAGCAAACGGCGGGTGGCGTCGTAAACCGCATAGAAGAAGGTGGCATATTTTTCGGGAGGCGTACTTTGATAAAGCTGCCGGTTCAGGCGCGCCACCACTTCGGCCGGTGACAACGGGAAGGTGGGCCCAGTCCCGCCCGGCGCATTTCCGTCAAAGAACTGGGCATGGATGGAAGACTGGACGGCCGCCATCAGGAGCGCGGCGGAGATTCCCTTGCCGCTGATATCTCCCAGAACCAGGGCCAAGCTTGCTTGCGCGATTTTCAGGAAGTCGTAGTAATCCCCGCTCACCACACGGGCGGCGTGGCACACGCCAAAGAGGCGCAGCCCGGGCAATTCCGGAAAGGTCTGCGGGAATAACTGGTTCTGAACTTCGCGAGCAATCTGCAACTCGCTTTCCAACCGGGATTTTTCCTTGGATTCCTCGAGAAGCCGCTCGACGGCTGCCGTCATACTGTCAAAAGCGACCCCCAGCGAGCTGAGTTGGTCTCGCGCTGGCAGGTTGATGCGGTGGGAAAAGTCTCCGGACTTCACCTTCTCCGTGGCATCGTGCAGCTTATCGACGGTGGTGGTGATGGAGCGCGTAAGCTGCACACCGATGATGAGCGCCACCAGCTCGATGACCAGCAGCACCAATGCCACGAATACAAATAACGTGACCGGGATGCTGGAAAGGCTTCCCAGAGTCGCCAGCAGCCGCGTGTTCAAAGCCGTGGGGCGCGAATAGACACGAACCAGAATGAGAGGACTATCGGTCTTGGCCCGGACCTGCGACCAATCCACTGCGTCCAGCGCCGAGAAGCCAAAAACTGACATATCCAGGATGCTGTGAGCTTGGGGAATCTGGACATGGGCGGAGCGGATGCTGCCGCGGGAAAGGAAATTACCCTCGGAAGTTTCCAATTGGACATTTCTTTGAGTGTCCAACTGTTTCTGTTGCGACGTACTTTTGCCAAAGGTAAATACAGAAACCGGACCAATCCCGGCGCCGGCCATATCCAACAGCGAGGGTGTGACCGGCAATGAGAGAATGATGGTCAGGTTACCCACCCGCGTCTTCTCGCGTTCGACAGCACGGAGAAAGATGCCCCGGGGATCCTTCACAACCGCTTTAAATTCCTCCTTGCCTTCTTGCCGCAACCAATTGGGGATCGAAACGGCGGTCTTCAGATCCTTCCCGGTCAGTTCAAATGACCTTTCCTGGTGGGCGGCGTAAAGGGTGACTTCAAGGCCAGGATAACTGGAGGAATATTCGGAAAGGTCCGTGGTGTAGAATTTGTGCAACTCATCCAGCAGGACTTCCGGTGAAGCTGCGCTTGAATGAAGGGCTTCGTGCGCAACGACACGGTTGAGTTGAACTAGCTCATCCACGTGATTGTTCAAATGTTGGCTCACGAGGAAGGCGGCAAACTGTCCATAGAGGATGAACGCGCCGAGCCCGGCCAGAGCGAGGATCAAAATGACTGGAACGAAGGCAATGAAAACGTAGGTCACGATCAAACGCTGGCGCAAACCCCAAAGCAGCCAGTTCTTCACAATCCTGCCAAGGCGGAACAGGTAGTAAATCACACCCGGGATAACGGCGACCCAGAACACGAACCACAGAATGCCAGGCGCCCGGCCCATGATGAGCCGGTCAAGCTCCAGGGCGGCGCCATAAATCAGGGCCCAGCAGGTGAACCGGGCCAGCCGGTGAGCGCGATACTCGCGAGCTAGGGGTTTAAGCGTCATGACGAAAATAGTCCATTAGCCTCGACTGCACACGAACTCTTCCTGGACGACCATTAGGGTCACAGAACGGGTGTGGCGTTCTTGGCGAATCGTTTTCCTCATGCCATGGGATTCGTCAAAGCCTGGTATCGGAATCCTTTCCAGCAAGTCCTGAACTCTATTCACACGATCGTAAGTCAGCGGCGGGCATTTGCTGTAGCGCCGCTCTATGAGCGGCGAAATCCGCCGGTCATAGACCGGCGCTACAGAACCGGGCGTCGCCGACTTATGCCATCATGCATAACCCTTTACACGTCGCCGCCTGCCGCGGGCTGGGGCGCGGCTCCCACGCTGGCCGGGGCTTCCTGCCGCAACTTGCTGTGCCTGATCCCGTAGAGGAAATACACAACCAGACCGACCGTCAGCCAGATCAGGAAGACCTCCCAGGTCAGCAGGTGGAGCGAAAACATCATGAGCATCGAGATCACCATGCCCATGATTGGGACAAAAGGCACCCAGGGAGTTCTGAACGGCCGGTACAGGCTGGGTTGCTTCCGGCGCAGAATCCAGACGGCGGCGCAGACGACGGTGAAAGCAAAGAGCGTGCCGATACTGGTCAGCTCGTCCAGGGTTGAAATGGGCAACAAGGCGGCGAGCAGGGCCACGCAGATACCGATGACCGTGGTCGAGATGTAGGGGGTCCGCAGTTTGGGATGGACCTTGCAGGCCCAGTTCCAGAGCAGGCCATCGTGCGCCATAGTGAAAAAGACCCGGCTCTGCCCCAGCAGCATCACCAGCATGGTCGAAGTCAGGCCGCCGATGGCGCCAATCTTGACCAAAAGGGCGCCCCACTTGATACCCGTGACATCGATCCCCAATGCGATGGGATCGGCCACGTTCAGACGGTTGTAGGGGGCGAGGCCGGTAAGGACAATGGCGACCAGGATATACAAGATCGTGCAGATGACGAGCGACCCCAGAATGCCGATGGGCATGTCGCGCCCGGGATTGCTGGCCTCCTGAGCCGCGGTGGAAACGGCATCAAAACCGATGTAAGCAAAAAAGATGATGCCGGCCCCCCGCAACACGCCGCTCCAGCCGAACTCGCCGAAGTGCCCGGTGTTGGGCGGGATGAAGGGGTGCCAGTTGGCCGTGGCCACCGTCATGTGACCAGCCAGGAATTCGATTCCGAGGCCGATGAAAACCAGCAGCACCGCAACCTTCACAATTACGATTACGGTATTCAGATTGGCTGATTCCTTAATGCCCTTCACCAGCACTGCGGTCATGATGAGGATGCCGACCAAGGCCATCAGATCGTATCGCGAGACCACCACGGGCAGAGCCGCCAGTCCGTGATGAATGTTCATTGCCACCGTGGACAGCGGCGCCCACCGGCCCTGGTACCACACCACCTTCGTTCCCGGCGCGTAGGAGACGGAAGGAGGGATGTGGATGCCGAGATCCTGAAGAAAGCTGCTGACGTAGCCGCTCCAGCCCACGGCCACGGTGGCGGCGCCGAACGCGTACTCCAGTACCAGCGCCCAGCCAATGACCCAGGCCACGATCTCCCCCAGCATCGCGTAGGTGTAACTGTAGGAACTGCCGGCAACGGGAAGCAGGGCAGCCAACTCGGCATAACAGAGTCCTGCAAAAGCGCAGCCAATGCCGGCGATGATGAAGGAAAGCACGATGGCAGGGCCTGCGGCGGTGGCAGCCACCGGTCCAGTGAGCACAAAGATGCCAGTGCCAATGATGGCGCCGATGCCCAGCGTGATCAGGTTGGTCGGACCCAGGGTACGCCGGAGGGATCGCTCGCCCGTCTCCCCAGCCTCTGCCATAATGTCTTCGATCGGCTTCCTTGCCAGCAAATTGGCCATCAGACTTGTCCCTTCTCATGTCTTAAAATGTGACCCTGGGCGGCGCAGCGCGGCCTTCGACGGCAACCCATGCCGCTTTCATTCCAAAGTCGCCGCTGGGACTCAAACTCCGCCCAGCACTTTCAAATACTCCCTGGCACGCCGGCCGGGATCATCGGCGGACATCAGGTCATGAATCACAGCCACGGAGTCCGCTCCGGCCTCGATAACGGCGGGGGTGGTTTCCAGCGTAATCCCGCCGATAGCCACCAGCGGCTTCCGGGTCAACTTCCGGGCTTGAAGCAACAGGTCAAGTCCCACCACCGGATCGGGACGATCCTTGCTCTGGGTGGTGAAGATCGGACCCAGCGCAATATAGTCCACCGGCTGCCGGTCCGCATCCTTCAACTGGTCCATGTTGTGGGTGGAGAAGCCCACCATCTTGCTGCTGCCCAGTATTTTCCGCGCGAGGTCCGGTGGCAGATCGTCTTGGCCAACGTGAACGCCACTAGCGCCTGCGGCAAGAGCAATGTCTGCACGGTCATTCACAATCAAGAGTCCACCTTGGCTTGCCGCCCTCCGGGCCAATTCCCGGCTCACCTCGTAGACTTCCCGAGACGAGGACTGCTTGTCGCGGTACTGAATCAGTTTCACCCCCGCATCCAGCAAGATTTGAGACAAAAGCTCGAGCGAACGTGCCCGGCTTTGGGCGGCGTCGATTATGGCATAGAGCTTTGGAAATGGGCAGTCCATTGTTTTCATACACATTCTAGCTTCATTCCTTCAATTTTGGGTGGCCCCGTATACCCTGCAACTCACGGAAGTCTTTCGATTCGAAGTTGGTAGCCACGACGAGCGCCTTGCCTCGTCGTGGGCCTTTCCAATCGTGTCCAATCCTGATATCGTTTTCGCCATGTCACACGTCCGGCGATTAAGGCTTGGCGACCGGATTTTCTTCGTAACGGTGAATCTTCGCCGGACGCTTCCACCGTTCAAGGTGGACATACTTGAACCCTGGGAAAAACCCACGACAAAAAGAACGTTCGTCGTGGTTACCGGCTACCTGCTTTAATTGAGAGGTCTGTATGCAGCGTCACATGAAACGTATTTTGTTTCTCAGTCTGACGACTTTGCTGATGCAGTTGATGGCGATTGTTCCGCTCGGCGCTGCGCCCCTGCCGGACAACGCCAACTGGAATAACCTCAAGCAATTGGCGCCCGGCGACGAAATCAAGATTGTACTGACCAACATGAAATCCTATAAGGGTAAGTTCCAAAACGTGAGTGATGAAGCCATCGTCGTTCGGTTGGGCAAGCGCGGCCAAACCTTCGCCCGGCAAAATGTCTTGCGCGTTTCAACCAAGGGCAAATCGCATCGCTGGCGAAACACCTTGATTGGCGCTGCGGCCGGAGCAGGTGTTGGCTTTGGCTTCGGGTGGTACGTGGATGGTGCCGCCGGTTGCGACTTTATTTGCTTCGACAGGCCCAATGCAGGCAGAGAAATATTCACGCCGTCATTCGCGGTTGTTGGAGCCATCGTCGGAGCTGTACTCCCCGCACGCAGATGGCGATGGCGGAACCTCTACCGGGCGCGGTAAAGGGTCCAACGAGGGCTACACGAATCTGGTAGCCACGACGAGCGCCTTATCTCGTCGTGGGCCTTTCCAATCGTGATATTGTTTTGGCCATGTCACACGTCCGGCGATTAAGGCTTGGCGATCGCATTTTCTTCGTAACGGTGAATCTTCGCGAGGCGCTTCCACCCTTCACAGCGGCCGTGGCTGAACCCCGGGAAAAGCCCACGACGAGAAAGAGCGTTCGTCGTGGCTACCCTGCTACTCATTTTGCTTTTGGGGGCGACGAAGATTACAATCATGCCAGATCGATCAGTTAAAAGGAGACGAGTTGTGACCTACGTCCTGAGTGATTACATGGCTGAAGCGATGGCGCTGGCCGTCTACGACAAATTGGAGGATGGCTCCTACTCTGGTCACATTCGTGACTGTCAAGGCGTGATCGCGTTTGGAACTTCCCTGCGCACCTGTGAGAATGAGCTCCGTTCGACGCTTGAAGATTGGATTTTGTTGGGCCTCAGGCTCGGTCATGCGCTTCCTGTTATTGCTGGCATTGATCTCAGCAAGGAGCCCACTCGTGAGTCGGTGGACGCCCTGTAAGCGCAGCGATTTCATCCGCAAACTGCGCGGCCTCGGTTTTGACGGTCCGTTCTCTGGCGCCAGGCACCAGTTTATGGTTTTCAGCCTCAGACGCTTGGCTATTCCTTCCAATGTAGAGTACTCAGTACCACACTTGCGCATGATGCTCCGCTAGGCGGAACGCATCCTGGGCCGTGAGATTCGGCTGCAAGAGTGGGAAGCAGCGCGATGATGCATGGGCGGCGAATCTGGTGGCCATGACGAGAAAAAGCGCGCGTCGTGGCCACCGGCTTTTACGTATGAGCCACCCGCGTACTGTGTTATATTTCCATGCAGAAAGTTAGAAATGGGGGAGGTGATCTGAATGTCTGAAAGTCCCACACCTATAGAAAGCCAGCCAAAGACCCGGAAAGCCTTATCGCCGACAGACTCACCGTGGACCTTCACGATCGTGGCAGGCCTTATTGCGTCGGCGCTGTACGGATTACTTGATAACTTCCTTTTTCACAATGCGGTTTTCTGGCACATCGCACTCACGTTTGCAGTGTTTGGTGCAATTTTCCTGGCCTTCGCGATCGTCGCATCAGCGGGACCTCTACCTCGTATGATTGGTTTTGGAATTTTCGGTTATCTTCTCGGAGCGAGGATCGGGGCGGGAATCGCGTCAGTTTATTTCCCCTCACACCCTAACGGCTTCTTTACTGTCCCGCAACATACTCATCATCTCTCCGCGACTGGCCATCTTTTCGTTATAGCATCCGGACTTGTTGGTGCGGTCATCACGGCGCGTCAGGGATATAAATCGTTTTAGAACCCGGATCTCTTGGCGTAGCTATTATCGGGCGTCGCGGATATAAACAGTAGGAGCGGGTAGCGACGACGAGCGCCCTACCGCGTCGTGGGCCTTTGAGATTGTGATATTGTTTTGGCCATGTCCCATGTCAGGCGGTTAAGGCTTGGCGACCGGATTTTCTTCGTAACGGCGAATCTTCGTAAGGCAATTCCACCCTTCGCGGCAGCCATGCCTGAACCCGAGGAAAAGCCCACGACGAGAAGAACGTTCGTCGTGGCTACCGGCTATTAGCTGAACGGTGCTTCGATACTGGCGATTAACACAATGCCCCGGCCGCATGTATCAAGGATCGATGTACGTGCCACTCGCGATGAAATCTGGAAGAGGAGAAGAAAAATGAGCGTTTCCAAGAGAGCCCGCTGGACCGAGGAGGAAGCTTCCGGGTTGCCAATGGGCGAACACGATTATTTTGACAGGAAAAGCGGAAGGTTGCTTGCGGAGGCCGACTTTGATAGCAAGCTGGCTAAGGCCCTCTCTGCTTTTGCCAACTCTGGCGGAGGATACCTGCTTCTTGGCGTTGAGAACGATGGCAAATTTGACGGCGTGGACCCCGTTTACAAGGGGAAAACGAGCACGCGAGAGTGGCTGGAGCAGCTTTGTCCGAATCTGGTTGATTACCCCCTTAACGACATTCGCGTGCACGAGGTTGAGCGGAGCGCACCCTCGGTTATACCTCAAAGCAAGGTCGTTATCGTGATTGACGTTGCCGACAGCGAACGAGCTCCCCACCAGTCTCGACGCGACAGGAAGTATTACGTAAGAATAGGCGGCAGGTCAGAGCCCGCCCCTCACCAATTAATAGAGGACATTCGAAGTCGGATTAGGCATCCGAACGTCGTTGCTGGAATGGAGATTGTTGGAGCGAGTGTGGGAGGCCATGGAGAACAGAGCCCCGAGAATGTTAGTCTTAACATAGGCATGACATTATCGAATGCGAGCAACGTGAAGGCGCAGAACGTCTGCGTCTTTACAGCTACGGACTATGGGAAATTGACCTATGACGAAGATCTCCTCGGCGCGGTTCAGCCACGGGCCAACCCAGGATCAAGTCAGGTTTTCTGGGAGCTGAAGCACCCAGTCTATCCGGGGATGGAGACGTTCTTTCAATTTAAGTACGGTTTTACGGCACAGGCACGTCGGCTAGTTCCTTCGGCGTTGTCTTACGTTGTGCTCGGGGGTGAGAGACACATCCGAGACCTAAAAATCTCCTGGAAGCTTTTTGCGGACAGTGCGCCGGCGAAGGCGGGGGCCGTCGGTCTTGGTGAGATGGGCATCCGTGAGAAGTTACAGGCGGTAAGGAAGGACTTCTCAGGATAAGCTGGTGGTCACGACGAGAAAAACGCTCGTCGTGGCTACCCCCTATTCGACGTCCTTTCCATTCTTCGAAAACCGTGACAAAAAGTGCGTATCAAAATTTCCGGCCTGAAAGTCCGGATCGGCCATGATTTTTTCGTGAACGGGGATGGATGTGGAGATTCCTTCAATCAAGAACATTTCGAGCGCCCGTCTCATGCGGCGGATCGCTTCATTGCGGTCGCTGCCGTGGGCAATCAGCTTGGCGATGAGCGAATCGTAGTAAGGGGGAATCACGGATTCGGTATAAGCGGCGCGGTCCACGCGCACGCCCGGCCCGCCGGGCACGTGCAATCCCGTCACCTTCCCCGCGCAGGGGGCAAAGGTATCCGGATTCTCCGCCACCACCCGGCACTCGATGGCGTGTCCGGTAAATGGGACGGTCTCACCTTGAACCGGCAGGACTTCACCCGCTGCAATCCTGATCTGCATCTTTACCAGATCCAGCCCGGTCACCATTTCCGTCACCGGATGCTCCACTTGAATGCGGGTGTTCATCTCCAGAAAAAAGAGATTGCGCTTCTCATCCATCAGGAATTCGACGGTTCCCGCGTTCGTATATCCCACCTGCTTCAAGGCATCAACAATTTTGCGGCCCATGCGCTCGCGCAGCTTGCCACCAACCTGGGTGGAAGGCGCCTCTTCCACCAGTTTCTGATGACGGCGCTGGATGGTGCATTCCCGCTCGCCCAGGTGAATCACTTTGCCATGCTGGTCGCCCATCACCTGAAATTCAATGTGGCGCGGGGAGGCAATGTACTTTTCGAGATAAACGTCCGGACAACTGAATGCTGAAGCCGCCTCGTTCTGAGCCGTCTGCACGGCGCGAGGCAGCTCATCCGGGGAATGAACAATCCTCATGCCCCGGCCGCCGCCGCCCGCCGCGGCCTTGACCATCACCGGGTATCCCACCTGCCCGGCGACTTCCAGCGCCTGCTTCTCCGATTCCAGCACGCCCGAGCCCGGCAGCACCGGCACTCCCAACTCCGCCATTTTCTTGCGGGCCTTGTCCTTGTCGCCCATCAACCGGATCACGTCCGGCGTGGGGCCAATGAAAGTGAGCTTGGACGTTTCGCAAACTTCGGCGAAGCGCGCATTTTCGGAAAGGAAGCCATAGCCGGGATGGATGGCGTCCGCATTGGTGATTTCCGCGGCGGAGATGATGCTGGCCACGTTCAGATAGCTTTCCGAGCTGCGCGGCGGGCCAATGCAGAGCGCTTCATCGGCGAAACGCACGTGCAGCGCGTAGCGGTCCGCTTCGGAGTAGACGGCCACGGTCTCAATCCCCAGTTCCTTGCACGCGCAAATGATGCGAAGGGCGATTTCGCCCCGGTTTGCAATCAATATTTTTTTGAACATTCGATTCCCTGTTTCGGACAGGTGTCCGGCGCCGTTCCGGATAAAGGCCCTTCGCTATGAATTGTAATCGATTGGAGGGCCGGTGAGTGCAGGATTCTGGGCAGGATGCCGCCAAAGTCGAATCATTCCCTACATGATATCGTGGGCGAAGCCGGTCTTCACTTAGGTCCGGCCTTGAGCAAAACCTTGAAGGCGTCCCCGGATTTCATCCCGGATGCGGCGGAATGCCGCGAGTCTTTGCTCTTCCGAACCTTCGACGGCGGCAGGATCATCAATGCTCCAATGGATGCGCTGGGTCGGGGCGGGAAACACCGGGCAGCTTTCCCTAGCGTTATCGCAAACCGTGATCACGGTGTCGAAACGCAGTGCCTGAAACTCATCCACCGATTTCGAGCGATGGCTGGAAATATCGATGCCGATTTCCCGCATCGCGGCAACGGCTTCCGGCCTCACCTGGCTGGGGCCAGTCCCGGCGCTGAATACGTCGAAGCGATCTCCCGCCTCGTGCCGGAGCAGGCCCTCCGCCATCTGGCTGCGCGCCGAGTTTCCCGTGCAGAGGATTAAAACGCGTTGCATGGATGGACTCTTTGAAATGACCTGGATCATTCACGAAGTTCCCATGGAGGACCGGAAGGGCACGGTTAAAACCGTGCCCTTCCGATCTTCAAATAAAACTTCGTGAATAATTCAGGCGCGGAAATCCGCCATCTTACGAGCGTGGCTTGCACGCGCGGATGAAGGCGCTCATGAATTTGCCGTCTACCGCTGCCGCGATCGCTTCCACATCGATGCCCTGCCCGGTAAGAAACTGCCGGGCGTCGTCGATTCGATAAACCCGAGTCGGCTCGATATCGATTGCCTCGAAGCCGGCAGCGGCCAGCTTGGCGCGATACTCGGACTCCTCTAAAGCGCCTGCGACGCAGCCCACCCACAGCTCGACGCTGCGCCGGATGGCAGCCGGAACCTCACCGCAGACCACCACGTCCGACACCGCCAAGCGGCCGCCAGGTTTCAGCACCCGGAAAGCCTGCTGCAATACACGGTCTTTATCCGCCGAAAGATTGACGACGCAATTTGAGATAATCACGTCCACCGAGTTGTCCGGAAGCGGGATGTTTTCAATCTCACCCTGGAGGAACTCCACATTTTGGACTCCGGCTTTGTGCTGATTTTCGTGCGCCAGCGCCAACATTTCATCTGTCATGTCAAGTCCATACGCTTTGCCGGTTGGCCCCACGCGCCTGGCAGACAAGAGAACGTCAATGCCTCCGCCCGAGCCGAGGTCGAGCACGGTTTCACCCGGATTCAGATTGGCCAAAGCGGTGGGATTGCCGCATCCGAGCGAGGCGCGGAGAGCCTCTTCAGGAATTTCACCCGCCTGATTGAGGTCGTAGAGATTCGAGGTGATGGGATCGGCGCAGCCGGGCGCGGTGGGCGCCGCTCCGCAACACGAACTTCCACCGGTCACCACCCGCAGCGCGGCTTTGCCGTATTTCTCCTTCACAACTTCCCTAATGGTTTCGGTACTCATAATTATTTCCTTTCGTTTGGTTTCCTTGTCACTGGCAGCAGACAAACCATTTCCCCGGGTTTGACGGCCTTGTTGCGGGTGCAGCATTCGGCATACAGAAAATTGATGATTCCCTGCAAAGCATTGGTATTCGCCCGGTACCACAGGAACGTGCCCTGGCGCCGCACCCGAACCAGTTCCTGGTTCTTGAGCTTGTCGAGATGATGGGAAAGGGTGGATGCGGGGATGCGGAGCTCATCCTGAATGTCGCCCGCCACCAAGCCTTGGGGGTGAGCCGTAAGCAAAAGGCGCACGATGCGCAGCCTCGGCTCCGCGCCCATGGCTGCGAACATCGCGGCATACCGGGCGGCCTGTTTGTTGTCCTGGCGGCTCTTCATAGTTCCATTATATTAGAAATACCAAATAACGCAAGAAGGCTTTTGCTTTCCAGATTGAAAGGAACAGCCATCGATCTCTTCTTTACACCGATTTCCGGCTCCTGCATACTGGCTGCTATGGATTTTTCACCCAAGTGGTGGTTCAAAGTGCAGCGATGGAGGACAAGCCTGCGCGAGGCGTTGGGGAAGAAAGAAGAGGCTTATAATACGGCGCACCGCATGTGCCCGAACTGCCGCGCGCTGGTAGAACGCGGCGCATCCACATGTTCTTTCTGCGGGGTATCCCTGCGTGCTCCGCGACCCAGAGGCAGCAGTTCCACCCCGGGCCGGGTGATGGGCGTTATTCCCATTCCGACTACGGCGACGGCCGTCATCTGCGCCGTCGATATCGCCATCTACGCCATCATGTGGTACATGACGCAGAACATCGCTTCAGCCAACATGACTTCGGCGCCCGGCCTGGGCGGAATCGACGGAAGCGTGGTGATCCGGCTGGGCGCCAAATGCCCGCTCATCTTCGCCGGACAATGGTGGCGGCTGGTGACCGCCAACTTCCTGCACCTTGGTCTGCTCCACATCCTCTTTAATATGGTGTGCCTGATTGATCTCGGGCCCACGGTGGAGTCGCTCTTCACCACCCCCAAGTTCATTGTGATGTATCTGGTCACGGGAATCTGCGGATTTCTTCTGAGCCTCTGGTACAGTCCTTTTGTCGTCTCCGCTGGCGCTTCAGCCGCTATCTTGGGACTGATCGGCATTCTGATTGGCGCGAGTTTCCATCACGGCAGCCTGGGGAAGGACATGCGGAGCCAGCTCTGGAAATGGCTGATTTACATTTTCATCTTCGGATTGTTTTTCTCAATCGACAATGCCGCCCACGTGGGAGGATTGCTCAGCGGGATGGCCTTTGGCTATTTAGTGCCGGAGGGCGAGCCGATGACGCGGGCCGCCGAGTCGCTGTGGAACTCTCTGGCCGTTCTATCCGTCTTAATCATTGCCGGATCGTTTGCCATGATGGCATTAAATCTGGCCCATGCACGATAGCGGTCAGCGCGGGCAGAAGACCGGGACCTTTACTGTTCCTGGATGGGGTAGGCGGTGAAGAAAATTAGAAAAAGTTGTCAGCTTTCAGCCTTCAGCAAGCGGCGCCTTGAAAAGGAGGGTAGTGGCGCAATTTGCTGTAGCGGCACTCATAGAGCGCCGCTACAGCAAATTGGACCACTACCGAATGACGGTGGGTGTTGGCAACGTTTTTGCTGAAAGCTGACTGCTGATAGCTTATTTTGCTTGTGACTATCTTCTTGCAGACAGGGAGGTATGCGAAATGAAGGGATTCATCGCCGGGATCGTCTTTGGAATCGTGCTGATCGGGGTGGGATTTTACCTCTATGTAGCATCAGGAAGGGCTCCGGTAGCCACGTCTGACCCGCCCATGCCCATGGAGGCCTTTTTTGCGAAGACGGCGCTTCGCGCCCGCATTCATAAGGACTATCCGAGGCAGGTTCCTGTTCAACCTGATGAAAACC
>Ga0207416_1001398_pt1 | contig 32514 bp, 31 predicted proteins | sample PaiPotPPM11metaG_FD_184107 | JGI IMG/M metagenome (GOLD analysis project Ga0207416, IMG submission 184107) | Iron sulfur acid spring bacterial and archeal communities from Banff, Canada, to study Microbial Dark Matter (Phase II) - Paint Pots PPM... ...
CCGCACGCGGTGGAAGTGGCCTAGGGCGGCCGCGCGCTAGCCGGTGCGGGCGACGCCGACGATGGTGTAGCCGCGAAGGGCGTAGTGGATCAAAGTCGGCGACGGCACCAAATCGTGGTGCCGTCGGCGTCGATAATGACGGTATGCCGGATGAGCGTGACGTGCGGGCTTTCGATGAGCGGGCCGCCACCTACGAGTCGGGGACGCTCGGGCAGTGGCACCGGGACATCTCGGACCGGGTGGCGGACCTGGCGCTGAGCCTGGAACCGGCGGCGCGGCGGGTGCTCGACGTCGGCTCGGGGACCGGCTACCTGCTTGGCCTGCTGGCCGGGCGACTGCCTGAGGCCGAGGAACTCACGGGCGTGGATCCGGCGCCCGCGATGGTCGCGGTCGCCAGGGGGCGGGTGACCGACGACCGGATGCGGTTCGCCCAGGGGGCGGCGGAGCGGCTGCCGGTGGCCGACGGGCGCTATGGCCTCGTGGTGAGCACTACCTCGTTCGACCACTGGGCCGACCAGGCGGCGGGGATCGCCGAGTGCGCGCGGGTGCTCGCTCCGGGCGGGCGCCTGGTCCTCGCGGACCTGTTCTCGCCGCTGCTGTGGCCGACGCTGGTCGCCGGGCGCCGCGGAAAGGCCAGGACGCGGGGACGCGCCACCCGGCTCGTGCTGGATGCGGGGCTGCGGTCACCGCGGTGGCACCGCGTGCAGGGAATGATCATCCAGGCGGTCACCGCCGTCAAGTAGGCCGACTGGGGATCAATCCCGAGCAGCGCGGCCGGCGTGACCGCGTCGAGCAGCGCGGCCAGCCCGAGCCCGGCGAGCTCACCAGCGCGGTGGGCGCCGCTGGCCCGAACGGGACCCTGGCGGTCTAAACCGGCCACGCTCGCATTCGAGCCAGGCGCACCGCTTCGCCCCTTGTCCTGGGTCGCATCGCGTGCCGGGCGTGTAACGTACCATCCGCGAGCGAAGGGAGCGCCATGCTGCGGGTCGGGCTGACTGGCGGGATCGGGTCAGGGAAGAGCGCGGTGGCCGAACGGCTCGCCGCTCTGGGCGCCGTCGTACTCGACGGCGACAAGGCCGCCCGTGCGGTCGTCGAGCCGGGGACGCCCGGGCTCACGCGGATCGCGGAGACGTTCGGGCCAGGCGTGCTGCGGGCCGACGGATCGCTTGACCGGGCAAAGCTGGCCGGGATCGTGTTCTCCGACGAGGTCGCCCTCGAGAAGCTCAACTCCATCATGCACCCGCTGATCCATCAGCACCTCCAGGCCGCGGAGGAGGCCGCCGTCAAGGCCGCTGGCCCGGAGACGATCCTCGTGCACGACATACCGCTGCTCGCCGAGGGGCAGCGCAGCGAGGAGTTCGAGGTGGTCATCGTCGTCGACGTGCCGCCCGAGGTCCAGGTCTCCCGGCTTGCGCGCCGCGGCCTGCCCGAGGACCAGGCCCGCGCCAGGATGGCCGCCCAGGCCACCCGCGAGGAGCGCCTCGCGATCGCGGACATCGTGATCGACAATTCCGGCACCCCGGAAGACCTGGACCGCCGGGTAGCCGAAGTCTGGGCCGATCTCGTGTCCCGCGCGAAAGGCTAGCCGCGACCTGCCGGCCGACGAGGATCGAAGCTGCCAGGACCGCCGACGGCAGTGCGACCCGGCCACTTAACGGCGATGCCCCGCCCCCCACTTGCGTGGGGTGGCGGGGCAGGGTGCCGCATCCGTTAGGAGGATGATTACTTAGCTCTGGCCACCGGACAGCTTGTCGCGGAGGGCGGCCAGGGCCTCGTCTGAGGCCAGGGTGCCGGTCGGGGCGTTGCTTTCCGGGCCGGCCGGGCGGTTGCCGCCGCGCGGTGCGCGCGGCGCCGACTGCGAGGTCACGGCGGTCTCGCCGACCGTCTCGCCCTCTTCCTCGGCCTTGGCGCGGGACTCCTCGATCTGGCGGCGGTGTGCCTCGAAGCGGGCGCGGGCCTCGGCGTACTGCCGCTCCCACTCCTCGCGCTGAGCCTCGTAGCCGGGGAGCCAGTCGCCGCTCTCCGGGTCGAAGCCCTCGGGGTACAGGTAGTTGCCCGCCTCGTCGTAGGTCGCGGGCATCCCGTAGAGCGTCGGGTCGAACTCGTCGCCGGCCGTCTCGCTGGCCGCGCCCTCGTTGGCCTGCTTGAGCGACAGGCTGATCCTGCGGCGGTCCAGGTCGATGTCGATGATCTTGACGAAGATCTCCTCGCCCACCTGCACGACCTGCTCCGGGATCTCCACGTGGCGGTCGGCCAGCTCGGAGATGTGCACCAGGCCCTCGATGCCCTCCTCGACGCGGACGAACGCGCCGAACGGCACCAGCTTGGTGACCCGGCCCGGCACGACCTGGCCGATCTGGTGGGTCCGGGCGAACTGCTGCCACGGGTCTTCCTGCGTGGACTTCAGCGACAGCGAGACACGCTCGCGGTCCATGTCCACGTCGAGGACCTCGACCGTGACCTCCTGGCCGACCTCGACCACCTCGCCCGGGTGGTCGATGTGCTTCCAGGACAGCTCGGACACGTGCACCAGGCCGTCCACGCCGCCGAGGTCGACGAACGCGCCGAAGTTGACGATCGAGGACACGACGCCCTTGCGGATCTGGCCCTTGCGCAGGGTGTTGAGGAACGTGTGGCGAACCTCAGACTGGGTCTGCTCAAGCCAGGCGCGGCGGGACAGGACCACGTTGTTGCGGTTCTTGTCCAGCTCGATGATCTTGGCTTCGATCTCCTTGCCGACGTACGGCTGCAGGTCGCGGACCCGGCGCATCTCCACCAGCGACGCCGGCAGGAAGCCGCGCAGGCCGATGTCGAGGATGAGACCGCCCTTGACGACCTCGATGACGGTGCCGGTGACGACGCCGTCCTCCTCCTTGATCCGCTCGATGGTCCCCCACGCGCGCTCGTACTGCGCCCGCTTCTTGGACAGGATGAGGCGGCCTTCCTTGTCCTCCTTCTGGAGAACCAGGGCCTCGATCTGCTCGCCGGTCTTCACGACCTCGTGCGGGTCGACGTCGTGCTTGATCGACAGTTCCCGGGACGGGATGACGCCCTCGGTCTTGTAGCCGATATCGAGCAAGACCTCGTCACGGTCGACCTTGACGACGGTCCCCTCGACAATGTCGCCGTCGTTGAAGTACTTGATAGTTTCGTCGATCGCGGCGAGGAATGCCTCCTCAGACCCGATGTCGTTGACCGCTACCTTAGGGGTCTGGGTGGCTTGCGTGCTGCTCGTCATGAGTTGGTGGGCTCCGGATGCGGACAGGAATGAATGTTGCGCGCCGAGGACTCAAGCAGTGAACGCGCGGGACTTGCCCGGCTGCACCTACTAGAGCAGGGTTGCGGCCGCGGCACGCCCCGGCGGTCTCACAGCCAGGCGGCCCGCTTTCGAGGACCGGGAGGCGGCGACAAGACCGCACGAGGACACAGCGCAGAGTTCAGGGTATGTAGTTCTCGCTGGCTGGTCAATTGAACAAGGCTACAACTCAGCCACAGCTCGAAAAACCTTGGACTGTTCTATACAAACGCTGAACGTTTTCGCACTGTTCCGGCCACCAGCCGGTTTTGTCCTCAGTGCGCCGCCTCCGCCCAGCTGCGGCCAGTGCCGGTGGAGACCTCGAGCGGGACGCGCAGGTCCGTCGCGGCGCCCATCTCGGTCTTGACCAGCGAGGTCAGCGCGTCCAGCTCGCCGGGGGCGGCCTCGAAGATCAGCTCGTCGTGCACCTGGAGCAGCATCCGCGACTTCAGACCCGCCGCCTTCAGCGCGGCGGAGACGCGGAGCATCGCCACCTTGATGACGTCCGCGGCCGAGCCCTGGATCGGCGCGTTCAGCGCCATCCGCTCGGCCATCTCCCGGCGCTGCCGGTTGTCCGACGTCAGGTCGGGCAGGTAGCGGCGGCGGCCCATGATCGTGGACGTGTAGCCGTCAAGCCGGGCCTGGGCGACGATCGACTGCAGGTAGTCGCGGACGCCGCCGAACTCCTTGAAGTAGTCGTCCATCAGCATGCGCGCCTCCTCGACGGAGATGCGCAGCTGGTTGGACAGGCCGAAGGCGGACAGGCCGTAGGCGAGGCCGTAGTTCATCGCCTTGACCTTGGCCCGCTGCTCGGGGGTGATGTCCTGCGGCTCGACGGCGAACACCCGGGAGGCGGTCGCCGCGTGGAAGTCGTGGCCGGACTCGAACGCGGAGATTAGCGCCGCGTCGCCGGACAGGTCCGCCATGATGCGCAGCTCGATCTGCGAGTAGTCCGCGGTCAGCAGCGTCTCGTAGCCGGCGCCGACGACGAAGCCCTCGCGGATGCGGCGGCCGGTCTCCGTGCGGATCGGGATGTTCTGCAGGTTCGGGTCGGTGGACGACAGCCGCCCGGTCGCGGCGATCATCTGGTTGAACGTCGTGTGGATCCGGCCGTCCGCGTCGGTCGCGAGGGCCAGGATGTCCACGAAGGACTTGAGCTTGCTCACGTCCCGGTGGTGCATGAGGTGCTCGAGCACCGGGTGGCCCGTCGTCGCCAGCAGGTTCGTCAGCGCCTCGGAGTCCGTGGTGTAGCCGGTCTTGATCCGCTTGGTCTTCGGCAGGCCGAGCTCGGTGAACAGGACCTCCTGCAGCTGCTTTGGCGAGCCGAGGTTGAACTCGTGGCCGACGACCGCGTACGCCGCCTGCTCGGCCCCCTTCACCTCGCCGTACAGCATGGCGGACATCTCCGCGAAGTGGTCGGTGTCGGCCGCGATGCCGATTCGCTCCATCTCGGCGAGCACGTTCACCACCGGCAGCTCGATCTCGTGGAGCAACCGGGTGGCCCCGCGCCGCTCCAGGTCCGCGTCCAGCGCCGCCGCCAGGTCGAGCGTCGCCCTGGCCCGCAGCACGAGGGCGAGCGCGGCCTCCTCCTCGCCCGACCCGTCCAGCGTCAGCTGCACGTTGTCGCCCGAGGTGTCCCCGACCTCCTTGCCGAGGTAGCGCAGGGACAGATCGGCGAGGTCGAAGGTCCGCTGGCCGGGCAGCGCCAGGTACGCGGCGAGCGCGGTGTCGGAGGTGAGCCCGGCGACCGTGAACCCGTGCGACGCCAGCGCGTGGATGGGGCCCTTCGCGTCGTGCAGCGCCTTCTCGCGGTCGCGCGAGGCGAGCCAGGCGCCCAGCGCCCGCTCGTCGTCCGGGGTGAGCAGAGTGGGATCCAGGTACGCGCCAGGACCGTCGGCGGCGGCAATCGCGAGGCCGGTCACCGTGCCCCGGCCGCGGCCCCAGGTGCCCTCCACGGCCAGCCCGGTCCGCCCCGCCGACGCGTTCTCTTCCAGCCACCCGGCGACCTCGTCCGGCCCGAGCACAGACGCGTCGACCTCGAACCCGCCGTCGCCGCCCTCGCCCGCCACGGCGGCGGGCGGGGCGACCCGGGCCGCGCCGGGCAGGCCGTCGGGGAACGTCGTGTACAGGCGGTCGCGCAGCACGCGGAACTGGAGGGTGTCGAAGAGCTGGTGGATCGTGTCGCGGCTCCACGGCTCGGGCGCGAGGTCGGCGGGCACCGCGCCGACGACGTCGGCGGGCAGGTCGCGGATGAGCGCGGTCAGCTGGCGGTTGCGCAGGACGTTGCCGAGGTGCTCCCGCAGCGCGTCGCCCGCCTTGCCCTTGACCTCGTCAACCCGGTTGACGAGGTTCTCGAGCGACCCGTACTCGACGATCCACTTCGTGGCGGTCTTCTCGCCGACGCCGGGGATGGACGGCAGGTTGTCGCTCGGGTCGCCGCGCAGCGCGGCGAAGTCGGGGTACTGCGCGGGAGTCAGGCCGTACTTCTCCTGCAGGCTCGCCGGGTCGTAGCGCTTCATGTCGGAGACGCCGCGGCTGTTGTACAGGACGGTGGTCTTGTCGGAGATGAGCTGGAACGTGTCCCGGTCGCCGGTGACGATGAGGACGTCGCAGCCCTCCGCCTCCGCCTCGGTGGCCAGGGTGGCGATGATGTCGTCGGCCTCGTAGCCGGGGGCGGACAGGTGCCGGATGCCCAGGGCGTCGAGCACCTCGAAGATCAGGCTGACCTGGCTGCGGAACTCATCGGGCGCCTTGGTGCGGCCCGCCTTGTACTCGACGTACTGCTCGTGACGGAACGTCGGCTCGCCGCGGTCGAAGGCGACGGCCACCCGGCTCGGCTTCTCGTCGCGCAGCACGTTGATGAGCATCGCGGTGAAACCGTAGACGGCGTTCGTTGGCTGGCCCGTCGTGGTCGCGAAGTTCTCCACGGGCAGCGCGAAGAACGCCCGGTAGGCGAGCGAATGGCCGTCGAGTAGCAGCAGGGTATCCGTCACCCTCAGCATCCTATGACGTGCGGCGGTGCCCGGCGGGCTGCTCGCCCGCCGGGCACGCGCGCGTGTTCACCCGCTATGCGGAGAAGGCGAAGACCGTCGATGAGGTGAAGGTCTTGCCCGGGCCGAGGGTCGTCGACGGGAACGACGGCTCGTTCGGCGAGTCGGGGAAGTGCTGGGTCTCGAAGGTGTAGCCGGCGCCCTGCCGGTAGGTGTCACCGGAGATGCCGGTGAGCGTGCCGGTCAGGAAGTTGCCGCTGTAGAACTGGACACCCGGCTGGTCGGTCCAGACGGCCAGCTGGCGGCCGCTGCCCGGGTCCCAGGCGCGGGCGGCCAGGTTGAGGCCGTTGGGGCCGGTCGAACTGGACGTCTGCTTGTTCAGGATCCAGTTGTGGTCGTAGCCCTGGGCGATGAGCAACTGGCTCTCGCCCTTGGTCAGCGCGGCGTCGCTCGCGGGCACGTTGTCCGGCGCGCTCACCTCGCTGATCCGCGACCCGATGGTGTGCGGTGAGGTGAAGTCGAACGGAGTGCCCGCGACCGGGACGCCGTTAGGCAGGCCGGGCAGCGGGATCTGCGTGGCGTCGGTCGGCGAGTAGTTGTTGGCGTTGATCTTGACGTACTGGCCGTAGGCGGAGCCGGCGGCCGAGTTCTCGCCCGCCAGGTTGAAGTAGCTGTGGTTGGTGAGGTTGACGACCGTGCTCAGCTTGGCATCGTCATTGTGCGCCTGGTAATGAATGCCGTACTGGCCCTCGTTGTTCAGCGTGAAGGTGACGTCAACGGTCAGCTGCGCGGGGTAGCCGGTGCAGCCGTTCGGGCAGCCGGGGCTGCCGGCCGCGCCGGAGGAGTCGCCGTTCGGGCTGACCAGCTGCAGCGTGACGCCGACCTCGTCGTCGGTCTTGATCAGGCCGCCGACCTGGGACCAGATGTGGTTGCCGAACCCGACAAGTCCGCCGTGCAGCGCGTTGACGCCGTTGTTGATCGGCAGCGTGTAGGTCTGGCCGTTCAGCTGGAACGTGCCCTTGGCGATCCGGTTGGCGTAACGGCCGACCGTCTCCCCGAAGTACGGGCCGCCGTTGGCGGTCACCGGCGGGCTGACGTTGTTCACGTAGTCCTGCAGCGTGCTGAACCCGAGGACCACGTCGGCGGTCTGCCCGTTTTTGCCGGGCACGTTGACCGCCTGGGTGATCGCGCCGTAGGACAGCAGGTCAACCGACATGCCGTCGGCGTTGGTGAGTGTGTAGCGGTACGTCGGCGTCACCTTGCCGGTGTACGGCTCGGTGGTGCTGCCGAAGTTCTGCTTGGTGATGCTCAAGGAACCGCCGGACCCGGCCTTCGCCTGGCCCGTGCTTGCCTGGGAGGACTGGGCCGGCTGGGCCGCGGCCGACGGCGCGACGGCCGCGGCCACCCCGATGGCCGTCGCGACGGCCAGGACGCCGGCTCCGGCGATGAGCGGCGTCCGCTTGTTCCGCCACGTTCTGATCTTCGTAAGCATCGCGGGCATGCAGGGCTTCCCTTCGTTGGGTGATGCCTTCGCTGATACCTCGTTGGCCGACCTCGAGGGGCCCATTGGCCGGCCAGCATGCGCATGCCTAACAAGTGATTGTGAACGCAAACAACGCGAATGTCACGTATCTCTGCTCAAGTACTTGATCATTTGCGATGATTGGCCCGCGGCCGTGAGAACGTGCACATCACGGCCGTCCGGGGTGCCGCTGCGCGCGTGGCCGACGGCCGTCCGGGGTGCCGCCGCCGTGCGGACGCAAATTCGCGACACGCCGATGCTATGAGATTGTTATCTATGGCCGGCCGGACACGCTCCGCTGCCAAACCGCCTGCTAGGACGCTCGCGGCCGGCCCCGGGGGCGGAGGATTGCCCAGTTCGCAGCCGCTAAGCACGCCGCCAGGTGCCGCACCGGGTTCGAAAGACGGCAAACAGTGACGTACTTGGGTGAACGCACCGGAATCGGCAGGGAACCTGCGGCAGACGAACTCCCGAACTCTGCTTTGCCGTTGGGACTCGATGTCGCTAACGTAACGACAGCGGACCCGGGGGTCCAAGTAGAGAACGTGTCAGCCCGGGGAAGGCGGACACGGTACCAACGGGTCCCCGGGTCCCTTCTTTGTCTCGTCATTGCCTCCGCTAGCAGCGCCTTCGCCGACCGGCTACTCGGGGTTCTCCGGTGACTCGGACGGCTGGCCCGCGTTCAGCGTTCCCTCGATCACGGCCTCGGCGACCTTGCGCATCGTCAGGCGGCGGTCCATCGACGTCTTCTGGATCCAGCGGAACGCCTGCGGCTCCGACATCCCGTGCTCGGTCTGCAGCAGGCCCTTGGCCCGGTCGAGCAGCTTGCGGACCTCGAGGCGGTCCTTGAGCGTGTTCACCTCTTCGTCCAGGGCCCTGATCTCCGTGTACCGGCTGACGGCCATCTCGATCGCCGGCACGAGGTCCGCCTTCGTGAACGGCTTCACAAGGTAGGCCATAGCTCCGGCGTCCCTGGCGCGCTCGACCAGCTCCCGCTGCGAGAACGCGGTGAGGATCACGACCGGGGCGATCCTGTCCGCGGCGATGCGCTCGGCGGCGGAGATGCCGTCGAGGATGGGCATCTTCACGTCCAAGATGGCGAGATCGGGCCTCAGCGCGACGACCTTTTCGACCGCGGCCTCGCCATCGGCCGCCTCGGCCACGACCGAGTAGCCCTCCTCTTCGAGCATCTCCTTGAGGTCCAGGCGGATCAGCGCCTCATCCTCGGCAATCACGACTCGCAACGCATTCTGGCTCACGCCCAAGAGACTACCGTCTGACGGTACATTGTCATGTGTGCGCCGCCCCCCGGTAAGCCGGGTCGTGCGCGGATGCCCCGATAGCCCAACCGGCAGAGGCGATGGTCTCAAACACCATCCAGTGTGGGTTCGAATCCCACTCGGGGCACCAAAAGTAGCACGTCGGAACCCTGTCTCTGGGAGGCAGGGTTTTTGTGTTCTACGGGGAGCGGGCCGTAAGGCCGCTCGACGCTCAGGCGGGGCCAGGACTGCTCAGGGTCGCCGAGCAGCCCGGCTAGCCCTCGCGCGCGGCGGTAGTAGGTCACCCCTTCCGGCTGGTCCGTGGTGCTGGGTGTCTCGCCATCGGCCAGGGCGAGCCGGGCCTCGACGGTGAGCAGTTCGGCGAAGGGAGCCGTCAGGTCAAGCCCGACCACCCCCGTGTCGAGCACCCAGACCTTCTCGCACACAGCCTGGACGAGCATCAGGTTTATACCCTCCGGAGCTTGCGTGTAGAGCCGGTAGGGGTCGGTCAGCAGGCTGAGCGCTTCATCCAGCGCGCGGCCCATGGCTTCGACCTCGACCGTCCAGTGCGAGATGGCCTCGCCTGCGGCCTTGACCTCGTGGCCAATGCGCTCCTGTTCGAGCTTGAACTCATCCAGGGTCAGAGCGTCGTCGTAGTAGGCGGTCTTGGCCTTGGCGCTCGTGCTCAAGCCGCACGAGGCGCTTGCGCTGGCGGGCCACCTCGGCTTCACCCTCGGCCTGGCGGCTCGTGGCATCGGCCAGGATGACGCTTTTGAGCGCCTGGATACGCTCCTGCGGGAGCTGGACAGAGTGCCAGTAGTCGGCCATGGCCCGTTCGATCTCCGCAACCGGCACGTAGCCTTGCGGGCAGCTGTTTTTGTCTTTCTGCCTCCCCAGGCAGTAGAAGTAGGCGTACGTCGTGCCGAAGCGGTTCGTCGGCACTGTAATGCCAAGCCGCCTCCCGCAGCGGGCGCAGTGTAGTACCCCCTTGAGATGGTGAGGCCGTTGCTGGCTCTTGTCTTTGGTGGTACTGCGGGCGTGCAGGATGCCACCAACCGTGTCGAACGTCGCCTCGTCAATGAGCGGCTCGTGGGTGCCGGGGTACTCGACCCCGCCAAACGTCACCACCCCGAGGTAGAACCGGTTGTGCAGGATGATGTGCATCCGCTGCGGATTCAGGGTCCGCTCCGGCTGGTTCTTGGTGGCCCGCATCCTAAGACCCAGGTCGTTGGCTTCGTCCGTGAGACGGCCAATGGTGTAGAGGCCGGTGGCGTAGCTCCTGAAGCACCAGGAGATGATGGGTCCGGCCACCGGGTCGATGCGGACAACGGCGATGTCCTTGCCGGGGGTCTTCAGGCGCTCGTTGACGTAGCCCAGGGGAGCCTTGCCGGGCAGGCCCCCGGCTTCGGCTTTCTTGCGCATGCCCTTCTTGGCTTCCTCGCCGAGGTTGCCGGAGTACCACTCGGCAATCGTCGCCATGATCCCGTGCACGAGCTTGCCGGAGGGCGTCTCGTCGATGTTCTCGGTAGCCGAGACGAGCTTGACCCCGTGTTTGGCGAACAGCAGGCCCAGTTGCACGTCGTCCTCGCGGTTGCGGGCGAGCCGGTCGAGCTTGTGCACGATGATGTAGCGGATCTCGCTATCCTCCTTGATGCGCCGCAGCATGCGCTGCAGCTCGGGCCGGTCAGCGGTGCGGGCCGACTCGCCCCGGTCGATGAACTCGTCCGCGATTCGAGCCTGAAGTTCACCGGCCTTGCGGCGGCAGTGCTCACGCTGGGCCTGGATGGAAAAGCCCTCGTCGTCCAGGCTCTTGTTGGCCTGCTTGACGGTTGAGACGCGGTAGTAGGCCAGGGCTTCGGCTTCATCGTCGGTGACGGGATTGGGGATGGGGTGATTCTGGTTGCTCACCAGGAGCCTCCTTTTGGTAGTGGTTGGTCGTAGGTAAGGGTGAAGCCAAAGGACGACTCACCGGGGCTGCAGAGGTACGTCCTCGGTAGATCGCTGGCGCTCAGGAGATGAGCACCAGCCGCCCGGACCAGTTCCGTGATGGCGGTGGCATCACGGGGCTTACGAGCGATCCGGTCTGGATGCGCCACCAGGACGTAGCGAATGCCCTGGAGCGTGCCCAGGTCGCCGAGCATCTGACGCACCATAGGGCGAGTGGCGATCGGGCCGGTGCCGCCATATTCGACGTACTCCCTCACAATGCGCGCGTCGATCTGCTCAGCCGCCCCGCGGCACAGCGCGCGCTGGCTTGCGATATCTCGTTCTTCGCTGGAATGGTTGCGGCCGTCCGCCGTAATATGACGTGCTCGCAAGAACACAACCACATTCGCTTGGATGATGGGTCCTTTGGTCATCGTTGCACCTCCTGTCATAGGCTTATACAGCTTGGGTTAAGTAGCTAGGGCCCAAATTCGGGCGGCGGAAATAGGTGGCGACTGGGAGTTCGTCATCGCCGGTGAGGCCGAGGTTGTCCAAGCGGATGCGCATGGCCTCTTCGGAGACCTCGAATATCTGGCTGAGCGTGCGGGAATCTTGCAAGCCTTTCCCCCAGGCGCGTTTGACGAGGCTCGTGGGCATGAGCAGGTGCGCCGCGAAGTGGTCGGCGATGCGCTCAATTCGGTGATCCTGGCTCTGGGGGTCACCGCGTCCAAGTCCCGCGTGCAGTATCCGCGCGTACGGGTAGTCGATCAGGTGCTTTAGCTCGTGGGCAAGCGTAAACCGGCGGTGGGTTCGGGAAGTGTTGCGATTGACGGCAATGAGATAACGGCCATCCTTGCGCGTGGTCAGACCACTGGTTCCTTCGCCCAGTTTGTAGGCGGGCACGACCTCCACGGTCAGCTTGGGTAGCTCGGGTACCCAAGCGAGCGGCATCGCGGGAACAACGACTCCGAGCAGCTCACGCAGGCGGCCAGCTTGGTGCTGGGCCACGGTCATGGATTCACTGACGGTCAGAGCGCGTTTCGGTGCAAGCTGGCGTAAATGAGATAGGAGCTGAGGTGGAATTGGGGTTTGATTTGTGTTCGTCACTAATGGTGGTCTCCTTCGTTAGGCGGTTTGGTATAGTCTTCGATCAGGCGGGAGAGACGGGCAGCCTCGGCGTCCGAGATGCCGAATTTGCGGCGGAAATAGACTCGGGGCGACGGCAGAGTGGCGGACGGTTCTACTCCTATAAAGGCGAGCAGGTCACTCGGATCTATTTCCAGGACATCGGCAAGCCGTTGTAGGTATGCCGCCGATGGATTGTCGGCTTGGTCAAGTTCCAGCTTGACCAAGTAGCTGTGGTTGATATCTGCGGCTTTGGCCACGTGCCGAATCGAGAGTCCAGTTTCCAGGCGGGCGGCTCGTAAGACTTGGCCTAAGCTCTGCGGTTGCTTGGGACTCATGTGGTCCTCCATTTATAATCCAAGCATAGCTCGAAATGGTTCTCGAAAGAACCGGACATATTCCAAAACTCATTCGCGCAATACCTGGTAAACAGTACTAGCGATTTCGTCAGTTTGCACAATGCGAAAGAGGCCCTGTGCTGGCGATGGCAATCGCTGGGCGAGGGCCGATATGGCTTGGCAGCGTGCGTCCGTGGTCGTCCCAACGATCACCCGAGGCATGATCTTTCCTGGCCCTAGCTGTCCTCGCTGTACAAAATCCAGGTAGCTGAGCAATTGCCTTTTAACCGCTGGCATGGATTCGGTGGCAAGATCAAGCTCCAACCACCAATGGTCGCGGATGTCCCCCCAGGACACTACGGCGTAAGCGTCGGGCTTGATGTAACCGCCCAGGCCGTTGGGCCACCACGATGCTGGCTCAGCCAGGAATACGCTCAAGCCAAAGCCGTGAGCGCGGGATAGCTCGGTAAGGGAGACGCACGCCTCGCTGGTGGCCAGGATGTGCCGCACGGTGCGCTCACCGGGCGGACCAGGGCGGCGGACGCGAGCCGCCCTGTTAGTTGCAATGAGCCGCTCGCGGGCCAATCGCTGGCCTGTGCTATCTAGAGCGAAGACGAGCGTAGTCGAACCATGACCCACCCCTCCGATTCGGCGGGGCAAGGGAACGAGCACTCGCCAGCTCACGAGGCGGTGCAGTGCCCGCGAGCGACTCGCGATTCTGCTCCGCCCCAGGCGCAGGTCAGCGAAGAACAACCGCTCGATCTGCTCGCCCGTCAGCAGCCGCAAGCGGTTGACCGCTTCAATGATCTGCCAGTCGCGCGGAGACAGACGGTCGCGCGTCCATTCGACGTGGGAGGCGGCGAGGCGCGCTGTCATGACGAACCTCCGTACGACGAGCTGGAGGTGTGGCATGTCGTTGGCGCATGTGCCCCAGGTTCGGCCGTGAAGGGGCCTACGAGCAAGGCAGTGATATCAACGCCGACATCAATGCGAGTGTTGGTCATCGTGCGCCTCGCTCGCGACCGAATCCATCACCAGTCGGGCCTGCTAGCCGCTGGCGCAGGGCATCCTCGACGGCTGCCCGTGGCGTACCGAACCGCGCGCGGCTGGCGCGAGCCAGCGCCGCACCATCCGTGGTCGGTGACCCGAGCGGCAACGTCCGGCCGGTTACGGGGCCGAGCGTGGTTCCGTCAACGCTAGGCCGGATTGCCACTTCGTAGGCGGCCAGGCCCACCAGATCGTCGCCCATCAGGGGAGTGAAGAGTGGGCTGACCGCTCGTGCGTCGTCCGGCTGCAACTGGAAGACGACTTGTGTCCGAGTAGTACCCAGCACCGCCGTCTTCATCTGGTTGCTGAGCTGGCCCAGATATTGGTGACTCAGCGTCAAGCCAACCCCGAGCCCGCGGGCTTGCGCGAGCATGTCGGCGAGATCAAGCGGCAGTCGATATACATCCTGGAATTCATCGAGATAGACCATAACCGGGTGGCGCCGGTCGGCCGGTACATCGATGCGACCAAGAGTAGCCTGCCAAAAGCCCGCGATGATGAGCGACCCTAGAAGCGCGGCCGTATCGCTTCCGAGTTTGCCTTTAGCCAGTGAGACCAGCACGATGCGGCGACGGGTGAACACGTCGTCCAGGCGGATACCCTCGCTCTGACCGAGCATAAGCCTAAGAGCGGTGCGCGTCGTAAACGTCCGCAACTTATTCAGGCTCGGGCCGATGACTTGGGCACGCTCGCCGTCGCTCATGGATTCATACGCGCCCCAGAACGACCGGACGCTTTCGGGAATAGCTGGTTGTGCGGTCACTGCCTGGCGAAAGGAGGGGTTGAGCAATAGCTCAGGTAGCTCTATCAAAGTGTATGGCGATCCGTCCGCTGCTCGCGCCGATTCAAGCGTTAGCAGTGCCATGCGCAACACGTCGCTCGTCCGCGGTCCCCAAGAGCTGTGCCACAGGTTTGACATGAGATGGACGAAATGATCGACCGCCAGTTCTCGCGCCTGCTCGCCGTGGCCAAGATCGAGCACGTTGAGCCCGACGGGGTAGTCGGTGGCACTCGGGTCGATAACCAGCACATCGTCATAACGCGATTCGGGCATCCGATTTAGAAGATCAGTTATCAGATCGCCTTTCGGGTCCAAGGCCACTACTCCGCGCCCTGCTTGCATGTCTTGCACGATAAGATTGGCGAGCAAGGTACTTTTGCCTACGCCAGTTGGGCCGAGCACCCAGCAATGCTGGAGACGATCAGCAATACCGAGCGCAAGCGGTCGGTGGGTCATGCCGGGATACGTGCTGAGCGCGATAACCGTGCCGCTGTGCGGCATGTAGATGTGCGGTGGCAATTGACGGGCAGTCACAGGGGCTAGTCCAGGAAGATGCACGCCGCCCAGCGGGAAGGCCAGCAGGCCCGCGAGTTCTTTCGCGTTGAGGATGAGCGGAAACCGGGCGAGGGGCAATCGCAGATCTGTCAGCCTGCGCGCGACCAGGGATGACGGTATGCGCCTACGTACCAGCGCCGCACCGGGGGTATTGAGGCTGCGCAGGGTGCCCCAGACGCCGCCAAAGAGGCTGGTAGCACGAGATGGGCTTGCGGCCTGGACGCCGAGGCGGGCTACAGCCTGGAGCATCGGTTCGGCCTGCTTGAGGCGGGCCGCCCGAAGTGCCTCGCCCGACAAGACTGGGCCGCCAGCGAGAGCCTGAAGTGGTCCGGAGTGTGCCTCGGTGGCCTGAACCGGGCTGGATGTAGGAACGCCGACGAACAGCCACTGGAGCGTGATCTGCTCACCGGGATTGAGTGGCTGGAGCGCGGCCAGGATACTAGCACTGGCGAGACCTGCACGTTCGTAGGCGAGCGGCCGCAGTGTGCTCGTGAGGCGGGCCTCGGCGGCTATCGCGTAGCCATCACTGATGGCTCGGGGCTGTTCTTCGATGCGGGCGGCGGGTAGCGTTGCCCGCAGCCCCGCCAGCACCGATCCCGTTAGGCGCTTGGGTACGAGCAGCGTGTGCGTGATGCCGCGAGCATCGGCGCTGACTTCCAGGCCCAGGGCGGGTGGCAGCTGAACGCCCCAGCCATTCGCGTGGGTGGTGGCCACGACATGCCCGAGCCACGCGGCCACGTCGGCGGTCGTCAGGGTGCCCGGCAGCACCAGGCGGTAGGCGGTGAGCGAGGCGTGCCAGGCCCGCTCGTCGCTCAAGCGCACCAGGGCAACCAGCCCCAGGACGGCTAGTCCGCCTAGGAAGATGGACAGTACCGCCGTCATCCGGCTGCCCCCTCACGGCGGGCCACCGTGGCCTCGGCTTCCGCGATTCGGTCGCGGGCGCTCGCGGCAGTCCCCTCGGCCTTCTCGATCCCGATGAACCGTCGCCCTTCCAGCACCGCCGCCACTCCGGTCGTCCCCGATCCCATGAACGGGTCGAGCACGGTGGCTCCCGGGGTCGTAATGCCGACGAGCTGGCGCAACAGGAGCAGCGGCTTTTGGGTGATGTGAACGCGCTCGTCCCCGCGCGGCGAGGCGACGCTGTAAACCCCCGGCAGGCACGCGGCCTCAGGTTGTGCACCCAGGTGCCCGCGCGATCCCCAAAGCAGGTACTCGGCGGCGTTGGCGAACCGGCCCTTATGGGGACGGGCACCCGGTTTGTGCCACACCACCAGGCCTCGCCACACCCAGCCCGCCGCCTGGAACGCGTCCGAGGTGGCGGGTAGTTGCCGCCAATCGGTGAACACCATGCAGATGCCCCGCGGCTTAGTCAGCCGGAGCGCCTCGGTAAGCCACAAGGTGCACCAGTAGGTATAGGACCGCTGGTCGCGCTGGTCACCCTCGAAGTCGGCCAGGGTGTGCCCGGCGTTGGATGATACGTACTTGTCGCGAGCCGTCTTATTCGTGCGCTCGGGCGAAGTTGTGCCGCCCGAGCTGTACGGCGGATCAGCAATCACGGCGTCGACGGACTCCGAGGCCAGTTCCCGCATGATGACGAGCGCGTCACCGGTGTAGAGCGTGGTATTCGGGCTTTGGTTCAGGAGGGTCATGGGCGCCCTACCTCGCCCGCGCCAGCGGTCGGCTGGGGCGACTTGCGACGCTGGTCATACAGCGAGTAGGCGTAAGCGATGAGCAGCCGCTTCCAAGCGGCCTCATCGAATGGACGATGCTTGACGATGACGATAAGGCGAGGTGATGTAGGCACAATAACCCTCCTCCCAGTTTCCTGGAGTTAATTGATACGAGATGCGGGCCGGTAGGATCTGGCGGTCGGTTTGAGCGACACCGTCGGCCACGTTCTAAGGCCCCTACTTTTGTCTTGTAACGGTTCCTAAGAGAACCGTCAAGAGCATTTTTTTGGCTTCGGGCTGGGATACAGCGTGACGCGTAGGTTCAACTTCATCGGGCTACAACTTTTTGTTGCCTATGGCCCAAGCCAGGTGAAGCTCCAATTCGAGGTCGTGCAAGGCGGCTTCGCGCTCCTCGCGTTCGATATCTTCCTGCTTGCCGATGAGCTGGCGACGGGTCTTTCGGGGCATAGACCTCCCTGCCTTGATAGTTGGAATGAACATTGATACGGGATAGGGTGACGGCCTAAACAATCGAGGCCCGGCACACCCTTATAGCAGCCGACGATGGCCGCTATAAGGGTGCAGAGCGCGCGGTCAAGATTTCCCGCTCGCCTTTACGAGTGCAACCGGCCGAAGATCGCGATATACAAGACCACGATGACGACGGCCAGGCTGACCAGGATGGGTACGGCGGGAGCGAGCAAGCGCCAGGCTAGGTTCACTCCCACCGCCACCCCGAGTAGGAGCAATACGGCGTGGCGCACGTGCTCCGTCCCACTCTTGAACCGGCCGCCCATCACAGCCAGTCTTGCCGCCTCTGACGCCTCGCCTCCTCCATGAGCGCCCGACGGGTGCGGCGGCCGATGTCATGAATCTGTCGCTCCGCCGCTCGTATTTGCCGTTCCAGGTGCCGAGCCCGCACGCTCTCATTCGGCTCGTGGTCGACGAGGATGACCGCCAGGAGCAGGGTGGCCAGAATGATGATGCCGAAAAGCACGGTCACCACCGCCTCCGCACATTGCGGATGACCTCAGTCATCTCGGATGCCCCGACGATGGCCTGCATCTGATATAGCGGAGCCCCGCGGGGAGCTACTTGCTCCAGCTGGTCCCACAGCAAGCAGGTCATCGCCGTCTCCTGCATGGCACTCCGGGTGACCTGCCCGATGCCCATTTCCAGGGCCTCGGCCTGCTCCACCCGCCGCCGTATGCCTTCGATGTCGTAGCCGTGTTGTCGTTCAGCCAGGCTGTTGGCCCGCCACCGGGCTATTTCTCCTGCCATTGATCGTTCTCCTTTTGATCTTGGTTATTCGTTGCGGGCTGTATGTGGTGGGAGCGTCCCGGTCGGCCGCTCCCACCACCGGGCACTGCATCTGTCGAGCGCCAATATGCGCGCCCAGAGGGTTGGTCTCATGCGGCCCCCTTCTCGCCGCCGCGCCAGCCTGTATGGAATTTGTTCTTCGCGCTGCGTGAGACGGCTCCTTACTTTTGCGTGAGCGCAGCTTCTTCCGTGGTATTCGGCTTAGTTGGCAGATACAAGTCCACTTACTTGGCAAATGGTTGGCAATTACTCGGACAGTTGGCAGATACTTGGCATGATGCCAGTACAAAGGAGAATGGCCCGCCCCGTAGAGGGAGCGGGCCATGTGTCGCCTGTGCTGGGTTGCTCAGGGCGGTGGCACTGCGAGAAGCTGGTCGGCAGGCGACGGCACTCGTTGCACAAGGGCGTTGCTGTTCTCGCCCTGATCGTCGAAGCCGACCACTGCGAGGACCTTGAGAAGATGATCTTCTGGTCGAACTGGCACCCGCGATGAGTCGTTGTGGATAAATGCCGGGTCTTCAAGATCTGAGCCGTAGGCTGCGGCAGTGGCGATCATTTCGGTGCCCGGCTCGCACGGATTCGGTACAAGCAGTAGGCCATCTAGAACCCAGATATCTCTATCTCCGAAGTGGAACATCGGACGGGGAAAGAGGTTACCGACGAGATCCTCATTGTGAACCATGTCGTACGTCTGAATACGGGTAACGTGGACCCGGATCTCTTCCTCGGCGAGCTTGGCCCAAAAGGATAGCTCTACTTTTTCCCGGTTGAACAGGGCTTGCGTGAGGTCATCGAAGGTGAACCGTGGCACCGCGCGGTAGATCGGAGCACCGTAGCGAAAGCCCAGCCACTTCAGCTCCTCGGAAATGGCCCGTTCCAGCGCAACGCCCGTCAGCGGTAGCTGTCGGCGCCCTTCCGGGGCTTCCTCGTTTGACATTGTCTGAACCTCCGCTGGCCGGTACTGCACTTCCCGGACCCAGCGCCCTGCTGTCCAGTCATGTAGACTGCGTAGCAAAGCTGCTAAGTCCGGTCGCCAGACAGCCCGGCCCCGGAACCAGTGCAGCTTTTATACAACTCTCAAAGCTATTTGTGAAGTGTCGGTCTTTGAATGAGCACCCCTGAAGTAAACCCCGTAGCCGCCACCGCCTTGATGGCTGACTTCCAGCAACTATATGCAGACGGGTCCAGCGATGACACGCTTGCCGCCTGCTCGACACTAATGGCCCTTGCACCCGTCCAGCAGGCAATAGCCACGGGCATTGAACCGGCTCGTGCGGTGCTGGCTTTGCTGAAAATGGTAGCCGACGAGCCGGATGCATCGGTACAGGTGCGAGCCGGGGCGGCCGTTACCGGCATTGACCCTCGCCATGTCGGCCGTGGCGTCAGGAATGACCCCGGACCGATAGAGCGACGAGACAATGCCAGAAAGATCGACCCCAGCGCACAAAAGGTCGAAGACGATACTCTACGCAAAACTTACAGCGATTGGTATTTTCCACCACTGGCTCGCGCGGTTTTGGGGTTCTTGACCGAGCTTGATATGAGCGACGAGCTCATGGCCGAGTATCTGACCCGGTGCAAGCCGTCAAATAAAGTTCGCGGCAATCGGCCCGAATCGGTTCCGTCTAGTGCCGAGCAGCCGCAGATTAATTACCATGTGCGGGAGACGCATGCTAGCTATATTCGTCGCCCACAGCTTGAAGCTCGCTTCCGTGACCTTGTTAGCTCAGGAGCCAAACTTATAGTGCTTGTTGGTAAGTCGGGCACTGGGAAAACTGCGCTCGCTGAAGCACTTACCGGGGGAGCCCCCACCATTCGTGTCAGATCGGGGGAGCCCCAGAAACAAGATTTTGTCTATGCGTTTCAGGCCAAGATTGACCCGAAAACTATCCAAGAGGTCGACTCGGCTATATTGTTCGCACAACTAGTAGCCGGGCCAGAGGCTCCAGAATTTGTGACCGTAGACGTCAATCAAACTGCCGAGCAGCTAAGCTCGTTCATACCGCACAATGACCATAAATCCATAATCGTTGTTACGTGTCGTGCCGTAGGCGATTGGGACCGGATTGAAGCAAGATGCGTTATTGACGTCGAAAATATGGAGCTAGCCGAAGCACAGCAACTTGTGTCGAGCCTTTTGCCAGGTGCAAGTAGCCAAGATGCACACTTCGTTGCTTCAACGTTTGACCGGTACCCACTTGCAATAAAGCTCGTTTGCCGTGGGCTGCTCGTGCATGGCATTGATCTTCGTAGCTTCTGCGAAGAAGCCAGCCGATGGAGTGTTGGAGACGGTAAAAGCAGGGAAGCCGTTGTGCGCCCTGTACTTCAGCGCATCGCATCGTTGGCTACACAGCATGATCCCCTTGCTCAGGAACTTTTGGTGTGTCTTAGCGCGTCAGACCTTGGCCTCCTACGGACGAGTTTCCTTATCCGATACCTGGAACGTAGCTCAGGGAGCGACCTACGGTCATTCGACCGCTGCCAACAAGCACTACAAACCTTGGTGGATTTTTCACTCGTAAAGATAACTTCGCCCAATGGGGAATTGGATTTGAAGGATTCAGATGGCCTAGTGAGCATGCATGATTTCGTTCATGACGTATATAAGGAAGAATATCGAGGTCAGCGAATGACAGTTTGGCGTCAAACGTATGAGGTCTGTGCCCAAGATTTGCAACCGAAGCCACCACGAAGACGACGCTTCAGCTTCAAGCGGCACAGGGCGGCCCAGGAAACTGATGAGTGGCTCAACCGGCTAACTATAGAGCAAAGAACGTTGATTCATACGGCGCAGGCGATAATCGTGCCGCCGCTCCAGCTCGCTTTTGAACTTTTTGAGAAAGGGGCAAATGAGGCAGAACTGGAGAAGCTAGATGAGCTAGATGACTTGTACGATAAATTTGTAGACACTTACCTTCCGATCCAGCTCAATTTGCATCCCTATCCTAACATCTTGATCTGGTGATTTTCGCCTTGTAAGCCCGCGAATTACTACACTTACCGCAGCACCAGCTCCCGACCCTGCCAAGTAGTCAACAATGGCCGTCCATAGCCGTCCATTCGCTACCGCTCCATTATTCCATAACCGGAATATTCCGCTGACCCGTTGACTGGCCTAGAATCGCCCCGTACCGTCCAGGTCGTAAGGCCCTACTCGCGGGGCACGGCCACCAGGCCCACAAGGGAAGGTACGGGTATGGAACCCATCAAGCTCGAAAAGATCGCCGGGGACGACAACTGCCGGAACGGTGACTGTCCGACCGTGTACAAGACGGATCGCGGCACCATCGCCGTCCAGGGCGAACGGCTCGCCCACGCCACCCCTGACCACGAGGCCATCGTAGAGATTCCGCTCGACCTGCTCACGGAGGCTGTTCGTGCGCTTGGAAGGTGAAGCCTGGTCGCGGTACTTCCGTGACTTCGCCAGCAGTGCGTTCCGGCTCGAACTCCGGCAGGTCTACACCATGCCGGGCGAAGAGGACGACCTCGCCGCTTTCGAGCGCGGCGAACTCCCACCCCCGGGCTACCATTACGGCTGGCTCGATACCGTGTCAGATGCTGTCAAGGCCGGTAAGACCATGCGCCGCGTGCGCCTCGTCACCCGTCCCTTGAGCTTCTACACCAAGTGGGAGTTCGTCTGGGGCTACGAGTGGAATGTCAAAGCCGGTGAAGACATCCGCATCCTCGATGTCACCGACCAGGCCGCTCCCGAGCTGCCCGACCACGACTTCTGGCTCTTTGACGATTCAAACGTGGTCAAGCTCCTCTACCGACCGGATGGCACCCAAGAGGGCCGGGAGCTGGTTGAACGTCCCGACTTGGATGCTTACCGCGCCTGGCGCGATACCGCCTGGGAGCGAGCCGTACCGTTCACCGACTACCACCAGGGATGATCCATTTCCATCCTCGAACCCGACGAACTAGGCGCTCGTAAGGACGAGCTGGCCTCCGCTCTGCGTGAGGCCAGACGTACCGCTGGCCTCACCGGCGAACGCCTGGCCGCCCGGTGTGGCATCTCCCAGAGCAAGATTTCTAAAATCGAGACCGGCAAGGTGCTCGCCTCCGTCACCGACGTCGAGCGCATCTTGACCGCCCTGGGCGCCCGGCAAGACCTCACCGACGGACTCATGAGCCTGGCCCGCCTTGCCAACACCGACTTTGAAAACGTGCGGTCTTCCCTCAAACGTGGCCTGCACCAAAAGCAACGCGAGCTGGCCGCCCTTGAAGCCGATGCCGCTCATATCCGCTTCTTTCTGCCCACCATGCTCAGCGGCCTGCTCCAGACCCCCGAGTATGCTCGCGCCAGCCTCGGTGTCTTCCCTGGCGACCATTCTCAGGCCATAACCAAAAGGCTTGACCGCCAGGCCACGCTCTACAACCGAGCCAAACGCTTCACCTTCATCCTTACCGAAGCCGCGGTGCGCTGGCAACTGGTTGAGGCCGCCGTCATGGCCGTCCAACTCGGCCGCCTGAGTTCCCTGTCTGAGCTGCCCAACATCCGGCTGGGCATCATCCCCCTGGAGACCTGCGTCCCGGATGGCCCGCTCAACACGTTCACGGTGTACGACGACCGCATCGCCACCGCCGAGACGTTTGGTGGCGTCATCATGATGCGCGACCCTCGTGACGTCGCCTACCACCTTGAGCTATTTGCCTTCTTTGAACGCTACGCCGTCTTTGATGACGAGGCGCGCAAGCTCCTAGAGCAATACACACAAATCTTCCGCCAGGCTTCTTTGTGACCGGCCTTATTCCATATCGGGAATTATTTGATTACGGGAATTTTGCTAAATGGTAACAACCCACCCCGTATGGTTTTAGCTGTGGTTATTGGCAAAACCCCCGGTGGCGCGTATTTCCCTGGTCCAGGTCTTATCCGGGCGTGCCCGCCCTCGGGGCCTATGCGGGCGGGAGTTACACCATGAGCGGCCACACCGATGCCGTACCTCGAACGACCCGGCACCAGGGCTGTTCAGAAGGTCTCGTCTCCGGCGTCGGTGTGGCGCATTACCAGGCTCCCGAGCCCGGCTTCCTAGTGCTTACTTCGGCCATGTACCGCCGCACGTATTTGGAGCTGGGAGCCCTGCCGACCGCGGCTTCCTGCGCCCGGCTGCATACGAGGCACCTACTATGGGAGTGGGGTCTGGCCAGGCTTGTCGACGCGTCGGAAGCCGTGGTCTCAGAACTCGTGACGAACGCCCTCGAGACCACCATCCGCCATCAGCTCGACAGCCCGATCCGCTTGCGCCTGTCCAGCAATGGACGGAGGGCGCTCATTGAGGTCTGGGACGCCGACACTCGCCCGCCCCAACTTCCGGCGCTCGACGTAAACGATCTGCCGCCCGCTATGACCGAGAGTGGCCGGGGTCTGTTCCTGGTTGCAGCCCTGAGCGAGCGCTGGGGCTGCTATACCGCAAACCATGGCGGCAAGGTGGTGTGGGCTGAGGTTGGCTCATGACCGCCCGGCCTGCTTCCATGCGGCACTCATTGGGTGACTACGTTGACCAAGTGAAGCGCAAGGAGCAGTTCCTGGCCGGTCATCCCGACGTCAGCATCCTCCTTGATCCCAAGGCTCCGCCCCATTCTCGTTGGCGGGGCCACGTACCGGGTTGCGCCGAGGTTACCTCGCACGAGCTAGGCCAGGTGCTCGACCAACTGGACGACCTGGTGGCGGCCCGCGACGCTCATGTCCGCTGGCCGAACTGGACGTTTACCCGCAAGCTCAGCGGTTGGCAGGCGCAGCAAACGGACGGCCAGGAGCTGCTACTTGGCCGCACGCTTGAGCAGGTCGAAGCTCAGATTGCGCAATACGAGCGGCTTAGTTCTTAGCGGACACGCTGCGAACTCACCCGCAAAGCAAGCACGATCCTAAAACATCGTCGTTTCATATGCGATCACACCGCTAAATGAATGCCTGAGTAACGGCCCGCCGAAACGCTTTACAACTTACCCTCATCTACTTATTTGTCATGCGAAAGTGTCTAATATATGCTGTGCATATGAATAAAACGAACTCAGGGCAAAAAGAAAACATTTTCACAACAGCATACCGCGTCCTCTGGCGAGGATGGATATTTGTCTTCATACTTTTTAGTCTAAATTTAGTCTCGCTTTTTCAGCATCACGGTCAAGGACCAATTGGTTTTCTGCTCGGAATTGTCTTACTTTTCCCGATCGCAGTGGCGATAGAGCGCGGAAATCCTAAGCCTTCAAACCTCGGCCTGTCAGATGAAAAAACTTCGCGATTCAATTATTCGTTTTGTGCGGGAATAATTATCATTGCATGGTACTCGCTCTACTACAGTCACGTCCAAGCCGGGATTCCCGCCATTTTGGGTGCGGAGTTAGCAGTTTTTTTAGCCTATGTTGTGCGACCACGCCTCAAGTCGAATTCATAACCACATAATCCAAGCCTTGACAAGCCATTCCCGCTAATCCATAGTCAATTGGCCGGGGATCATCCCTGGTAATCGACAACCGGAGGTGCTCATGCACTGGAGGCCAATCGGAGCTGCAGCCGCAGTTCTGCTGGGCTTGGGTATCTTTATACCCGCAGCTACGCCGGCAAAGGCCAACGTATGCGACACCACCTGCATCGTGAACCAGCTGGAAGCTAACCAGATTCCAGCACAACCAACAGACGGGCCAAAGACATTCGGGCCTTACGGCTGGTACTACTACTACACCGGCCCCAACGGCCTAGAGATTCGACTCGGTCGGGACGCCACGTGGAATGTCCTAGTGACAGCCTTCGCTCTAGACACAGGCGCATACAGTGTCGGTGCTACGGGCGTAGTGTCCAGTATGTCAGATCTCATTGTCGGGACAGTGTCGCCAGGCGTCCTGCGAGGCGCGGCATCATTCCTCGGACTCGGCACAGGCGCTGCCCTCAACAGCATTGCCCAAAAGGTGCTGGATGAGAACTACTGCCTTGGCATAACCAACCCTGGCACTGGCGTGGCAGCCGCTTTTGAACGAGCCGTCGCGCTGATGTCTGGAAACTTCTACGCCGCGCTCACAACACCGCCACCACCTGCCAATGTGTGGTTCGAGCCGTGCAGCAACGAACAGGCCGGGGGTCTGGCCGACGCCGCATCGCCGCAGTCACTCGGCTTCTACTCCGAGACGCCGCAGGCTGCCACAAACAGCTTCCTTGTCCCGATTAGTAGCGTCAGTGGCGACGAGCAGATGCTGGTTGCTCCTGACGCCTCCATCTACGCCAAGAATTCCATTGGCAACGGTGGGTGGTCTCAGGAAGTCAGCCCCGGTAACACAACCCAAATAGCGGTTGGCGGCGGTACTCAGATGTTCCTTCGCGGGGACTCTGCCGTATTCGCCCGTTCGGCCGCTACCGGAGGGGCCTGGATTCAGGAAACTGATCCCGGTTCCGCAACCAAGATCGCGGTTAGCAGCACTGGCGTCCAGATGCTGATCGCACCCGATTCCTCCATCTACGCCAAAAACTCGATCGGCTACGGTGGTTGGACCCAAGAAGTAGGCCCCGGCAACGCCACAGCCATCGCGGTCGGCGGTGATACACAGATGTTCATCCGTGGCGACTCTGCGGTCTTTGCCAAAACCGGCATCGGCAACGGTGGCTGGGTTCAGGAAACTGACCCCGGTACCGCCACGAAGATCGCAGTGAGTTCTACGGGTGTCCAGATGATAATCCGAAGTGACTCAGCAATTTTCGCCAAGAACGGTATCGGCTACGGCGGATGGAACCAGGAAGTTGGTGCCGGCAACGCTACCGCTATCGCAGTCGGCGGCAACACCCAAATGTTCATCCGTGGTGATAGCGCGGTGTTCGCCAAGAGCGGTATCGGCAACGGCGGGTGGGTTCAGGAGACTGACCCCGGCAATGCTACGGCCATCGCGGTGAGCGCCCAAGGCGACCAGATGTTCCTTCGCGGCGACTCAACCGTATTCGCGAAGAACGGCATCGGTTATGGTGGCTGGCAGCAGGAAACTGGTTCGTCATCCGCCCAGGCTATTGCCGCTGGCGGGTAGCCGCCGAATCAGTTCCAAGTAAATATGTCCATGTTAAATAGGTCCCGGGATACAGTACGCACGCAACGAGCGTGCCGAAGTAGCGCAATTTGCTCTCCCGGGGCCATCGCGCCCACTTTGCTTATGCAGAGTGGGATTTTCTTTTTTCGGCTGTGCTAAGCCACGCAATTATCACAAAGGGGAATTGGGCCTGGAAGATGATCAACGTGACCACCCTCCAGGCCCTTGTTGTGGTTAAGCCTCCAGCGTCAGCCGGAAGCCTCACCGGTGCTGCGCTTGCCTCGACCCGTGGCCGGAGCATCGGCGCTGGCCTCGGCCGCGGCGCCCTCGGTAGATACGGTACCGAGGAGCATGGCGCGGGTCCGAGCCATCTGAGCCTCGGCTTCCGCTAGAGCGACCTGGACCTTCTCCTGGAAGTCGGGAGCGGATCGTCGCTCGGCCATGTACTTGTCCAAGGCTCGCTGCATGAGATCCACGAGAGTGATCTCATCCACCTGGGCCACCAGGGTGAGCTGGGCGTGGTAGTCAGGTGACACCCGCAGCGCTATCGTGCGGACGTCACTCCCTTTAGTTTGTTCCGGCATACCGGATCGCCTCCCTGAAGCGAGCGGCTGGCCATGTGATGGTTCGCATGACAAGTGCAGCCGCATGACGCCGAGGAAGCAGTCGTCCCAGCCTGCTCGGGGCGGGCTGGGACGACAAAGGCCGCTTAGACACCTTGATGGTGCCCAAGCGGCCTGTTGGGGGTTATGGCTTATTGTGGTTGAATTGTGACTGAACGTAACGGGCCAGGGTGGGGTTCAACCTGAATCCCTGTACCCGCACTGTGTGAGCCACTGAAGCTGGTACGCATGGCCGACGGACAGCGTTGGCCATGCGTGCGAGTTTTGTAGGAAAGTCCATACCTGGCCACGTGCCCGGCCGCGATGGCAGTGTCCCGGACATGATTTCGAAGGTAGTGGATCTTTGTGCACGTCATGCGGGTGCAACGATCCACTATCCCGAAGTGGCGGGGCGCGGTGCGGCGACATGCCGGAATTGTCCGAGGGTTGGGGTCGACCCGGCGGGTTCTTGCCGAGTCCGCCCCGTCGAATGCCGTGAATAAGCCTCTGTCTCTGTCCAAATCGATTGTCGGTGGCGGACGTCATACTGCCGACATGTACAGCACCGCGGCACGGCGGAAAGCGCTGCATCTCATCGACAGCGGCTGCAGTCTCCGCTCGGTCAGCGCGTCAACCGGAATCACCCGGTCGACCTTGCGTGAGTGGCGCGACAATCCGGAGAAGGTGCAGGCCGCACGAGCATATTGCCCTCGCTGCGGTGACGCTCCGACGCTGCCCGAACCGCGCGGCGACTACGCGTACCTGCTCGGCCTCTACCTCGGTGACGGGTGCGTGTCCGTCGGCGGCAACTCGTCGAAAGGGGTGTGGAAGCTACGCATCATATGCGCTGACGTCTGGCCCGGACTGATCGAGGAATGCGTACGAGCCATACAAGCGGTCCGCCCTACCAACAGGGTGCTGCTGCAGCAGAAGCCGGGCTGCCAGGAAGTCTCAAGCTACTCCCGGCACTGGCCGTGCTTGTTCCCCCAGCATGGGCCGGGCAGGAAACACATGAGGGTGATCGAACTCCAACCGTGGCAGCAAATAATCGTTACGAAGCATTCGGGCGAATTCGTCCGCGGTTTGTTCCACTCCGACGGGTATCGGGGCACGAACCGGGTGCGGCGGGTGCTGGCCAGCGGGGAGCACTGGTACGAGTACCCGCGGTACCTGTTCAGCAACAGGTCGCTGGACATCCTGGGGCTGTGCGGCGCGGCGCTTGACCGGCTTGAGGTGGAGTGGCGCTATTCGCGGCCCGATGCGATCTCGGTGGCGAAGCGGGAGGCCGTCGCGCGGCTCGACGCTTTCGTCGGGCCGAAGTACTGACTGGCCCGGGCCGGATGGGTCAGCTGCACTGGTAGGTCGTCGGGGCGGCGCCGTAGACGGCGTGCCTTACCTGGTCGAGTTGTTTCGGTTAGCCGCGGGTGATGGTGATCTTGGTCCAGGCGCCCAGGTGGATGCGGTCGCCGGGGCGGAGGTGGACGGAGTCGCCGGAGGGGACGTCGCGGCCGTTCACCGTGATGCCGTTTTCCGTGCCCAGGTCGACGACCGTCCAGCTGCCGTCGGGCGCGGGGATGAGCTTGGCGTGCAGGCGGGAGACGCCCGGGTCGAGCGGCGGTCCGATCAGGTCGATCTCCGGCTCGATGCCGAGGCGGACGCTCTTGCGGCCGATGCGGATCTCGGTGCCGGACAGGGGGATGCGGCGTTCCGGTATCTCGCCCGGGAAGCTGATCGAGGCGTTGTCCCGCTCGTCGACGGCGGAGACGCTCTCGTAGTAGTCGCGGTCCGCGCTCACCACGGCGGTCCAGGTGGCCGTCCGCGGTTCGAAGGCGGTCATCGGGATCGTCGGGGTGGGGGCCGCCCGTGACGGGTCGTAGGGATCGAGGGCGAGGGCCTCGCGGAGGGCGTCGGCGAAGTCGGCGCAGCTGGGGTACCGCTCGTCCGGTGACTTGGCCATCGCCCTCGCGACGACCTCGTCGACGGCGGGCGGCAGGTCCTGGCGGACCGCGGTGAGGCGCGGCGGCGGCATCGACAGGTGCGCGTAGAGCACCGCGATCGGCAGCTCGCGCTTGAACGGCACCGCGCCGGTCAGCACTTCGAACGCCACGCAGGCGAGCGCGTACTGGTCGGCCCGGCCGTCGACGGGCTGGCCGTTGACCTGTTCCGGTGCGGCGTAGTCGGGGGTGCCGAGGAACTGGCCGGCGACGGTGAGCGTGCCCGCGGACAGCATCGCCCTGGCGATGCCGAAGTCCGTCAGGTACGAGTGCTCGGGGCCGCCGCGCCTGGCATCGACGAGGATGTTGCCCGGCTTGACGTCGCGGTGCACCAGTCCGACGGCGTGCGCGGCGTCCAGGGCGGACGCGACCGGGGAGATGAAGCCGGCGGCGCGCCGCGGCGACAGCGCGCCGTTGACGCGGATGATCCCCTGGAGCGTGTCGCCCGGTACGAACCGCATGGCGATGAACTGCATGCCGTCGGCTTCGCCCGCCTCGTAGACGGGGATGATGTGCGGGTGGTCGACCGCCGCCACGGCCCGTGCCTCGCGGACGAACCGCATCCTGACCGCTTCGTCGCCGGCGAGCAGCTTCAGCGCCACGACCCGGCCGAGCCGTTCGTCGCGGGCCTGGTAGACCGCCGCCATGCCGCCGACGCCGACGAGCCGCTCGAGTACGTACCCGGCGACGCGCGAGCCGGGTGCGAGCCCGGTCAGCGGGCCGCCCGGCCGCATGACGGGCGTCGCGGCCCGTCCTTCCGGCCTGCCGTCGGGCATGCCGCGGACAGGGCGGGCGATCGCCCCTCCAGGTGTCTGCTGCGCTGGGGACTCCCCGGCCACGGTCCCTCCTCAGGCAGTAATGACGCGGTTCCTCGTCTTCTCAATTGTGCGGCTTCTTCGTGCTCCGTGTATGCGTCGCAAAGGGAGCTTAGCGGTATTCCGCGAGCCGGCGGCTGACGGCCCACGCACAGCCGGCCGCCATGAGCAGCGCGGCGGCGACCACGACCCCGGTCAGCGGGTCGAGCGCGCTGGCGCCTGCGGACGCGCTGGACGCGAATACTTGCTGGTCGGCCGTGATCGCATGGGAAAAGTCGCCCTCGAGCGCGTTGTATCCGGTGAGCGTGTTGCCCGCGCCGGTGCCGACGACGAGGTTCCGCTCTCCCGCGTAGTTCGCGTCCAGGCCGATCTTGTACACCTGGGCGTTGGCGGCGTACCAGGCGGTCGCGTCCCGCCCGGCCGCGGCGACGAGGGACGGGCCCGGGCCGCCGCTGCCCTGCGCGGCGGCCGCGGCGCCGAGCCAGGTGCCCGCGCCCGGGCCGATCTTCTTGCTCGTAGCGGCGAAGTCTTCTTCGAAGGAGGCGCTGCCGCTGCGGGAGATGACGTTGAGCACCGCGTCGCCCCTGATCTGCTGGACGCCGATGCTGGCGAGCGCCAGGTCCTGCGCGGGTGCGGAGCCTTGGCCGATGCCGCTGTCCAGGTCGGAGCGGGCCGAGAAGAAGCCGGCCACGAGCCAGATCACGCTGACGACGAGCAGCAGCGACGCGAGGACGAGGCCGGGGCTGAGCATGCGGTTGGTGCGTCTCGCCAGCCAGCGCTGCGCCCGGAACAGGGCGAAGCCGGTGACCACGGCGAGCACCACGAGGCCGATTTCGGTGGGCAGCTCGGTGGCCTGCCCGCTCGAGGCGTTGAGCGCGGCGTTCTCCTGGGTGAAGACGGCATTCGCGGCGGGCAGCAGGACCAGGTGCGCCTTTTCCGATGCGACCTGGAGGAACGAGCCGCCGGTCAGCGGGTAGCCCATCGCGTACTCGGCCGATGCCTCGCCGACGAAGCCGGAGTAGGCGGAGAGCCCGGTGCCGAGCTGGGCCAGGGCGCTGCCCGTTGCCTGGCCGCCGCTGGCCGCCTGCAGGCTGGACAGGTCGGCGTGGGCCGTGCCGAGGTCGTTCTCGAAGCGCTGCAGCGTCGTGAGCGGCGGCGTGGAGCTGGCGAGGAACGCCGCGGTGACGGTCGCGTCGGCGTCGGCGATCTCCTGGTACATCTGCCTGGCGTCGAGGCTGAGCCGCTCGTTCACCGAGACGAGCGAGTCGGCGGCCGAGGAGTGCTGCGTCGCCACCCAGCCGCCGAGCGCGCCCCAGGCGAGCGAGAGCAGGACGAGGCCGGTCAGCAGCGCCCACAGCTTGCCCGGAGTGTGCAGCAGGACCCGGCGGGGGCCGCGCTCGCGGCGGGCGCCCCGGCGCGCGGTCCTCGCCGCGGCCGCGCCGGCCGCTCCCGCCGGTCCCGCTGTCGCGGACAGCGTGGCGGTCATGAGCCGATCTCCGCGATCTGCTGCATCCCGAGCGTCACGAGCGCGGACGGCAGCGGCTGGAAGCCGACCGAGTCCACGTACTTCGGCTGGTTGCCCGTGGTGATGACCCATTTCAGGAAGGCCTTGAGCGCGCTCGCCTTGGCGGCGCTCGGCTGGCGGGTGCTGACGACGGCGTACTCGTAGTTGACGATCGGGTAGCCGGTGAGTGCCGGGCCGTCGATCATGGAGATCGTCTCGTTGGGCGGCGTGAGCGACACGAAGCTGTCGACCGAGGCCGTGATGGACGGCGCGGTCGGCAGCGTGTACTGGTTCGCGTAGTTCGCGAGCTCGGCCTCGCCCAGGCCGGCCGCCTGCGCCTGGGCCAGGTAGCTGATGCCGTTGTACGCGACGCAGCCCGGGGTGGACGCGCAGGTCTCCATCACGGTGACGCTGCCGGTCTCCTTGCGCTCTCCGGTGACGGACGGCCAGGCGACGGTGGTGCCGTAGCCGATCTGGCTGTCCCACTGCTGGTCGGCGGGCGACTGGTTGCCCGTGGACAGGTAGCTGGTGAACAGGAACGTGTCACCGGAGCTGTCGGTGCGGCGGACCGGCACGATCTTCATGGCGGGCAGGGTCAGGTGGTTGATCGCGGCGATCTGCGGGTCGTCCCACATCGTGATCGTGCCGTCGTAGATGCCGGCGAGGACCGCGCCGTCGAGCCTGACGTGGCCGGTGACGTTAGGCAGGTTGTAGATGACGGTCTGCGCGGAGACGGCGAGCGGGATGTTGAGCAGGCTGGGGTTCTTCACGAGGTCGCCGCTTGACAGGTAAGCGTCGGACGCGCCCAGGTCGACGGTACCCGCCGACGCCGCCGCGATGCCGGTCCCCGAGCCGGTCGACGCGGTGCTGACCGTCACGCCCGGGGTGGCCTGCTGGTAGGCCTGCGCCCAGGAGCGCATCAGCGGGTAGAGCAGGCCGCTGCCCGTCTCCGAGATCGTGCCGCCCTGCGCGGCCAGCTCCGTGACTCCGGGCTGCGCCGTGCGCGCGCTCCCGCAGGCCGCGGTCGCCGCGGCCAGCGCCGTCCCGATCGTCATGACCAGCACGGCTCTGCGCAGCCGGAAGCCGCGTCGTCCTGTCCCCGCCACCGTGAGGGGCTCCTCACTCGCTGTTCGGCCGAATTCACCGGGTATAGAGGTGATTCTTACCGGCCGGGCCGCGATTAGCGACCTTGAGCTGGGGCGATGAGGAGGATGTTCACTCCCCCGTTAGCTACTGTTCACACAGGGCAGCCTGCCTGCTAGGCGCCGCGCATCATCCGCAGTTCCGTCCAGGCCCCCAGGTGGATGCGGTCGCCGTCGCGCAGCGGCACCGCCTCGCCCGGCGGTATCTCGCGGCCGTTGACCGCGGTGCCGTTCGCCGAGCCGGGATCGACGACGGACCAGGTGCCGTCCTGCGCCCGGAGCAGCACCGCGTGCAGCCGCGACACACCGGGGTCGGCTGGCGGGACGGACAGGTCGATCTCCGGGTCGATGCCGCTCGACGCGCTGTGCCTGCCGATCCGGATCTCCGTGCCCGCGAGGGGGAACCGCCGCTGCGGGAAGTAGGCGGGGAAGGCGATGTCCGCCGCGTCGGGGCCGCCTGCCGCCTGGACGCTGTCGTAGTAGTCGCGGTCCGCGGTCACCACGGCGGTCCATTCAGCGCCGGCGGCGGGCCGTGCGGGCGGGCCGGGAGGCGTCAGCGGGCCCGGTGGCGTCAGCGTCGCGGGCACCGGGGCAGGCTGGGGAGCCGGCGGTCCCGGTG
>Ga0207416_1001399_pt1 | contig 32508 bp, 28 predicted proteins | sample PaiPotPPM11metaG_FD_184107 | JGI IMG/M metagenome (GOLD analysis project Ga0207416, IMG submission 184107) | Iron sulfur acid spring bacterial and archeal communities from Banff, Canada, to study Microbial Dark Matter (Phase II) - Paint Pots PPM... ...
TCCTGTTCGCTCAAGGCCCGTAAGGGCTCTTTCTGCGGCTGTGCCATGTTCGTTCTCCTTCCTCTCCTCCCCCAGTCTACCACTTTTGAGCCCCTACCGGTAGCCAATTGCTAGCTGACCCACTAGTCGATGAATCTGGAGGGGCGGGGGGAGCTCGCATAGCCGCAGCGATGGGGCTACAGACCACGTCGCGCACACTCCTGAGAGTGCTTCATGCCCAGCCGATAGCTGAACCCGAGCCTCCACGGATGATTGGACTGGATGATTGGGCGTGGAAGAAACGGTCCCGCTATAGATCCATTGTGGTCGACCTCGAACGTCATCGCCCAAGTTCCTTGCTTGAACAACGAACCGTTGCCGTTGTAGCTGCTTGGCTGCGCCAGCATCCCACGATTCAACTGGTTGCGCGGGATCGTTCTGAAGAGTTTGCGGCAGCTATTAGAGAGGCGCTTCCCCAGGCAGTCCAGGTGGCTGATCGCTTTCATCTGGTGAGCAATCTCGTCGAACATCTGGATCGCTTCGCCACGCGGCAGTGGAAAGACATTCGACGAGCGCTTGTCCCCCCTGCGTCCATTGAACCAGGTGAGGTCCTGGCTAGCTACAGCCCAACACGGGTCCAAAGGCGATTGATCAATGCTGAAGAAGGAGCCAGGCTCTATCAGCAAGCGCTTCTCCTGCAAAAGGCAGGGCTCAAGCACAAAGAGATTGGGCTGCGACTGGGGGTCAGTGCACGCACCATTGGTCGCTGGTTTGGCCAGGGGTGGGGACCAGCCACCCAACGTCGGCGCAAGAAGCCGAGCCAATTGGATCGGTTTGTTCCTTATCTTCTCAACCGCTGGGCAGAAGGGTGCCGTAATGGAACGGTTCTGCATCAAGAAGTGAGCCATCGCGGATATACGGGGAGTGCAAGAACAGTCTACAAGTTCCTTCAAAGTTTGCGTACGTCTCCTCTTGCCCCTGCTCGCCCAAAAAGTGTGCCGCCATCGTCTTCACTGTTGGATGGTGTCACACCTCGTCAAGTCGTCCGCTGGCTCTTGCAGCCTCCCGAGGAACGAGAGAGCAGGACCAACGAGATACTGACGCTCATTGGTCAGGAAAGCTCCGATATGCGAGAGACGCAGCATCTTGTTGAGGAGTTTCTCACGTTGGCCCGCAAGCTTCAAGGGAGCGAGTTGGAAGTCTGGTTGGAGCGAGTCAAGGCAACAGGAGTGAGAGAAGTCCGACAATTTGCCCATGGATTGGAACGGGACAAGGCGGCCGTGGAGGCAGGGTTGACCCTGCCTTACAGTACTGGACCTGTTGAGGGACACATCAATCGCCTCAAACTCCTCAAGAGGCAAGCGTATGGACGAGCAGGAATAGCTCATTTATCCCGGAGATTGCTTGCTGCCTAGAACCGTTGATCGGCTTGAAGAGCGAGAGCATGCCCGTGGTGAAAGTCAATTGATGCTGTGGCTTCGCCTTGCCACGATGGTCACCAAATGGTTTGGTCTCCTCCTCCAAGCTTATGATCCAATGGGCTGGTTGATCTCCCAGAGGTTGCCTTCGGGATCAGCAAAATACGCTGTGCGCAGCCCCCAGGGCTGGTCGGTTGGAGGTCGGAGAAAGGTGACTCCCTTGGCTTTGAGCACCTCGTAGGCGGCGTCGACATCCTCAACACCAGCAGCCAGAAGCCCACGAGGACCGCCCTCGATCGAGAGATCAAGCTCTTGCTCACTGATCATGTGGGCGGCGGCTCCTACCTCCAGCAGGAGGAAGTACACGTTGTCCATCTGGACAGCGACATGCTCGGGATCGTGCTCTGTCACCTGAAGCCCGAGCGTATCCCGATAAAACGTCTTACATTTGGCCATGTCTTTGACGAACAATACCGTTGCGGCGATACGATGAAACATGGGGTCTCCCTCTTCTTTCTTGGTCGAGTCGTAACGAGAGTCCATAGGCGTGCGTGGCTCATGCGCCTCTCTCCTCGTTCAGACCTAAGCACGTCTGTACTCGACCTACAACAGTATAGCACAGAAGGAGGGAACAGAGCTTCTCCAATCTTGCTCTTTTTGCAGATGTCTCTCAGAGACGCGTGATGGCATCATGCATTTTGCTTGGGAGTGAGTGAACGCTGGTCCAGTGTGTCAACGGATCTTCTCTGCCATCCCATCCCTTTCCCAGCCCAGGAGGAAGTCACCAGGAATTGCATCCCCTGTTCGTCTGGATGTGCTTCTTCAAGTATGCTTTACCACCAAACCTGTCGGAGAACCACAATATGCTACACAATCCAGAATCACTGCCAAAAGATGCTGCAGAACACCATGCTGCCTGTTTGTTCTCGATCGGCTCGTGAGCCTGAGACAGTACCAGGATATGCTTCTGAGACGCTGCCTAAATGTGGGTAAAATCGCACTAAGGCATCATGCCCAGGATGCAAGTACTTACCTGTAGAAGTACAGAACACGTAATCATGTTCTTCCCAGGCATCACCCGCCTTTTCCTTTATCTCCAATTGACTCTCACGGTGCTTCTTGAGAGCCTCAAGAGCAAACGACGCAAGCACAATGTTACGACGACTTTTCTCTGTTTTCGTTTCAGCTTCAACATAACTTTGCCCTGTTTCCTTGACCATTTTCGTTGGCACTCGACTGAGAACGCGCCGGACTTGCAGCGTCTCTTCTGCAAAGCTCTTCTGCAAATCTAATGGCAAGCCATTTAAAGCCCATCATGACAGGAAAATCTCTCCCAGGTTCTGGCTAAAAAGTACCATTTAAATTTCTTGAGCAGGGTGTGTATCTTTGAACATCATGTATGCTAAGAATGTTTTGAGTCGCCTTTCATTGTAGAACAGCATAGTAAAACAGCATAAAACAAGTGCTTTACCGGTATCGCAGGGGCGCTTATTTTATCTGAAAGGAGCCATGTTTTGTTCATTAAGAAAGCCAACCTTGTTGAGGAAGAGCTAGCTCTTCCCCAGGGTCAACAGCAAGCGCGAACACTATGGGGGACACACGCGAGCGGTGCAGCTTTCGATCACAAGAAAAAACCCTATCTCACCTACCAGGCCCAGGAATTCATCGCGCAACAATCACTGTGCGTCATCGCGGGCCTGGACATAGAGAACCTGCCAGGAGGTCTCCTGGTACTCGACACACCTGGATTTGTCCAAACGCCCGATGCACAGACCTGCTTGCTTCGCTTGAGCAGGAACGATGAAGCTTCGCGGCTTTTCCAGCGCTTGTATCATTCTCCGATGGGAACAGACCCGCAGCTTGGTCTATTCTTCATTTGTCATCCAACGCGCGAACGCTTGTGCGTGCAGGGAGCGGCGGAAATTCTCTATCCAACGTCATTCGCGGACTTTCCCGATTCACTGACCTCGATCTGGGTGTTGCTGCGCGTTCGGCAGGCATTCTTTCATTGCGTCAAGTATATCAAGACGCGCGTTGCCGGATTGACAAGCCCGGCGGAGCAAACGCCTCGCGGCAGGTGGCAGCGAGACAGTTTGCTGAACGGCCCCCAATCGTTCTTGACGGAAACCATGCGTGCGTTCCTTGCCGATCAAGTTCTTTGCTATCTCTGTACCGTAGATCAGCACGGGCGCTGCGCCGTCAATCACCGAGGAGGGGCGGCAGGCTTTCTCGTGTCATTGCCGTCGAGCTATGCAGCGCCGGGCGGTATATTGATCCTTCCCGATTATGCCGGTAATGGAGCGTTTGAGGCCATCGGCAACATTTTGGAGACCGGGAAAGCGGCCATCGTCGTACCCGATTTTATATCACACGTTGCCCTCTGCGTTTCAGGTATAGCTCGCGTCTATGATATGCGCGAGTTGCCCCGCGAGGTTGCCCAGAGGTGCAAAGGGGCTGAACGAGTGATTGCGCTCTCAGTCCAGAGTGTGAAGGTACAGAGCGGAGACTGGTCGGAATCGCTGGCATTTGAACGCCGGCGTGCCGAAGAGATCATGCATGTATCATCAGGAGCGTGTCCCGCAGGCAGTTAGACAAACTTGTCGTATCGCGCTCAGAGTATTTCAAAATGCTCTGCAGCGCGATACTATCTGGTTTCATGTCTGTCGTATTTGCCGGATATTTCGCTAAACAAGTTAAACACAACTATAACACTCTTTTCTCTATCCACTTCCTTATTGCTGAGTAATACCCGTTATTTCCAAAAGTACTACACTATATTCCCGAATGTGTATGTATGTCTCTGTATCGGCTATACTAAGAAAGTTGCTTTCGATACAATTGTGATGTGTATAGTTGCATTTTAGGGAGGATATTCATGCAAGGTATCATTTTTGTCACCTGGGAAAAGTATCTCGCCGACAGCTTCGGGAACGCCTTTCTCAGTCTTTACCGGGAAACGATTGGGGAAACCGCCTCTACAGCTCCCCTGACGAGCCGTGTCTATGACGACGCCCAACTGCTGGCCGGTGTAAGCGCAGCCAGCAAGCTTGCCCATTTCCCGGTTGATACATTGCTGCGCCAGTATGGACACTACTTTTTGATCAATGGTCTCACAAGTCATCTCTGCAACTATCTCCTCAGGCAGGCTCATAGTGGACGAGATCTGTTGCTTCTGATGCGAAAAGCTCATGCTCAGATGCATCACTCACCAGATGAGTTGACCCCACCTGTCTTTGGGTTCGAATTTCTCTCACAACGTCCAAATGGACTTGTTCTCATGTATGACAGCCATCGGCAACTTTGCCCGGTCTTATATGGGGCCATTGAAGGAGCGGCTGAACGCTTCGGCGAGGCAGCGCAGATTGTCGAAAGTACCTGTATGAGGCAGGGAGCGCCGCAATGCCGCTTCGAGGTCAACTTCACGCGTACTTCCGCGCCTCTGCCTCACAATCAAACTTCTGAGCAGGCAGCGCAGGCCAGGGCAAAACAACAGCTTGCCGACCAGGTGCTGAGTGCATTACCGAATAGCGATGGATTGACGCTGCAAGACTTACAGCGGGTGATGCAGCACTGGCCGGTTTCGCCGGAGCTTGTGCGTCCAAGCCAGTTGCTGGAGGCGCTGAAGCACCTGCAATATGCCGGCTTGATCGCCAGTACCGCCAACCAGGCGGGAGACAATTTCGCCACACGCCGTTACTGGCGCGTACCTCGCATCGAGATGTAAGTGCAAGGCTCAAGGCTGTCTACGCTCGCATTTTCTTAATGAGTTCCAATTCTTTCTGGCCGCGTATTTCCAGATCCGTCTTCCATTCCTTCTCATAGGGGCGCATGGTATGCACAATGGTATGCGCTACTGCCAGGTTGCGGTACCATTTGTGATCGGCGGGGACGATATACCAGGGAGCCTCCTTCGTGCTGCAGTTGGTGAGAGCATCCTCGTAGGCTTGCTGGTAATCTTGCCAGTATTTGCGTTCCGACCAGTCGCTGGCGGAAAGTTTCCAGGCTTTGTCTTTATCCTGCTCGCGCGCCAGCAGACGGCGTTCCTGTTCCTCGGCGCTGACGTGCAGGAAAAATTTGAGAATAATGGTGCTGTTCCTGGCCAGCAGGTGTTCAAAGTGATTGATTTCCTTATAGCGCCTGCTCCAGACACTCTCCGGCACAAGGTTATGCACGCGAACAATGAGAACGTCTTCGTAGTGCGAGCGATTGAAAATACCCATGACGCCTTTGCTGGGAACGGCTTTGTGGATACGCCAGAGGAAATCGTGGGCCAGTTCTTCCTGCGTCGGCTCCTTAAAGGAAATGACAGAACAGCCCTGCGGATTGACGTGTGAAAGCACGTGGCGAATGGTGCCATCCTTGCCGCTGGTGTCCATTCCCTGCAAGATCACCAGCAGGCTATGATGCCCCGCCGCGGACATCAGTTCCTGTAACTCGTTCAACTCGTCGCTGAGTTTTTGTAATGCCGCCTCGGCCGCGTCACGATCATGATAATCATTGGTATTACCGGGATCATAGTCGGCAAGATTGACGCTCTTTCCATCATCGATCTTCCAGGCATACGTCATGCTTCAGGCTCCTTCTGTATTCAACTGAGGTAACTACTCATCTGCCTCTCACATAGTAGCACGTCTGGTGAGCGCGTTGGGTGTAATGCGAAGTATGCGCATCTACCCCTGGGTTTAGAAACTGTGTTAGAATCAGTATAAGAAACCGTGCTAGAATCAGTAATTATGAAGAGCAGACGAGAATACTTGCGATAGCATCGACACGTTTAATACGTAAAACCGTTTTTCATTTTAGAGGAGAATCTCATGCCAAACGTCGATCGGACACGTCTCGAACTGATGAACCGCTATTGGAACGCGGCTAACTACCTGACGATTGGGCAGATTTATTTGAAGGATAACCCCTTGCTGAGAGAGCCGCTCCAGCCCGCGCACATTAAGCCCCGGTTACTCGGGCATTGGGGTACGTCGCCCGGTCTGAGTTTCATCTATGTCCATCTCAACCGGCTCATTCAAGATCATGATGCGAACATGATCTATCTGGCGGGGCCAGGACACGGCGGGCCTGCCATGCTAGCGAATGTCTATCTGGAAGGGACATACACGGAAGTCTATCCTCAGATCACACAGGACAGCGAGGGGATCCAACGCCTGTTTCGCCAGTTCTCGACGCCGGGCGGCGTGCCAAGCCATGTCAGCGTCCCGACGCCAGGGTCTATTCATGAAGGGGGTGAGCTAGGCTATGTCCTCTCTCATGCATTTGGCGCGGCCTTCGACAATCCAGACTTACTCGTTGTGGCGGTCGTCGGAGACGGAGAGGCAGAGACCGCACCCCTTGAAGGCGCGTGGAAAAGCATCAAGTTCTTGAATCCAGTGCGTGACGGGGCCGTGCTGCCTATTCTCCACCTGAATGGATACAAGATTTCTGGCCCCACCGTTTTCGGTCGTGACAACGACGATGCCGTCCAACAGGTCATCGCAGGACACGGGTACGATGTTCACTTTGTTGAAGGTGACGATCCTATGACGATGCATCAAGCCTTCGCTGAGACCCTTGATACCTGCTATGCAAAAATCCGCGCCTATCAAGAGGAAGCGCGCGCGCATGGCTTTACACGAGTGCCACGCTGGCCCGCGATTATCCTGCGCACGCCCAAAGGATGGACAGGGCCAAAAGAGGTGGATGGACTGCCTATTGAAGGCACGTTCCGCGCCCACCAGGTTCCGGTAGCAGACGTGAGAGAAAACGCGGAACACCTGAACATTCTTGAGCAGTGGATGCGCAGCTATCATCCAGAAGATCTCTTCGATGAGCATGGCCGCTTCGTTCCTGAACTTGCCGCGCTCGCTCCACAAGGGGATCGCCGCATGGGAGCCAATCCCAACGCCAATGGCGGGAAACTGCTGGTAGACCTGGATTTACCGGCATTTACCGACTACGCGATTGCCGTTCCCAAACCGGCGACAGAGCATCACGAGTCAACACGCCAACTGGGGAAGATGATGCGCGACATCTTTAGCAGAAACGCGGGCCAGCAAAATTTTCGTCTCTTTTGTCCCGACGAGACGAACTCGAATCGCCTGGGCAACGTCTTTGAGGTAGAGAACCGTTGTTCTGTGGAAACAATTATCCCAACGGACGACCATATCTCCCCCGCTGGACGGGTGATGGAGGTACTCAGCGAGCATCTCTGCGAGGGCTGGCTGGAGGGCTACCTGCTCACAGGACGCCACGGACTGTTCGCGACCTATGAATCCTTCGCGATGGTCTCGGCTTCCATGACGGTGCAACACGCCAAATGGCTGGAGGAAGGCGTCAAACTCTCCTGGCGCAAGTCGGTCGCTTCTTTGAACATTCTGCTCACCTCGACCTGCTGGCGCAACGATCATAACGGGTTTAGCCACCAGGGACCCGGCCTGATCGATGCTATCCTTTCAAAGAAAGGGTCGATTGCGCGCATCTACCTGCCGCCAGACGCCAACTGCCTGCTTTCGGTCGCGGACCATTGCTGGCGCAGCCGCGATTACGTGAACTTGATCGTCATTGACAAGCAGCCGCAGTTGCAATGGCTCAGCATGGACGAGGCAATTGCACACTGCACGCGCGGCCTCTCGACATGGCAATGGGCAAGTAACGACCAGCATGTCGATCCAGATGTCGTTCTCGCCTGTGCCGGTGACGTCCCGACGCTGGAAACGGTAGCGGCGGCCTGGTGGTTGCGCCACCATCTCCCTGAATTGAAGGTACGTGTGGTCAATGTCGTGGACTTGATGACGCTCTATCCGACGTACCTGCACCCTCATGGAATGAACGATGCCAGGTTTGTCGAACACTTCACAGAGGAGAAGCCCGTTGTGTTTGCCTTCCACGGCTATCCACGAGCCGTCCACGAACTGGTGCATGGCCGCCCAAATGCGCCGCGCTTCCACGTTCGAGGCTTCAACGAGGAAGGCACCACAACCACACCGTTCGACATGGTCGTCCTCAACGGTATGAGCCGCTATCATCTCTGTATCGAGGCCATGCGACGCGCAACACGCATGCGCGGGTTGACGCCGCCACTGATCGCGGAATGCAATGATCTGCTGAACAAGCACAAAGCCTATATACAAGCCAAACTCGAAGATATGCCGGAGGTCCGTGACTGGGTGTGGACGGACTAGAAACTGAGGCTCTTCCTCATTGAAGGGGAAAATCCGTAGGGACAAGCTTCTGTCCTTACGGATTTTCCCCTTCAACTCTGGCTATTGTGAAGCGCTGTTATGAGCAGACCCCAGCCGGTACTCGCGCATGACCAGTTCATTGAGTTCTTCCAACGAGGTTTCTGGGACAGGTTTATCCAGTGTGATCGCGCCATGCTGGAGCAGGTTGACGCGGTCGCAGCTTTCGAGTACCTGGGCATAGTTGTGGGCGATCATGATGATGGAAATCTCGCCTGATTCCTGGAGTTTGCGCAGCAGGCCGAGGATTAACGCGCCCTCTTTCGCGCCCATTGCAGCCAGAGGCTCATCGAGCAGGAGAATTTTAGCCCTGGTACTTACTGCCCTGGCAATAGCAATGGCCTGGCGTTGTCCACCGGAGAGGCGACCCACTTCGGTTTCGATCGAAGGAATTTGGACGCCGATCTGATCTAACTGCTCGCGAGCCTGTTGCCGCATTTTACGATTGTTGAGGAATGGCCCGCGAATCTGTTCTCGGTTCAAGAACATATTATGATAGACGCTCAATTGGTTCACTAGCGCCAGGTCTTGATAGACGGTCTCAATTCCCAGCAAGTGCGCGTGGGTAACGGAACGCAACGTGACTTCCTCACCATTGATGAAGATCGTGCCACCGGTTGGCGGAATGAAGCCGGTCAGGATTTTAATCAAAGTCGATTTGCCTGCGCCGTTATCGCCGATGAGGCCCAGGATTTCGCCTTTTTGCAGGTGAATAGTGATATCACGCAGCGCGGTTACCGGGCCATAACGTTTGACGATATGTTCTGCTCGCAGAACGTCTGGTGTTGTTGTTTCAGCCATTATTTTCCTGACTCTCTCCAGCGGGTAATAGCGATATTTGCAATCATGGCTAACAGAATTGCTATGCCAAGCACGACATCAAATGTATTGGCATTGACGCCCAGTAAGATAAGACCATCTTGAACGAGCGAGAGGGTCAGACAGCCCAGCAATGCTCCAACGACAGTGCCTGAGCCGCCGACGAGCGATGTACCGCCGATAACGGCACCCGCGACCGCCGCAAACATGAGATAGGTGCCTCCATCGCCGTTTGCCAACGGATCAATGGAGCCAACGCGAAAGACTTCCAGCATGCCGGCCAGGCCGCCAAGCACAGACACCAGCACAAAGTTGGCAATTTTAATCCGGTTGACAGCCACGCCCGCCTCGCTTGCCCCTAACAGATTTCCCCCGGCAGCAACGGTATGCAAGCCCCAGCGCGTAAAAGACAGGACGATCTGGAAGACAATAACGACGGCAATCGCCCAGATGAATTCTACATAGTTGGCAGCCCCCAGAAAATTATTCACGCTGCCAAATGAGGGCGTAGGGATAGGTTCCCCGCTAGAAATAATCAGGGTAATGCCACTGATCAGAAACTGCGTACCCAGCGTCGTAATCAGCGAAGGGACTTTCAGTAAAACGGTCACTGTGCCGTTCAGCAGGCCAATCCCTGCACAAACTAGCAGGGCTACGATGATGCTTGGTAGCAGAGGTACGCCATCCTGGGTGAGAAAGTACATAATAAAAGGCGCAAACGCGGCTACGGCGCCAACCGAGAGATCGATTTCTCCACTGATGAGTACGAACACTTCTCCGGTGGCAACAATTGCGTCTGCCGCAACATAGGCAGAAATGATCGGGAGATTTTCCCTGGTTACAAAATTCGTGACCAACCCAAAATAGACCGTCAATGCGATGGCAATAATGATAATGCTCGCTTCACGCCGCCGTATAAGAAAGAGGCCCGCTTTCACCCAAAAATGCTGGGGCCTTTCAGGCGGCTGCTCTGCCTCAGGCAAAGGAGCATTAGAGAGAACAGTCTCAGCCATAAGGACATCCTCCTCATTGCCCTGGTACGTGTGACAAGATACCCAGGAAACAACGATGAACGCTGGTGGAAAACACACTCCTCACCACTATCGTACTTAAATGATAGCCTCAATTTGAGAAATTCACAAGAGTACACAAAAATTGTGTAGGGTCACGGAAAAGTCGCGCCTGCGACGGCTCAACCCGTCTTTTGTCCACTCCGTTTTGGAGCGTGACCAGCAAAAGGGAGCAGGCAAAAGACAAGATCAGTAAGCTTTTAGGAAGCTGGAACAACCTGTTCCTTGGATGAACTGCCCTCAAAGCGTGTCTGAGTTTTCAGGTAAGGGGCAACGTTGCTCTGATCTACAAAGAGCAGGCCGGTATCCGTCTGTGCGGGGCGCATCAGGCCACCAGACAGGTTGTAGAGGAAGAGCTGTACCACAGGAACGAAGCCCTGGAGATAGGGCTGTTGGTCGATTGTGAAGCCGAGATTCCCCTTCTGGATCTCTTGCAACGTAATAGGCTCCAGATCAAAGCCGCCAGTAGGTATTTTCAGGCTGTACTTCTCCACCGTCTGCCCAAGACTTTGCGTACTGCCGCCATCAACTGCGAACATACCAGCCACATGCGGATGGCTTACGGCGTAGGCTTCAATTGCGGTAAGTTCCTGGTTGACGAGCGCTCCAGTAGTAATAGGGGTGACTGTGACAGCGGGAGCGTACTGCTTAAATGCCTGGATAGCGCCATCCATACGTGGCTGGATATTTGATTGCCCGGGGGTGGCGATAAAGCCGGCCACCTCGCCGCTGGTCACTTTCTGCGCAAGCCGCTTGCCCAGTTGCTGCCCGGAGGCGAGGAGATCCTGGCCAATGTACGCCATGCGTGCATTTGAAGTAGAATCAGCATTATAAGAGACAACCGGAATGCCGGCGGCCAGCGCTTGCTCTACGGGGGCGTTAAACGCGGTCGGATCGACCAATGCAATAGCGATACCATTGGCCTTGGCTGCGACTGCGCCATCAAAGGCGTTTACCATTTGCGAGATAATACTGTTCTCTGATCCAGTCCATTGATAGGTGCAGCCAAGCAGAGCGCAGGCATCCTGAATGCCATACTGTGTCGGAACAAAGAAAGGGTTGGTCGTCACATGGTTGACGAAAACAAATTTCCACTTGGGATGGCTAGGGAAATTGCCTTCGGTGAGCGTGCTTGAGTTGCTGCTAGACGTGCTGCAAGCTTCGAGCAGCACAGCCCCAAGGGGAGTGGCGACTGTGGCAGTCAGGGCGGTTTTGAGCAAGTTGCGTCGCCTGAGGGGTAAGCGGGATAAATACTTTGAGAAACCCGATTCTTCCATGAATGTACCTCCAGTTTCACAAACTCTTGACTAAACAAGGGAAACCAACGCAGAAGTCAAGGATAAGAATGCTAACGGCGTTAGCAAGAGAGCAAAGAACCTCCTTTTGTTTGTGCTTGTTCTCCTTTCTCGATAGACGCAGAAGGAACGTTTGTTTTCCAACGAAGCGCTGAATCTCAAAACTGAATTTCAATATGATCATAAGTTTACACAAACTTGCATTCGTTTGTCAAGGGCTATAATTCCGTAAGAGATTGCCATGACCCCCACGAGGGGGGTCATGGCAATCGTGGGGGTCATGGCAATCGTGGGGGTCAGGCTTAATCTCTTATGCTTGCGATTGCCGCGCGTAATTCCTGGGCTTTCTGCGCCGGTGAGGAATCATTTGTCCACAGCCCCCACAGTGATTCGGTGGAGGCCGCATATTTCAATTTGCCGGGCGCGCGTCTTATAGCGAGTATCTCGACATGCAGGTGAAATCGCGCATCCGCAAGCTGGTGCAGGCCAAGCAGATATGGCATAGGGGCCATTGCTCCATTGTACAGAGCATTATATCCCCGCACGACCTGCAGCAACAGCGCTGCAAGGTCACGTAATTCCACGTCGAGCATTTCTGCAAGATTCGCGATATGACGCCGCGGATAGAGATGCGTTTCATATGGATAGCGAACATAGGGGGGAAGAAAAGCCTCCCAGGTGGCGTTCGCGGCTACCTCGAAATTGCCGCCGGATAGTTCTGCGCGCACGCGGCAAAAAGGGCAGCCGAGCGCTTCCTCGTCGCTCTGTATCACTGTTTCATACTCTCGCGCCAACTGTGGCGGGATAAACGAGACTCCATACGCCTGACCATGGGGGTGATGCTGGGTCTGCCCGATGGCTTCGCCGCTGTTCTCGAAGATCATGACGGTGGGATAACGTGAGGAGAGATCGCGGTAGAGATCGCGCCATAAAAGTGTCACCGCGTAGACTTCATCAACGGTCAATTGCGTGAATGTGCGCGCGTGATCCCGGCTATAGATCACAACATAGGCTTCGCCCACCGGGGGCCGAAAGGGCGGAAAGTCGTTAGGATGCAGCCATACCTGCGTATCGGGTCCGATTTTCCCGCGCGTGATATCCTCACAAAAAGGACACTGGCTCGTACCCTCGCGGCGATTCATCCGGTGCGGCGCATTTATCAGGTACTGGCGCAGGATCGGATTCCAGATCAGAGCCTTCTCTTGTTTCATAAACTCCCCTCGGTAAAACTAAGCGTAGGACGGCTTTTGTGTCTCTATCCAGATGATCCCTTCGTCATCATCTTTCTCTTACGATTTTATAAGATAGGACAAACAAAAACAAGTCTCCACACTGTCTGAAATCATTACTACGTAACCATTGACGGCAAAGCATAAGTCAATATACAATAACTACTGACGCTTACTCCCGCGAACTACGGGCCTGCCAAATGAGAAAGATCGCTCTTTAGCAGAAAAATCGTCCATTCCGCCGTTTGATAGAGGGCAAACAACTATGGAAGAGACAAGGGCTGATGGGGATATGCCAGCAGAGATGCGCCGCGAGCAGATGCTTGCTTTTGTGAAAAGCAAAGATTTCGTGCGCGTAAGCGACCTGAGTACAAAATTTGGCGTGTCGGAGGTCACTATTCGCGGCGACCTGGATACCTTAGCAGAACGCGGCCAGATTCGGCGCATTCGCGGCGGGGCCATGCCGCGACCACTGCCGCAACCGGAACGTTCGTTTGAGGAAATGCAAAGCGCGCGAGTTCACGAAAAAGCCACGATCGGCGAACTGGCCGCCAGTCTTGTCTCGACTGGCGAGACGATTATTCTCGATGTTGGAACAACCACCACCGCGGTTGCCCGCGCGCTTACCCGGCGCAGTGAGTTGTACGATGTCGTTGTTTTTACGAATTCCCTCAATATCGCTCTTGAACTCGAACCGGCCATTCCCCGTTTTACGGTTATTGTCACCGGCGGAACGCTCCGGCGTATGCAGCACTCGCTCGTTGACCCACTGGGAGGCCTCATGCTTGAGCGCATCAATGCCCGTATCGTTTTTCTCGGTTGCAATGGCATTGATCCCGGCGGAGGCATTACCAATATCAATCTGCCTGAAGCGGAAATCAAGCGGCATATGCTTCAATCAGCACGCCAGCGCATCATCGTAGCCGACGGTTCTAAGGTTGGCAGAATAGAACTGGCATACCTGTGCGGCGTGGAAGAGATTGATCTGCTCATCACTGATACTTCAGCCGATCCGGTAGTCTTGAACGCACTCCGCGAAAAGGGCCTGGAGATAATGCTGGCGAAGTGATGTATGGGCAGTTCTCTCTGTACCTGCTCGTTCACCTGGAAGTGAGCAGCTACGGCGCGGAGGACATAGACCCACATGCGCTCCTGGACGCTTGCCCCCGCCAGGCGAAAGCCAGGCTCATAGACTGTATCGTTGGCACGTGCCAGTGATTGAATCTGGCAGACAACGCAGCCATCCTCAGCAGTAGAGACGCTGAAGGTGTTCCATCCCGATTCAGGATGTCCCTGCGGCGTCATGAGGGTGAAGTCGTCATACTCTTGCTCCTATCGCAGGCAAATCACAGGCCAGCCAAAACATGGTCAGGCTCACAGCGCCCGTGCCGCCGCCAACACATCCTGCTCCGAGCCGTACAGGAGAATGGCATCGCTCAAACGGGTGATCTCGAAAATGTGTCGGTAATGCTCGCTCAGGCCATAGGCCAGAAGATGCTGCTTCTGGCGCTTGACCCGCACCAGCAGGGTGACGAGCAGGCCAATACCACTACTGTTCATGTAGGCTAACCCGTTAAAGTTCAATATGATGACGCGAGTGGTCGGAGCGTTGGCCTGAGCGTAGGCATCCGTGAGAACCTGTTCGGCAGCAGCGGAAACATCACCCTGGATATCGATAATGCTGATTATTGGATCGATGGCGCGCACATCCATGCGTATATTCGTCTGCGGCATACTATTCCTCCTGTGTGGACGTATGTTCTCCAGTGTTCACACCGTCCCGGTGCATAACCATCTCGATGGTATGGGAATGTTCGTCGTTGATGATATACAGTTCATCAACCAGCTTTTTGATCAGAAAGAGTCCCCAGCCGCGAGATGCCTCTCGTCCGGCCAGTTTCGCCTCAAGGTCAGGCGTTCCAGGATCGAAGATGGGGCGCTGCTTCCCATCTCCTTGATCGCGAACGCGAACGACAACGGCGGTATCCGAGGCCAGAACTTGCAAGACAACTTCTTTGTCGGACGCATAGTGATTTCCATGCTCTATCGCGTTCATGACAGCTTCGGACACGGCAGTTTTGAGGTCGTCGAGCCGCTCATGGGACAGATGCAATGGACGTGCAACTTCGGCCATCCATTCCATAGCCTGTTGCTCGTTGCCGGAAACGCTTGCTACAGTCGATTCTCGGAGAAGATGCAGTTTTTCTTGCTGTTCGTTCATTCTGTACGACTCAAGTATTCTTTGCAGCGTCACCAGGGTGACGTCATCCTCTTGCTCCCACCCTGCGCCGGTAAAGTCTTTCAGTTCAGCGAGCAAGAAGTCGATATGCGATGCCACATTGGCATTCCCCGCAAGCAGCGCCTGGAGGCGAGGAAATCCGAACATCTCATGCTGCGCGTTATGAGCCTCTACCAGGCCGTCGCTGTAGAAGAGGAGGCTCTCTCCAGGCGCGAGCGCTGCTTCATATTCGTCGTAGCGCGTGCCCGGCATCATCCCAAGCGGCATGCCGGTCGCCCAGAGTTCGCTGGCATTTCCGCCGCGTTGACGAAAGGGAGGCTCGTGTCCTGCATTAGCATACCACAATCGCCCGTTTTTGGGGTCAAGAAGCACATAGAAGCAGGTGACAAACATCCCGGTTGGAATTTCGGCGGAGAGGAGGTCATTCACCCGCGCCAATACCGCGCCGGGAGAGGCCATTTCCAGCACGGCAGTGCGCAGCATGGTGTGGACTGTCGCCATGACCAGGGCGGCTGGTATGCCCTTGCCGGTGACATCGCCAATGACGAGACCCAACCGGCCATCGGCAAACACGAGGAAATCGTAGAAGTCGCCGCCAACTTCGCGCGCAGGGTGATAGTATGGCGCGATCTGCCAGCCGGGCAACACAGGGACGTCTTTGGGCAAAAAGGCGAGCTGAATCGCCTGAGCCGTCCGCAACTCCTGCTCGATGCGTTCGCGCTCGCGTACCTGCTGCTGCTCCTCCTGTACCATCTGCGCGACACGCAGCGCGGGGGCAACTTGAGCAGCCAGCGAGTTGAGTAGCGCGAGGTCTTCGTAAGCATATTCTTCTTCGTTCAGGGCCGGCCCCAGCAGGAGCAGGCCAATTACCCCATATCTCAGCAGTCGGAATACACCGTGATTTGAGTCCAGGCGCGGCCCCAGCGCGAGCAGGCCGATCACTTCCCCCTGACTGGTTAATGGGAAGGCGATTTCCACTGCACGCGCCTTCAGGTCCTGCAGGAGTGGCGAATCCAACTGCAGCCGGTCAATCTCCGCGGCGCCGGGATGGCTCAGAGCGTAGGCAATCAGAGCATCATCGCTGGCAATCGCGATCACTGAACGCTCCGGCGAGTCGGACTGCTCCTGCTGTTGCACAGTAGCGCGTACCCATATGGAGACAGAGTACGGATGCATAATTTGCTGGATGACGGTGAGAAAGCGCTCACGCAATTGATCGAGATCGATCTCCTCGCGCAGCGTCGAGGTGAAGGCTGCGACGGCTTTGATCGCCTCGCGATTGCGCACGTTGAAGCGCCGCTCAATGATCGACTGGAAATACGCGCGTACAGGTTCAAGGATAATCGCCCAGGCGAGCGCAACGGTCACGTAGATAATGCCGACAGAGGCAGGATGTGTGAGCAGTACAAATTCGGTGACGACGCTGTAGTAGATAACCCCCAGACAAACGGTGAGCAAGAGGTAGAGCGGCGTGCTGCTGCGGAAAATGTCGAGATTATAAGGCCGGGAGCCATTAATGAAGACGCTCAGAAGTACGGGAAGCAAGATAAACGCGTAATCGCTACGTGTGATATTAAGTATCGCCACAAAAAGGAGAGCGGAAATGCCCATACTGGTCACAACGTGGGTGACAAGAAACAATTTGCGAGGGAAACGCCTGGAGCGTTTCTTCGGCGGGGCGGTCAACTGGGCTGTTCTCGATACTACCTGGAACGTAACCATGACTTACATCCTTAATGGCCGGCATCAAATACCGCCGGGAATCGCGACGATATACTGCAAGTCTATCACATTCATCTCCTGTTCCAGGTCAGCCCATGCGCTGCTGTTCTGACTCTTTGAGAACGCGGCGCAAAATTTTGAATGTGTTATAGACGGTCTTAGCGGTGCATACATTCTTGAGCGAACATTCGCACGGACTCCAAATCCTTCGCGTCGGGCAAAAAGACGATCACCTCTTGCACTCCGGCCTCCTCGCTCTCAGTTAACCGGCGGCGAATCATAGCGGGTGTGCCGCACAGATCTTGCTTCTGCAACTGTTCGACAGGTGTGCTATGGTCGAGCGACGGCGACGATTGCGCCTTTGCTGTCGCCTCCTCTTCCGTTCTGCCCATGACACAGATAAATTCCGCAGTCCGCTTGATGCTCTCATAGTCGCGCCCTACCGTATCGCAGTGCTGCTTGAGAATGGCGAATTTGCGCTTTAGCCCGTCTCCACCGAGATGCCCGATGTTGCAGGCATCGGCGTACTGCGCCACCAGTTTGAGCGTTACCCGTTCGCCGCTACCGCCGATGAGCAGTGGAATATGCGGCTTTTGCACGCCCTTTGGCCGATTAATGGCTCCGCGCACCTGATAGTACTTGCCCTCGAAAACCGCCTCATCCTCTGTCCACAGCGCTCGGATCACCTGTAACGCCTCGCGCAGGTGGCGCAGTCGTTCAGGCCCATCGTGATAGTCGTAGCCATAGGCCAGATATTCATGCTCGTACCATCCCGCGCCAATGCCAAAGTCCAGCCGTCCGTGCGACAGTACATCCACCGTGCTTGCCATTTTCGCCAGCAGCGCGGGATTGCGATAGCTGTTGCATGTGACCAGTTGCCCGATGCGTACACGCTTCGTATCGCGAGCGAGCGCCGCTGTACTCGTCCAGCACTCAAAGGTCACTTCCTGAGTCACCACAGGAACCGTATGAAAGTGGTCATAGAGCCAGATCGAATCATAACCCTCTTCCTCGGCTACCTGGGCCACGCGCGTCATCGTTTCGTATGCCTCAATGGGATCGGCAATGCCCAGCAGGTCGAGCCGCCATCCTTGTGGAATCATCAGACCAAATCGCAGTGTCATGTTTCAACTCCTTCTGTTCACTATCGTAACGTTCTCTGCTTCCTCGTCTGTCTTATGAGTCAGCAGCACTTTAAGCGCCTTTGTTTGCCGATCGACAACGGTGTCCAGCGCGGCCTGGTAATCGACCAGCGCGAAGCGATGCGTGATGAGCGGAGCCAGGTTCAAGAGACCGGAACGAAACAATTGGACGGCATAGGTCCAGGCGGCAGCGTTCGCGCCAAAAATACCGGAGACAGAGAGGTGCTTCAGGACGAAAATATCGCTCTCCAGGGCGAGGCGCGCCGCCGCACCCGCGATCCCTTCGAGCATGACCATACCGCCGCGCCGGACAAGCTGCAAAGCCATTTCGACTCCTGCTGAGCGAGAGCCTCCCTCAAAGACCAGGTCGGCACCCTGTCCCCCGCTGAGCGAGAAAATAAAAGGCCGGGGATCGCTCTGCCGGATGTTGACGGTATGCGTCGCCCCCAGGTGACGCGCGAGCGCCAGGCGCTCGTCATGCGACCCCAACACGACTATGGCGGCAGGGCTGAACAACCGTGCCATCTGCACAGCCAGCAGGGCAATCGTGCCGTCGCCAATAACGGCAATCGTGCTGCCCGCCTGTGGCTGCGCGCGCAGAAAAGCATGGACCACCACCGCCGTCGGTTCCAGCAGCGCAGCCTCCTCCAGCGAAGCATCGTCCGGCAATGGATGCACCTGCCGCGCCGGTACAGCCACATATTCGGCGAGGCCGCCGGGGCGTGTGAAGCCGATCTCATCGTAACCAGCTTCGCACAGGTTGGTAAGGCCGATGCGACAATTGCGACAGGCTCCGCAGGAAAGAATGCCCTCTACGACGACTTTCTTTCCCGTGGAACGCGCGCGAACTCGTTCGCCTACGGCCGCGACCTCTCCGGCCCATTCATGACCGGGTACAACGGGATAGCGGTAAAAACCCTCCGGCCTTGTTCCCCGGTAGAGTTCAATATCGCTGCCGCAGATGCCGACCGCGCGCGCGCGAATCAAGACATCCTCAGGGCCGATGACAGGCATCTCCATCTCGACCAGATCGGCCTGACCAGGAGCGCTGATTTGCACCGCTCTCATGCATCTATCCTATCTCTCTCATACCTGTGCAACTCCCGCCCCCAGCTATAAATCACCTGTTGGATTGACCTACACCGTATTGATCTCCGTGAAAAACTCGCCAGTATGAGCTGCCGTGCTGTAGGGATATCCGTCCTTCCGGGGGAAAATGGCCGAAACCCGGAGGGGCGTGGGTTTGCCCCATCCAAAAACGGTGGGAGTTGCTCGACAGGGTGGGGCAAGCCCACGCCCCTACGGGTTTCCCGGCAAAGGATGGAGACCCCGCTGTAGTTCTTCACCGTATTGTCAGGCAATATTACTGTATAATAATTAAATGGTACAAGAGTCATCAGTCCTCTGTCAAGCCTGGAGGAGTGAATGCTCGCCGAAAAACCGGATGCGCGCCTGACCCCCACAAGGGGGGTCTCTACACGTTCGCCGGTGGCAATGTGTAGAGACCCCCCTTGTGGGGGTCCAAGAGAAAGAAGTATCGTATGAAGATTGTCGATGTTAAAAGCTATGTGCTGGGTACGCCCTGGCGCAACCTGACGTTCGTGCAAGTCCTCACCGATGATGGGTTAGAGGGCGTCGGTGAAGTCCGCATGGTCAACCATACAGACGCCTTACTGGGCTATCTTGTCGAAGCCGTACCGCATCATGTGCTTGGTCACGACCCGGCAAACATCGAGGACCTGGTGCAGCGCATGTATCGCAACGACTATGAGCGCGGCGGCGAGGTCGCCATGTCTGCTATCGCCGCCGTCGAGATGGCCTGTTGGGATATCGTAGGAAAGGCATTGGGCAAACCGGTGTACCGACTCCTCGGAGGAGCGGTACGGGATCGCATCAAAGCGTATGCGAACGGGTGGTACACCGTCGAACGGACGCCCGACGAGTTCCATCATGCTGCCACGCGCGTCATCGACAAAGGTTATCGCGCGCTCAAACTTGATCCTTTCGGAGCAGGGTACTACGAACTTGAACGCACCGAGAAGAGCAAGGCTATAGCCCTGGTCGAAGCGGTACGGGACGCGGTTGGGCCTGATACCGACATCCTCGTCGAGATGCATGGGCGCTTCAACCCGGCAACGGCGATCGAGATGGCGCGCGCGCTGGAGCCATTTCACCCGGCATGGATCGAGGAGCCGACGCCTCCCGAAAATCTTGCCGCCTTGAAGAAGGTGGCGGAGAAGGTGTCCATCCCGGTGGCGACGGGCGAGCGCTTGCATACCCGGTACGAATATCGCACCCTGTTCGAGCTGCAGGCTGCCGACATCATCCAGCCAGATATCACACAGATGGGAGGCTTGCTCGAAACCAAGAAGCTGGCCGCCTGGGCAGAGATGTACTATGTGCTGGTCGCGCCGCACAATGTCGGCGGCCCGGTCTCAACGGCGGCGGCTCTGCATTTCGCGGCTTGCACGCCCAATTTCAAGATTCAGGAGCATTTCAACGATTTTACCGATGCCTGGGTCAAGGACGCGGCCTCAGGCAATCCAGAAGTGGTGGATGGCTATTTTACGCTGCCGCAAGGGCCTGGGCTGGGCGTCAAACTTAACCTGGACGTTGTGCGCGAGCATCCGCAGCAGCGCGTCTTCTTCAACTTGTTCGCGGAGAACTGGCATCTCCGGCAAGCTCTTCAGCCTGCTCCTGGAGAAGGAAGCAGCCAGCACAGCTAAACCAGGAAAGCAGAATTTTTGCGCAACGTCCTCCTCACAAGAAAGGCATAGGCAATGAATCTGGCACGCACGCTGTTACAAGATTTGGGGCTGCCAACAGGCGATCGTCATGATCACCCGGCCTCGCTGCACACATTTCCCGACGGGGCGCACTATCGCGTTGAGATTCCCAGCGTAGAAGGCCCGGCGGCGTTTCGCGCCGTGATCGAGGCCGCGCAAGCGAGTGGCGTCGTCGTACAGCGTATTTCCCAGGGCAGCGGGATTATGCTCCTGAGCGATGCCGAGATCAGCGACATGGTGCAGCTCGGCTGCGAACATGGCATCGAGGTCTGCCTGTTCGTCGGCCCGCGCGCTCCCTGGGAAGGCTCGGCGCAGGCGTTGACCCCCGACGGCAAACACTTCGGCTGGCGGCATATGGGCATGGATCAGCTTGTCTATGCCTTCAACGATGTCGAGCGCGCCGCGGCGCTTGGCTTGCGCAGCGTGCTGGTCGCTGACGAGGGGTTGCTCTGGTTGATCAACCAGGCTCGCCAGCGCGGTCTCCTGCCCGCCGACCTGGTGATCAAAGCGTCGGCACTGCTCGGCGCGGCCAACCCGTTAGGCATCAAGATGCTGGTGGATCAGGGGTTGAACACGATCAACGTGGCCTCGGACATCTCGCTGGCAAAGCTGGCGGCGCTTCGCCAGGTCGTTGCAATCCCGATAGATTTATATATTGAAAGCCCCGACGGATTGGGCGGTTTCACGCGATATCACGAAATCGCCGAAATCGTGCGCGTCGCCGCGCCGATTTACCTCAAGTTCGGCCTGCGGAACGCGCCAAATATCTATCCCAGTGGCACCCACCTCGACCAGGTTGCCATCCAGACGGCGCACGAGCGAGTCCACCGCGCTTCATTGGGCCTTGCCATGCTGGCTCGCCTGTCGCCAGAGTTCAAGACATCGCAGTTGCGCGCGCCTGGGTTGGGTGTTCCGGTTGGAAAAGAGGCAAGAAGGTGATGGTGGTGATGCTATGGAATATCCAGTAGAACACATCCTGGGAGTACGCAATAAGCTGGGCGAAGGCCCGCTGTGGAGTTCCACTGGGCAGGCGCTCTACTGGGTGGATATCGAGGGCCACCGTTTTTATCGCTATCAACCGGCCAGCGGAGTGCAGGAATCCTTCGATGTTGGCTTGCCGGTGGGCGTGCTGGCGCCGCGCGCAGCCGGCGGCCTGGTTATGGCGACGAAACGCGGCTTCGCACTCTGGGACGCGCCGGCACAACCTCTGCGCTTCCTGGCAGACCCTGAGGCGGATAGGCCGCAGATGCGCTTTAACGATGGCGCTGTCGATTGCCAGGGACGTTTCTGGGCCGGAACCATGTGCGAGGTTCCGGAGCAGCGTCAGGGAGGGGAAGGGAAGCTGTATCGCCTCGATCCTGATGGTTCCATTCGGGTAATGGAGACAGGGCTGACGATCTCCAACGGCATTGGCTGGAGTCCAGATAACCACACCATGTATCTGACCGATTCGCCGTTATACATGATCTATGCCTACGACTTTGACCCCGCGACAGGCGCTATCCGTAATCGGCGGCCTTTTACGCACACGCCCGACGAAGATGGAGTGCCTGACGGCCTGACGGTCGATAGCGAAGGGTATGTCTGGAGCGTGCGCTGGGGGGGATGGAAACTCACACGCTACGATCCTGCTGGCAATCAGGAGCGAAAGGTGCGCCTGCCGGTTCAGTATCCGACCAGTTGCGCGTTCGGAGGAGCGAACCTGGATGAACTCTATATTACCTCCGCCTGGACTGAGTTGGGCGAGAAGCAGAAACAGGAGCAGCCCTTCGCGGGCGACCTGTTTCGGGTAAAAATGGACATCAAGGGCATGGAACAACCACCATTTGCTGGATGAGACAGCCATCCTTGTGTTATAGTGAAGTGAAACGGCACATGCCGAAAAGAGCTATTGTGCTTTCATCGCAGAACCCGATGACAACGCAATGAAACCCAGAAAATGATCATGATACCCGCCAATCTAGTAAGGAAACAATGGTTCGTGCTTATGAACAACGTGCATAAACAACTCTGTATCTCATTACGATGCCGGCTATACACGGCATCGCTGAGTATTCTTCTGCTCTGTATCGTATCCCTCAGCGCGTGTAGCGGGGGAACGGCGTCCAAACCGCTCACGAAGCCGACGCCCACCATCGAAGGCACGCTGCAAAACCAGGGGAAAGCGCAACTCAAAGCGTTCCAACAGTGGATTGCGCAGATGCAGCAGTATCAGGGCGATATCACCACCTATCAGCAGCAGTACCAGAGCGATGAGCAGGCGCTGCGAGCCGCCACTACCGACGCGGCCTACCAGAAGGCCCTCCAGACCTTGAAAGCGCATGTCGCGGCAATCCAGATTCCGGCCTTGAAAACGGAGGACAATTATTTGCTCCAGGAGTTGCAGCAGGATGCCTCTCAGTTTGGGAAACTGCATACGTACCATGACTCGTACAACAATAAGACCTACCCACAGGGCTACGAGTATGGATCAAATGGGGCGACCGGCCCTCTCTGGTTACAAGGAGAACTCGCGGCGGATAAAACTGCGGCAGACTACCAGCAAACCGTAGAAGATATACAGATGGATCTTACCAACTTCCAGGCAATGACGGCAAACTTCAGCGACAAAACGCCCTATTACCAGGTGCATCAAACGGATCTCCAGTTGATGCAGCATTATGGCTATATGCAATCGAAGGTCGTCATTGTTTCTATGGCTGAACAGGCAATTCGTGTGTACGATAACGGCAAGCTGGTCAAGTCATTCCTGGTGACAACCGGGCAGCCAGACCTGCCCACACCTCCGGGAACATGGTGGATTGAGGGCAAGAAATCGCCTACCGTGTTCAAGGCCGATGTCCCGCAGTCTTCGCCGGATTGGTATCCGCCGACGCCGATCAACTATGCGATGCAATTCCATAGCAATGGGTACTTCCTGCACGATAGCTGGTGGCGCAGTGAGTATGGGCCTGGTACGAACTTCCCCCACCTTGATCCAGGCGGCACGCAATATTCCATTCACGGCTCTCACGGCTGCGTCAACATGGCAAAAGACGATGCCGCGTGGTTGTACGGATTCGTGCAACTCTACACTCACGTCCTCATCTATTAGCCAACAGGGCCAGCAGCGAGTATGCTGCCTTTGCATGGACGTGATTGAGCGAGCAGGGCTGTTGCGGTAAATACGCCACCTTGCTTCCTTTATATAGCGTATGATATGATGCCGGTTGTTGGGATAATAGACGGGGGTGATGAACAGGCGACCACAAGCTCTATTTTGAGCTGAGAGGGTAAGCCATGGGCCGCTACGATATTCTGCATCGCATCGAGCAACGCGACCCAATTTAGGAGTCACTATATGGCATTCCATCAAGATGCACTCGAGACTTTAAAAGAGACGAGTCGGACCTTCTTCATCCCCATTACTCGTTTGCCGGCTGGGTTGCAAGAAGCCGTTGCCTCAGGCTATCTCTGCATGCGTGCTATTGATGAGATTGAAGATCATCCTCAACTGGATAAGCTCAGCAAGATGAGGCATCTGCGAACGATTAGTCGTCTCTTGCAGGCGCAGACATCGGTGATGACTTTCGCACTTGACGATTTTTCAACTGAATTGAGGACCCAACAGAATGTCCTGCCAGAAGTGACGACCCGTATCGGCGAATGGGCTTGCCTTGCACCGGAAGCTATCGCACCGCGCATTTGGGATGCAACGGCTGCCATGGCCGAGCGCATGGCCCACTGGGTTGCAGACGACTGGAAGATTCAGACAGAGGCTGATCTTGACCGCTATACATTTGGAGCAGCAGGCTCGGTCGGATTACTGCTCTGTGACCTGTGGGCCTGGTTCGACGGGGTGCAAATGAATCGCACGCACGCCATCCAATTTGGTCGTGGTCTCCAGGCTGTCAATATGCTGCGCAATCGTGTTGAAGATCTGGCCCGTGGGGTGGATTTTTTCCCAGTCGGTTGGACTCAGGAGCATATGCAGGAATATGCAATCCACAATCTTTTACAGGCTGAGGCGTATACAAGGACTCTGCCGCCTGGCCCTGTCGCGTACTTTATCAAAATCCCGCTTGCCCTGGCCTATGCGACGCTCAAGGCGCTTGCTCGCGGTGAATCCAAACTCAATCGAAGTGCTGTACTCCAACTCATTCAAGACATCCACTACGACTGACATAGCCTGGTTGTTCTTACAACCCTCTGATCCTGAACCGGGTCGTGACCTCGGCGGCCCGCAGCCAGGATCTCATGAAACTCTATGAACATTGTACTTGAGAATCAGGACGCCTATGAAGGTCTTTCCCCCAGGACAATACTGAAAGTAGTTTTTGGTAAAATGTTGGGTTGAGTGAATACGGCCTCTTCTTCGTGTGAGCCTGCGAACTGGAGAAACACAACATCACCGGTTAACCCTGTGCGTGTAGAGCCTGCTTACGCAAAGGCGCACCAATTCCATGTAAAAATGACAGTATTTCCTGGTATGACCGGGGAGCCGATGTCTCGTAATAGGACACCTCATGCTCCTGGCAGAACGCTTTCACGACCCTCTGTGCCTGTTTCAGGTTGTTGCGCGGCATACTGGGAAAAAGGTGATGCTCGATCTGATAATTGAGTCCACCATACCAGAAGTCATTAAAGGGATGAGCATATACATTGCGGGCTGTGATCACTTGCCGGTGTAAGAAATCCAGCCTAGACGACTGCTCCAGGATGGGCATCCCCTTGTGGTTGGGCGCGAAGGTTAAACCGAGGTACAGCCCAAAGAGCATCTGGTGGACAAGAATAAAGATGATCCCCTGCCAGAAGTTTAAGCGAGAAAACACCATCCCGAAGTACAGAATGTAATGAAGTACCATCATGGCTATTTCGAACAGGCGGTTCTTGATCTTATTCTTGAGCAGGAAGTTGATGCTGGTACGCTGCAAGTCAATCCCGACAAACAATAGCAGCGGGAAAAAGAAGAAGGCTTGATACTTCGTGACAAAGCGCTCAAAATTGCGTCTGTTCAAAGCATCCTCTTCAGAAAAGCAAATGATGGGAATGGCTATATCAGGGTCCATATCAATTTCATTCGGATGACTGTGGTGTTGATTGTGTTTCCCTACCCACCAGGTAAAGCTCATGCCGATCAACAAATCGCCCAGAAAAAAACCAACGATGTCGTTTTTCCCTGTCGCGTTAAAAATTTGCCGGTGGCCTGCGTCATGGCCGAGAAACCCAATTTGTCCAGAGACAAAGGCCAGAAACACGGCATCCAGCAGTTGGAGCCAAAAAATGTTCACGACGAGGAAGAAGACGATACCCACAGCCAGCAAGCCAACCGTGAGCAGAACCTTGTAAGCGTAATATGCCGGTTGTTTCTCCAGCAAGCCCTGCTGCCTGATGATTTGTTTCAATTGCGCATACTCATTCGCTGACGCACGGCGCGGGGAACGGTTTCCTTCACCACGATCCAGCTCATCATGTACTATCTCAATGGCAGTAATTTCTTTCATTATGGACTCCTTCGACGATTTCTGATAAGAAATCTCATCCTGTTTGGACTCTACGATGTAGATACATTCTGCCTTTGGCCGAATGTATGTTTGGATAAAGTGAAATTATCGCTGCTTTTCACCACCTTTTCAGAAAGTGAGCGACACTGCCCTCTGGTGTCACTTCAAAACGGATGCGGTCCGGGTTGATATTTTCAAGAAGTGCAATGTTTTCAGGCGAGACGACGATCTCGCGCGGATGGACTACGCGCCAGATGCGCTCAACTACCTTCGGCTCTTGCAGACGGTACACAAAGCGGCGGGCAATCTTTGCCCTTTGCGCCAGGTGTTCAGCTTCACCAAAAGTTTTTCTGGCTTGTTGATCGTCATCATACGGCGATAACTGCGAAATACTCTCCAGGCCCGAGAAGGCAAGAAATGAGCCAGCAAAGCCGACCAGAAGAGTAGGGAGGGTCAATTTGTGATGCGCAAACATGAGCGGGAACAGCGCGAGGAACTGTGTGAAAGAAAGATGCAGAAAGACGGTGACGAGCAGAGCGATATCACTCAAAAATGCGATCGAAGCCCCTATCAGGCTTACCTTCGCGCTCTCGCTCACCCCGAACCAGTTGAGCAGTCCGAGCAGAAGCAGTAGACCGAACAAAATGCCTGGAACATAGTAAATCGAGGTCCCCACGTCGGCAAAGACGACCGCCCAGCAGAAGAGAGGACCAAGCTGGCTTCCGGCGTGATGCTGTTCTTTCAATGCTTCTCTATGCCTCTATAATGCTCAAATTCCGGCTCTAGCAGGGTACGCAGCGGCTTTCTCGCCCGGTAAAAGTACGTTTTGGCCGTTGCTTCTGGCATGCTCAGCGCCTGCCCAATCTCGCGGAAGCTCAGTTGATTGGTATAGCGGAGCATGACGACCGCGCGGTGAGGCGGTGGCAACTTCTCAATCGCCTCAAGAAGTCGCTGCCGCAGCTCGATCAGTTCGACCTGCTCCTCCGGCTGCCGCGCTGGGTCGGGAAGCGCGGTAAGGTGTGAAAATTCTTCTCCGTCTTGAACCTCTCCCAGCTCAGAAAAGAAGATCGGACGTTTCCGACGCAGTTCATCGATACAACGGTGACGCGCAACCCGGCATAACCACGCTTTGATCGTCCCATTTGGTCGTAATATGGGTAACGAACGGTACAATTGGAGGAAGACGTGTTGCAAGACATCATGAGCGAGGTGTTCGTCCCCCAACAGGTGAGAGGTCAGGCGAAAGAGCAGGGGGCTATACCTGGCGACGAGGATCTCGAACGCGCCGTGATCACCGAACTGCGCTTGTTGGATAAGGACAGCATCCGCAAGCTCTGAAGGTCGCTTGCTTGATATGAGTTGCGTTTGCATATCGTACATCCTTACTATTCTCCAAGCCGTATATAATGAGTAAGCCCCGAGGAGGCCGCGTCCCCGGCTCGCTTTCCCCGACGTCAAGCATTACTTCTGCGGCCACGCGACAGACCGGCCGTCAGGAGTTGCCATATCGCCACCAGGATGATCGCGCCGACCAGCGCTCTGAGGAGGGGAACACCATACACGTAGATATCACCAATCCCAGCGATGACGATGACTTTTGTGAGCAACCAGGCGCCAACGAGCGCCGCAATGATGGCCCCGACGAAGCCGAATGGCAGCCGCCTGCCCACAAGGGCCTCTGCGACTAAGCCGACGACAGCCGCAACGATCAGGTAAATGATAAAGTTGAGACCGAACGTCCAGACATTGCCACCAAGTTTGATGGTGACACCATCTGCCAGGATAAACTGTAGAGCGAGCATTTCGTCCTCCTTTTAAGGAAATGATGCCAGAGTAGATGCCATCACATGGCGCTGTAACAGCACGCACGTGAGAGATAGAGGGAGAGGGGAAGACCATTGCTTCTCCCCTCTGCCCTGTCGATCGGTAGAACTAGAACAATCAGCGCCGCCGCGAGCGGCAAGCGTAGCCGTTTTAGCGCCGTCCCCATCCTCTTGACCTGGATGCTCCTCTGCCGGAGACAGCGTGTAAGATGGCTATGAGAATACAGGCCCCGATAAAGGCAATCACAATGCTGCCAATCAGGCCATACGTGGCCCCGAACCCCAGGAAACCAGCTAACCAGCCGCCGATGAAGGCTCCAATAAGGCCCACAATAATATCGCCGATCAGCCCATAGCCTCCCCCACGCATCACCCGGCTCGCGAGAAAGCCGGCAATCAATCCAACAATCAGCCATACAATAATCCCCCCCGGGTTAAGAGTTACGGCTCCGAGGATAAGTGTTGCAAGTGTCATGATGAAATCCTTTCCTTGATACTTGATGTATCGCACTCTATGCTTTCAGCCTCTCCGTTGGACCCGTTTGGCCCGCGAGGGAAAGCCATGCTCTATACTTAATAAGGATATCCGCGAGGCGTTATACAAAGCGTTATACAAGCGTTAAATGAAGCTCTTGTACTCAACTGCCTGCTTGCTGGCTCGTCTCGACGAACCAGATCCATGTATCGATGCCTCGCGCGATCTCCGTGAAGATGTCAGCCGTATCGGTATCCTTCAGTTCGGTTGCCTGTTCGCTGGCGTAACGCGCAACTTTGCCGAAGGCGATGAGCGTTGTCGAAAGAGCCATGATGTGGCCGTTCCCGTCGGCTGTCGCCAGCAGATACCCGTCGAGTGAAGAGCGCATGGCGACAGCGTGCATCGTTCCCTCCGCCATGCCGCCCAGTTGCACGATGCGCCCGGCAATCAGATTTGCATCCTCCTCCACGCCCTCAGCGACCTTGTCGAACAGCTCGCGCAAGGCGATGAAATTAGGCCCTTTGACGTTCCAGTATGCCTGCCTGCTTTGCAATTGGAGATCGATGGCGTCGGCTAAGCGGCGATTCAACAGTTCGATCATCTTTGCCTGTTGCTCTGTGGGCAAGATATTTTTTTTCGCAGCCATGACAGCCCTCCTTTTACTCAAGCAGTAATTGTGCGATAATGAACCAGTTCCATATGATAAGTAATGTGAAACTCTCTGACATACCTTTGTTCCTTTGTAGTGGAGTCAGTTTTCTTCTCTGTATCATCTCTGATCTCAGAATAGCAGCAGAGCGTTATAAGGAGCGTTAAATGGGCAACGTCTGCTTCACCTTCCTGGGTCCGCCGGAAGTACGTCATGATAATCAGGCGCTGCTGTTCTCCACGCGCAAGGAACTCGCGCTCCTCCTCTATCTGGCGGTAGAAGGCCGCGTCCATTCACGCAAACAGATATCGGAGTTATTCTGGCCGGAGAGTGACGCGCTACATGGACGAGCAGCCCTCCGTATTACCCTGCTCCACCTGCGTCATGTGTTGGGTGAAGGCGCGGGCAGTGATCATGCGCCGCACCTTCTCATCACACGCGACGCCCTCGGCCTGGACCTCGCTTCCGCTGTCGAACTCGATCTCCAAACCATGCACGAAGCCTGGGCGCTGGCACACGCCTCAACGCGCACGACTCTGACCATGCCCGAAGACGAACAGCGCACTCTGCTAGCCCAGCTCCAACAGGCGATCAGCCGCACTCGCGGCGAGTTCCTGGAGGGCTTTTCGCTGCGCGATGCTCCGGCCTTCGACGACTGGGTGCGGTTCCAACGGGAGTATTGGCATCTGCACATCAATGAAGTCTTCGACCGGCTCACGCAGTTGCAATTCGAAACAGGCGAACTGGCGGCTGCCATTGAAACGGTCAACCGCTGGCTCATCTTCGCTCCGCTGCATGAGGATGCCTACCGGCTTCTGATGCGCTTGCACTTCGCGTCCGGCGACCGGCCCTCCGCGTTGCATGCCTATGACGTCTGCCGGGCTATGCTGGCGACAGGCATGCAGACCGAACCGACTCCAGAAACTGTGGCGCTGGCAAACCGCATACGAGCCGTTGTCCCTCCCCGTCGCAAGGAGGCGCGTACATCCCCTGCAACGCTTTCCCCTGCAGCGCTCCTCGACAGCCCTCTCCTGGGACGGAAGGCGGAGTTGAGCACGCTGATTAAGGTCTATCATGCCGTGCAGCATGGTCAGACGCAGATCGTACTTCTGGAAGGGGAGGTCGGTATTGGCAAGACACGCCTGGCGACCGAGTTTCTGGCCTGGGCGGAGACGGAGGGTGCAGACGCGTTGCAGGGACAAGCCTTTGAAACCGGTGGTCACCTGCCCTATCAGCCCGTGATCGAGGCATTGCGCCCGCGTATCGAGCGGGAGAATGCCCCGGATGACCTGTTTTCAGACCTGTGGTTGGCGGAACTCTCGCACTTGCTCCCCGAACTGCGCGACCGCTATCCCGACTTGCCCGCCCCTCTCGGGGACAAGTCGGTGGCGCGCAATCGCTTGTTCGAAGCGGTGGCACGCCTGGGGCAGGCTTTGGCGGCACGAGCGCCGTTCGTCTTGTTCATCGATGATGTGCAGTGGGCAGATGCCGCCTCGCTCGACGTCTTGCATTACCTCGCGCGGCGCTTCGCGGAGAGCAAGTCGCCCGCGCTCCTGCTTCTCACGCTCCGTATGGAAGAAAAAGACCTGAGGCCCGCGCTGGCCGAGTGGCGCGCCGGCATGGAACGCGCCGCGCCGCTGACCCACCTGCCGCTTGGCCCGCTCAGCGCCAAAGACGTCCTGCGCCTGCTCGAGACTTTGGGAGGCAAAGATGGGAGGCAAGCGGCGAACCTGGAACGCTTTGGGCAATGGTTGTTTGCTGAAACGGAGGGGCAACCGTTCTATCTGATGGAAACACTCAAGGTCTTGCTCGAGCGCGGCGTCCTCGCTTCCCAACCAAACGCAGATGGAGGATGGACCATTGACTTCACGGCGGCCCTGGAGCATGAAGTGGTGATACGTGGGTTCTTCCCGCCCAGCGTGCGCGAAGTCATCGTGGCGCGGTTGGATCGCCTCACGCCGAACGCCTTCGCACTGCTGGTGGCAGGAGCCGTCCTCGGCCAGGGAATCATCTTCGAACACCTATGCCAGGTGGCTGATCTCGCGGAAGAGGACGGACTCCCTGCCCTGGACGAGGTCCTGCACAGCCACCTGCTGCATGAGTCGAAGCGCGAGGGAGGGCGACTGACTGATGGGCGGTACGTGTTCACACATGCGAAGATTCGTGCGGTGGTCTATGCTGAGGCGGGTGAGGCGAGGCGAGCCATCTTTCATCGCCGTGCGGTACAGGCGTTGCAAGCGGCGGCCGCTCCCGCGGCGGTACTGGCATACCATGCCCTGGCCGCGGGGCTTGCTGAAGCAGCCTGCCGCTTCAGTGTCACGGCAGGCGATGAGGCGATGCGAGTGGTAGCTGCGCGTGATGCCATCGCCTTTTACGAGCAGGCACAGCATCTGCTGGCCGATCAATGGCAGGGACCCGGTCAGGAAGCCAGACTGCCAGCGCCGGAAATCGAGCATCTCTACATCCAACTGGGGCGGGCGTATGAACTGAATGCTGAGTGGGAGAAGGCGCGGGCGACCTATACGCTATTGCTCGACTATGCACAGGACGCGGACAATTTGCCGATGGAGAACACCGCTCGCACCTCCCTGGCGAACCTGGACGCGCAGCAGCCTGAACTCATCCCTGAGGCAGAACAGTAAACCAGTTATCTATATCCTCTGTGCTACTACTGTTCAGCGCTGCCATGAGTCCTGATCGTTTTGGCCGGAGGTGTGGCAGAGACGAGGGGTCAGGCGGCATGATCGCCTGACCGGTAAGCGAGCGCCGGGGGTTCGACGCTGTTCGCACTCTTTACCTCAGCCTGCACGGAGCCACGCACATCGGCTTTCCTGAAGTTTGCTCCATTAAGGTCTATTCCAGACAAGTTCGCTGCATGGAATAACGTTTTGTCCAGGATGGCTTCATCCAGGGCTGCTCCACGCAGGTCTGCGTTGGTGAGATCAGCCCCGTTCAAGTTCGTGCGACGAAGATCGGCGTCACGTAAGTTTGCCCAGTGCAGGCGTGCCATGGTGAGATTGGCCCCGCTCAGATTGGCCCCACTCAGATCGGCATTGCGTAAATCCGCTTCTCGCAAATTCGCTTCTCGCAGGTCTGCTCCACGGAGATTGGCCTCGGTGAGATCGGCTCCATTGAGATCCATCCCGTGGA
>Ga0207416_1001400_pt1 | contig 32468 bp, 28 predicted proteins | sample PaiPotPPM11metaG_FD_184107 | JGI IMG/M metagenome (GOLD analysis project Ga0207416, IMG submission 184107) | Iron sulfur acid spring bacterial and archeal communities from Banff, Canada, to study Microbial Dark Matter (Phase II) - Paint Pots PPM... ...
GGCGAGAGCGATGCGGCCGACGGTACTGACGTTCTGGATCGGCGCTGTGGCGGCGTCGGTCATCCTCATCATCACGACCACGGCGACGACGTTCGATGCCGACGTCACCACGGGCGAGGGGCAGCCGATGCGCCTCGTCCAGCGCGTGGATCAAGGCGCCGTGAGCCGCCTCCTCGCGCCCACGGCCCTCACCCTCGGTTCGGTCCGCGTGACGAAGCGCGGGTGGGGACTCGTGACATCGTACACCGAGGAGATTTCCGTCGCCGGTGGGCGCCTCGCGACCCAGGCCGGGGTTCCCCTGGACCTGCGTGTGACCTTGGCGATCCCGGGCACGGTGGTCGCGACGAACGCGACCGGAAAAGAAGGCGGCGCGCTCGTCTGGACCACGCTCCCCCAGGACGGGCCGCTCAGGGCCGCGACCCGCGCGGTCAACTGGCCGGTGATCATCCTGCTGGTCGCCGGGGCCGCGCTGTCGTTCTGGCCCCGAGGGACGGGCTAGCCGGCGCCTTGTTGACCGTGTTTCCAGGGACATGCGGCGCGGGCCTCGAACGTATAGCCCGCGATGCGGCTGTTCGTCTGGCTCGGCGATCTCATCTACGATGCGTTCGTCCTCCTGCGGAACCTCCTGGTCTCCGCGCTCGGGCCCCGGCAGATGTACGTGCTCCTCGATCTCTCGGGCCCGTACCCCGAGCACCGGACCCGGAGCCTGTGGGGGTTCCGGCGGCCGGCCACGCTGGACGACGTGCGCCGCCAGCTCCAGATCATCCGCGAGAACCGCCAGGTGGGCGGCGTGGTCATCACCGTCCAGGATCTCCGGGCGGGCCTGGCGTCGATCCAGAGCCTCCGCTCCGCGCTCGCCGCGTATCGCGCGTCCGGCAAGAAGGTCATCGCCTACCTCCCGCAGGCCTCGACGCGCCTCTACTACCTGGCGAGTGTCGCCGATACGGTCGTGATGCCCGAGAGCGGCGCGCTCGACCTGGTTGGGATGTCGCTGGAAGTCACGTTCATGGGCGACGCGTTCCAGCGGCTGGGGATCGCGGGCCAGTTCGAGCAGATCGGGGAGTACAAGAGCGCCGTAGAGCCGTACACACGCCGCACGATGTCGGAGCCGATGCGGGAGGCGATGAACGCCATCCTCGACTCGGTCTTCGACGATGTGGTCGGCGACATCGCCGCCGCCCGCCGGCTCGATCCCGGGACGGTGCGGGCGCTCATCGACCGGGCGCCGCTATCGGCCCGGGAGGCGCGCGAGGCCGGGCTCGTCGATGCGCTCCTGTTCGAAGACGAGCTCCCGCGGCATCTGGCCTCCGCCGGCCGGCGCCTTCCCATGATCCTCCCCTGGCGGCTCGCCCGCCGGCGCCTGCGCCAACCGTTCCGGTGGCGGATGCCGGGCCGGGCGATCGGCGTGATCAGCGTGCGGGGCCCGATCCACCTCGGGGAGAGCCGGACGCCGCCGCCGGTGCCGGTTCCGCTCCTGGGCGGGGAGACCACCGGGCACGCCACGATCGCGCGCGCGGTACGCGCCGTGGAGCGCAACCCGCTGTTCGGCGCGATCCTCCTCTCGGTAGACTCCCCGGGGGGATCGGCAATCGCCTCCGACCTCATCTGGCGGGAGATCACGCGCGCCGGACGCCGGAAGCCCGTGGTCGCGTACTTCGGCAACGTCGCCGGCTCGGGCGGTTACTATGTCGCGGCCGGCGCCAGACGGATCGTCGGCCAGCCGGCCACCCTGACCGGCTCGATCGGCGTCATCGCCGGCAAGTTCGACGCGCACGCGCTCGCCGCGCGGGCGGGGGTGCACCGGGAGATTCTCGCGCGCGGCGAGGCGGCCACGATGACATCGCCGTTTGTCCCGTTCTCGGCCGACGAGCGGCGGCGCCTTCGGGTCCAGATGGAGGAAATCTACGAGCGGTTCGTCGGCCGGGTTGCCGAAGGACGCGGCCTGAGCCGCGAAGAGGTGCTGGCCGTCGCCAAAGGACGCGTGTGGACCGGACGGCAGGCGCGCGACCGCGGGCTCGTCGACACGCTCGGCGACTTCTCCACCGCGGTGGACGCGGCGAAGGAGCTGATGGGCCTGCCGTCCTCGTGGGTCGTGCCGGTGATTCCGATCAAGCCCCCTCGGGCCGTCGCGCTGGGAGGCCGGGGGCTCCTGGGAGGCCTGACCGGCGCGTGGGCGGAGCTCGCGGCGATCCTGGAGGAACGGGTCGTCACGCTGATGCCGTGGGACCTCTCGCTGCGATGAGCCCCGGCTACGCGCTGCGCGTGACCGTGCTGGCGAGCGGCAGCGCCGGCAACGCCGTCCTCCTCGAGTCGAACGGCGACCGTGTGCTCGTCGACGCCGGCCTCTCCGCGGAGGCGATCGAGCGCGCGCTCGCCGCGGTGGGCGTGCGGCCCGAGATGCTCGGCGCGATCCTCCTCACGCACGAGCACGACGACCATGCCCGCGGCGCCGGGCCGATCGGGCGGACGGCGGGGGTTCCCGTCCTGGCGAACGCGGCAACGCTCGAAGCGGCCGGTAAGGCGCTCACGGGGGCGACGCTGCGGGCGTTCGAGACGGGGCGGCCGTTCGAGATCGGACGGTTCGAGGTGACGGCGTTTCCGGTGCCCCACGACGCGGCCGAGCCGGTCGGGTTCACGATCGCCGCAGGCGCCCGCCGGGTCGCGGTCGCAACCGATCTGGGCAGCGCGGGGGAAACCCTCGACGGGCACTTCGCCGGCGCCGACCTGGTCGTGCTGGAGAGCAACTATGATCTCGGCCTCCTCCACGTCAGCGGCTATCCGTGGTTCCTGAAGAACCGCATCTTGAGCGGCCGCGGCCACCTGAGCAACGACGATGCCGCCCGGGCGCTCGCCCGCACGGCGGCGGGCCGCCGCCGGATGATCTGCCTCGCCCACCTGAGCGAAGTGAACAACCTGGCCGCTCTGGCCCGCGACACCGTGGGAGACGCGCTGGTCCGGGCCGGACGGGCGGCGGATCCGGTGCTGGCCGTGCCGCCGAACGGCCGCAGCGTGCCGATCATCTTGGACTGACGGCGGCAGAGGAGGCGCGATGCGCGCGATCACGATCACCGCGGGCCGGGTCACGGCCACGGCGACCCTCGACACCAGCCGGACGGCCGACGCGATCTGGCAGGCGCTGCCGCTCGAGGCGCGCGGAAGCGCCTGGGGGGACGAGATCTACTTTTCGATTCCCGTCGCGTGCGAGCCCGAGGCTCCTCGCGAGGTGGTGGAGATGGGCGATCTGGGCTACTGGCCGCCCGGCAGCGCGTTCTGCATCTTCTTCGGGCCGACGCCCGCCAGCCACGGCCAGGAAATCCGGCCGGCGAGCCCGGTCAATGTGTTTGGCCGGGTGGACGGCGATCCCACGGTGTTCAAGGCCGTGCCCTCCGGGACGCCGGTCAAGATCCACCGCAAAGCCTAGCGATGCCTCGAGCGCCTGCGATGCCGCCGGACGGGCTGAGGCAGAAACGCGTGCGCTTCGACGAGGCCCTTTTCAAGGTTCCGGCCACGGCCGCGCTCCGGCGGGCGGCGGCGGGCATTCTCGAGCAGGCCGTGGCGGCCGTGGATCCGTATGCCGCCACACTCCGCGTGGCCGCGCGCACGGATGAGGGCCTTCAGATCAGGGGCCGGACCTATGCCCTGCGAGCGGGCGCCCGCGCCATCGTCGTCGGTGCCGGGAAGGCCGGGGCGCCCATGGCCCGCGCGGTCGAAGAGATCCTCGGGGACCGGCTCGCGGCCGGCCTCGTGACGGTCAAAACCGGGTACACCGCGCCGCTCGCGCGGATCGTGCTCCGGGAGGCGAATCATCCGTTGCCGGACGCGGCGGGGATCGCGGCGGCGCAGGAGATGCTGGCGCTTCTGACGGATCTCGGTCCGGACGATCTCGTCATCTGCCTGATCTCCGGGGGCGGATCGGCGCTGCTGCCGCTGCCCCGATCCGGCCTCACGCTCGCCGACATGGTCGAGACGACGAACCTCCTGCTGCGATCCGGCGCGACGATCACGGAGATCAACACGGTCCGCAAGCATCTGTCGCAGGTCGCGGGCGGGCAGCTCGCGCGGGCGGCCGCCCCCGCGCGCCTGGTCACCCTCGTGATCTCGGATATCGTCGGCTCCCCGCTCGAGGCGATTGCATCCGGCCCGACGGTCCCGGATTCGACGACATACGCGGATGCGCTCGGCGTGCTGGAGAAGTACCGGCTCACCGATCACATTCCCCCCTCCGTCGTCACCACGCTCCGGCGCGGCGCCGCGGGTGAGCTGCCGGAGACGCCGAAACCGGGGGATCCGGTGTTCCGGGAGGCACAGGTCGAGGTCGTCGCCGACAACACCACCGCCGCCCGCGCGGCGCTCGCGGAGGCCGGTCGGCTAGGGTTTCACCCCCTGCTGCTGTCTACTTATATAGAAGGCGAGGCACGGGAGATCGGCCGCGCCCTCGCGGGGATCGCGCGGCAGGTCGCCGCCACCGGGGAGCCGATCGCGCGCCCGGCCTGCATCGTCGCCGGCGGGGAGACGACCGTCACGGTCACCGGGAACGGCCGCGGCGGGCGCAACCAGGAGCTGGCGCTGGCCGCGGCGCAGGCGCTCGAGGGGCTGGCCGGCGTGCTGCTCGTCAGCTTCGCGACGGACGGGACGGACGGCCCGACCGACGCCGCGGGCGGCGTCGCCGACGGAACGACAACCGCACGGGCGAAGGCCCACGGGATGGACCCGGGCCGCCACCTGGCGGCGAACGACGTGTATCCATGCCTGGACGCGATCGGGGACCTGATCCGCACGGGGCCGACGAACACGAACGTCAACGACCTGATGCTGATCCTCTGCGGGGGGTAACTCTCGCCAAATCTCCGACCTTAGATAAGCTGACCAAAGTTATGGAATCTTACGCAAAATATCCGAACTGAGCGCCGCGCAAGAAGCTGTTATTGTATCAATATCTTCAAGCGGGGCAGCAGCGCGCGCTGCCATGAGAGCACCTTGCTTGGTTGGCTCGGAGAAGAACTCGCGCAGATAGGTGATTGCATCACGCGTCGCCCTGCCGGCAGTCTCATCCTCGGAAAGTGACACGATCCTGGCAACCAGGCCGTCTGTCGGGAATGCCCTGAGCAGTCGCAAGACATCAAGTGCGTCTTTATCATCGCGCCGGCGGGGCGCATCCGCTCGATCTCTTATCTTATGCAATTTCGACACAATGAGAGCGACTGGACCGGCTACTGCGACCTCAAGACGGCGACCATCCCGATCTTCGAGGGCAGGAATTATCATCACTTCTCGATCAACAAGTGCAGCTTCCAAACCTCGCGCTTTTCGCGCAACCCGGTTCCCATGAACTCCAAGCCTTGCACCGCGCGTGCCTGGGCCGCCAACGAGTTCGGGGACCATCAGGTCAATTTGCATGTCTACCGCGGTGTTGGCGATCGCACGACGCGTTACCCATGTGCCTACTTCTTCGCTCGGGGTAAACCCGGCTTTTCGCAGGGCTTCCGCGAGCTTTGGGGCTGGCCGAAGGTTCTTGGGATCGATAGCGAAGTCTCCGTCCGTCGTGAACTCCGCTACTGCAAGATCAGCTCTTCCCGTGTGGAGATAGATCGCCTGGGCGCCCACGAGAATGAGGGCTTGTCGTTGATCGCCTAAGGCTTCAATGGTGTCAAGCAAGACGCGACGCGCAAGCACATAAATGGGGTCAATGGCGCCATTCATGCTCGTGCTCTTTCATCCATGTGATTAGAGCATCCCCTTCGCTCGGGCTGCGTCCCGGGCTCGTCAACAAATCCACTGCAGTCTGACTGAGGGCGGCAAATGTGATTCCTTCGCGTTTCCATGTACGTTCATATACAACAGGATCAAATGGTTCGGCGAGAATCACATTCCCCCCGACTTCAGCCGGACGTAGTTCCAAGTCACCGGCCACTAGAGCAGGATCATCAACATAGCAGAGCGCAAGCTTTGGTGGAGCGATAGGAGCGACTCTTGATGCCGCCAGTGATCCCGACATGGAATACCGAAAGCTTTTCTCCTTCAACTTTTCGAGCAGGGCAGATAGACCGCGGGGCTCTAAGTAGGTCTTTACCTTGGACTTATCTTCAAGGGGCGAGTAATCTTCTGCCCACCGGCGAATGAGGCCTTGCCAGTCAGTGTCCGTGACAGGCCCACGGGCTTCTCTTTTGATTAAGGCCTCCCGGTCGAGTAGAAACAGGACCCTGGACACGTATCCTGGATCAGTTCCCGTTTTTCTTGCCAGAGCACGAATACCTATAGGACCTAGGAAGTCGCAAAGGTAGCGCACGATACGGCCCGCTTTTTTCCCCTTGAGGGAACCAGCGCGCCTCTCTTCGCGCAAAGGATTCTTTTCGAGGCCGTTCAACTCGATTAGGATCGCAGGCCTGTCGGCAATAACATGCGCGTTCCCTGCGAGGTCTAGATAGCTCAGCCCCGCCTCTCTCAGGCGATCTCGAGTCCGTGGGCTCAGGAAAGGAGCTACGATGACAGGGATCGCGGAACTCATGGCCTGGTACGCCTTCATCTGACCGGCCAGTGCCCATACGTCCTTAGGATCGACCGATCTCTTGGCCTCCAGGACTATGGTTGTAGTCGTGCCATCTGGGGCGCGAAGTTTGAACAAAGCATCGGCCTGGCGATTGCTAGCCTTGCCTTGCTTGGCCTTGGCTAGACGCCACCCTCGAGGAAACCAGGTGGCCAGGATTCGCACGGCCTGGGGTACTAGATTGTTGTCTGAAATTATAGAGTTGCGCATCACGTGCAACAGCTTATCATTAGACAACGATCTTGTCAACCAAAGCTCTTCTGTCCGAGGCGTCACTCCCTCAGAAGCACTGCGCCGGAATAGGAAGGGCGGGGGAGGTACGCGCGGCTACATCCCCAGGTACGCCCGCTTGATTTCCGGATCCTGCAAGAGCGCCGCGGCCGGGCCCGACCGCGTGATCCGGCCGGTCTCCAGGACGTAGCCTCGGGCCGCCACCTCGAGCGCCTGCCGGACGTTCTGCTCGACCAGCAGCACGGTCACTCCTTCGGCGTTAATCTTCCGGATGATGTTGAAGACCTCGCGCACCAGGATCGGGGCGAGGCCGAGCGACGGTTCGTCGAGCATCAAGATGCGCGGCCGGCTCATGAGCCCCCGCCCGATCGCGAGCATCTGCTGCTCGCCGCCCGACAGCGTGCCGGCGAGCTGCGTGCGGCGCTCGGCGAGCCGGGGAAACAGCGAGAACACCCAGGTCAGGTTCTCCGCCCGCCGCGGCCGGCTCGCGGGAGAGAACGCGCCCAGATCGAGATTTTCGAGCACGGTCATCCGCGGCCAGAGGCGGCGGCCCTCGGGGATCTGGACGACGCCGGCCTCTACGATGCGAGGCGCGCGGAGCCGGTGGATGGGCCGGCCCGCGAGCCGGACCTCGCCGCTGAGCGGCCGGAGTAGCCCGGAGATCACCCGCATCGTCGTGGTCTTTCCCGCGCCGTTCGCGCCCAGGAGGGTGACGATCTCGCCTTCCCGGACGGCGAACGAGACGTCCCACAGCGCGCGGACCTCGCCGTAGGCGGCCCCGATCTTGTCCACCTCGAGCAACGGCTGCCCTTCCGGCGCGCGCCCGGCGCCTGGCCCTGTGCTCGAGCGGGGATCCGCCACGGGCTACGGGTCCTCGAGGCGCGGGCCGAGATAGGCCTCGATCACTTGGGGATCGCTCGTCACCACGGCCGGCGGGCCGTCCGCGATCAGGCGGCCGTAGTTGAGTACGAGCACCCGGTCGGAAAGGTCCATCACGGCGCGCATCACGTGTTCGATCATGACGATCGTCACGCCGCGGTCCCGGATGCGGCGGACGAGCGCCACCGCCTGCTGGCTTTCCGCCGGGGTCAACCCGGCCAGGACCTCGTCCAGCAGGAGGACCGACGGGCGCGTCGCGAGCGCCCGGGCGACTTCCAACCGCTTGCGCTGGGCGAGCGTCAGGGCCGAGGCGGGCACGTCGCGCCGCGCGGCGAGCCCGGTGAACTCCAGCACCTCCTCGGCCTCGGCCCGCGGCGTGCGACCGCCGAGCCGGCCGCTGCCGCCGAACGCGGCGCCGACAGTCACATTCTCGAGGACGGTCAGGTCGGGAAACGGCCGCACGAGCTGGTAGGTGCCGCACAGGCCGCCCCGGCAGACCGCGTGGGGGCTCCATCCGGTGATCTCTCGCCCCTGGAACAGCACGCGCCCCGCCGACGGGCGGGTTCCCCCGCTGATCATCCGAAACAGCGTCGTCTTCCCCGCGCCGTTCGGCCCGATCAAGCCGGTGATCTGCCCCGCGGCGATCTCGACCGCGACGTCGTGGACCGCGACGAGCCCGCCGAACCGTTTCGTCACGTGATCGAGCACCAGGGCCGCGCTCACGCGGGTCCCCCCGCGCCGGGACGGCCCGGACCGGCCATCTCCACGCCCGCACCGGCCGCCGCGCGCGGCGGCGGAGCGCCCCCGCGCGTCCGGCGCCACGCCCGCCCCACGAGGCCCGCCAGTCCCTTCGGCTCGAACAGCAGGATGAAGATCAGGAGCACCCCGTACGCGAGCAGGTGGAACGTCGGGTAGCTGGTCTGGAGGTAGTCCTGCACCGCGTAGAACACCCCGGCGCCGAGAATCGGGCCCCAGAGGGTGCCGAGGCCCCCGATGAGCGCGATCAGGACGAGGCTGATGCTCTCCGTGAAGCTGAACACGGTGTCGGGGTGGACGTACTGGAGGTACGTCGCGTACAGACCGCCGCAGGCGCCCACGAGCACGGCGCTCGTCACGTGCGCCAGGTTCTTGAACACCGCGGTGCGGACGCCGAGGCTTTCCGCCGCCTCCTGGTCCATCCGCAGCGCCGCGAGGCCGAGCCCGAACCGGGAACCGCGCACCCACGCGGCCACGCCGAACGCCAGCGCTGCAAACACGAGCGCCGCGTAATAGAACCAGGTCTTCGACGGCACGGTCGTCGGCAGGTTGAGCCCGGAGGCCCCGCCCGTGATCCGGTCGAGGTTGAGCATCAGGATCCGCATCGCCTCGCCGACGCCGATCGTGGCAATCGAGAAGTACGGCCCGACGAGCCGGAGCGTCGGCCCGCCGACCACGAGCGAGAACGCCGCGGCCACGAGCCCGGCCACCGGGTACGTCAAGACCGGCGGCCACCCGGCAAGCCAGAGGAGCGCGGTCGTGTACGCGCCGAGGCCGAAGAACGCCGCGTAGCCGAACGACACGTATCCCGCGTACCCGCCGAGGATGTTCCAGGCCAGTCCCTGCGCGACGTACAGGAACGTGAAGAACCCCAGGTTCAGCAAGGTGATGTTCCGGCCGGCGACCAGCGGCACGAGCGCCAGGAGAATGCCCAGGACGGGGGCCGCCAGCGACGCGGGACGCAGGGGCCGCATCAAGTGAGGAAAGGCCGGGAGGGCCTGCCCGACGCGGCCGTGTACCAGCGGCTCACGACCGGTTCCGGCTCCACAGCTGGGCCACGCCGCCCGGCATGACAATCAGCACGATGACGAGCAGGGCGTACGCGATCACGTTCTGCAGACTCGCCTTCATGAACAGCACCGCGAACGACTCGACGAACGCGAGGATCGCCGCGCCGACGGTCACCCCGGCGAAGTTCTCCAGCCCGCCGAGCACGATGATCGTGAAGCTCTTGAGCTGGAACGCGCCGCCGAAGTCCGGCGTAAAGCTGAAGAGCAGCGTGAGCAGGCTCCCGGCGAACCCCGCGAACGCCGTGCCGAGACCGAACGCGACGGCGCTGATGCGGTCCGTGTCGATTCCCACGAGCAGGCTCGCCTGCGGGTCCTGGACCGTGGCCCGCAGCGCCTTGCCGACGTACGTGTGCCCGAGCACGTAATGCAGGATACCGAGCACCAGCAAGGCGACGCCGAACACGAGAAGCCGCGTCACCGGGATCCGGAAGCCGAACACGGACAGCGCCTTGTAGGTATAGGCGGTGATGATCGACTGATCGTCGGCCCCCCAGATCGCGAGCGCGAGATTCTGGAGGACGAGCCAGAGGGCGAAGAGCATGAGCAGCGACGCGAGCGGGAGGGATGTCATCACGCGCCGGACGAGCCCCCGGTACACGAGCCAGCCGGCGACAAAGAACACCGGCAGGTTGACGAACGCGCCGGCGAGCGGATCGAGGTGCCAGGCCTGGAAGTACACCAGCGTCATGAACGCGCCCAGCATGAGGAATCCGGCGTTGCTGAGGTTGATCACCTTCATCACGCCGTAAATGATCGCGAGGCCGTACGACATGACCGCGTACAGCCCCGCCGTCAACAGCGCCGCGACGCCGACCGAGAGCAGATTCTGAGCGGTGAACACCCCCGCCGGATCCTGTCGAAGATGTGGTCAGCCGGCGCGCGCCCGCCTACTGGACGTGCGGCATCGGGACGACCCCGTCCCGCGTCTCCGGCATCTTCTTCGGCCAGATGATCCGCACGGTGTTACCGGGCGTGGTCTGGACCATCACGTACGGCGCCCGGACCTGTCCGTCGGGACCAAAGCGGATCACCCCGCCGGGCAGGAGGGAGCCGTGAAACACCATGTGGGCGAGCGTGTCACGCACCACCGGACCCGCTAGCGTCTTCGCGTCCCGGACGGCCTGCAGGAGCACCCGGGCCGTGTCGTAGGCGAGGGCCTGGAACCAGTCCGGAATCGCGTGGAACTCCCGCTGGTAGCGCTCGGCGAAGAGCTGCGACGCCGGATCCTTGAGCGCCGGGGTCCACCACAGCCCCGCGATCAGGTAGTCGGCGCCGGTGCCGAGCGCCTGCCGGCCCCGCTGATCGGGCCCGCGGGCACCGTAGGACACCACCTGATGGTACAGACCGGCCTGCAGGTACTGCCGGTGCATCGTGATGAAGTCCGGCAGGTGCGCGTCTGAGAGGAACACGGTCGCGTTCGACGCCTTGACCTGCTGGAGGAGCGGCGAGAAGTCGCTGCCGTTGAGCTGGAACGACTGGTTCAGGACGACCTTGAACAGGTCAGGGTGGGCCTTCTGCTGGTCCAGGATCGCATCGATGTAGTCCTTGCCGTGGTCGGTGTTCTCCCACACGATGGCGATCGTGATCGGTTTCGGCAGCTTGTTCTGCCCGATCTGGTAGGCGAGATAGTCCATGGTGATCGTGCCCAGATTGTAGATGGTCGCGAGGGTTCCGAAGACGTACTTGTAGTTGCGCTTGAAGATCTCGGACGCGGCCCCGCCGCCCTCGACGTACGGGATCTTGTACTGGTCGGGCACGACCTCCTGGGCCTCGACAAGCGATGTGTCGTAGCCGCCCAGCAGGAAGTTCACGTGCTGGTCGGTCACGAGCTTCTCGACGAGGCTGCGCGACCGGGTCCCGTCGCTGCCGTCGTCGAGAACCGTGAGGGTGACGTGATACTTCTGCCCCCCCACGTCCAGCCCGCCGGCCTTGTTCACGTCATCGATCGCCATGCCGTAGCCTTGCTTGAAGTAGGTGCCCGAGGACCCGAACGCCCCGGTGAGCGGCAGCACCGTCCCGATCTTGATCTCAGGCATCGCCGCCGGCTGGCCGGCCGTCACGAGCACGAGCAGCAGCGCGGTCGTCGCGAGGACCGCACCGCCTGTTCGGAGCCATCGCCGCATCTCCAATCCCTCCTCCGCCCGCATCGCGGCGGGCATCTCCACGGGGACGTACAACGCCGGCAAAATGTTCCGTATCCTTTCGGATGCCGCCAAAAACCTCCTGCTGCGGCAGGACCGGCCTCCGCGCGCGGCGAACAACGACGCCCGTGGCACTCGAGGCGCTGCGGGTCTGCTTCTGTACCTCGGAGGCCGTACCGTTTGCCAAGACGGGCGGACTCGCGGACGTCGCCGGCGCCCTGCCCCGCGCCCTCGCGGAAACAGGCTGCGACGTTCGGGTCGTGCTGCCCGGCTACGGGACGATCGACCGCGGAAAGTTCGCCTTCCGGCCGGCGGGCACCGCCCAGGTGCTCGTCGGCGGCACGCGCGTCCAGGTGGAGTTTCTCGAGAGCCGGTTCCCGGGCAGCGCCGTTCCCGTGTACCTGATCGCGCACGACCTGTTCGACCGCCCCGGGCTGTACGGTGAGGACGGCACCGATTACGCGGACAACCTCGAGCGGTTCACGGTCTTCGGCCGGGGCGCGCAGGCGCTCGTGCGTCAGTTGGGGTGGCGGCCGCAGGTCGTCCACTGCCAGGACTGGCAAACGGCCCTCCTGCCCGTGTGGCTTCGGACGGAGCCGCGGGACGCGGTGTTCGCCGAAACCGCGACCCTATTCACCGTGCACAACCAGGCGTACCAGGGCCTCTTTCCGGCCGAGCGCCTGCCCGTGACCGGGATCGCGCCGAGCTTCTTTACGCCGCAGGGGCTCGAGTTCTACGGCAAGGTGAACCTCCTGAAGGGGGGGCTCGTCTTCTCGGATCTGCTGAGCACCGTGAGCGCGCGGTACGCGGAGGAGATCCAGACACCCGAGTTCGGATGCGGCCTCGAAGGTGTGCTGCGGCAGCGGGCGGCCGATCTCATCGGGATCCTGAACGGCGTGGACTACACGGCGTGGGATCCGTCCGTGGACCGGCTCATCCCCGCCCGGTACACGCCCGACGATCTCTCGGGGAAGCAGACGTGCAAAGCGGACCTGCAGCGCACCCAGGGGCTTGCCGTGGATCCGAAGACGCCGCTCGTGGGGATGATCACGCGGCTCGCGGACCAGAAAGGGCTCGACCTCGTCGCCGCCGCCATGGATACCATCCTGGCCCTGGGCGTCCAATTCGTGCTGCTCGGCACGGGCGATCCCCAGTACCACGCGCTGTTTCAGGAACTAGAACGGCGCCACCCGGACCGGGTCGCGGTGACGCTCGGGTTCGACGACGGGCTCGCGCACCGCATCGAGGCCGGGGCCGACATCTTCCTGATGCCGTCACGATACGAGCCGTCCGGCCTGAACCAGCTCTACAGCCTCCGGTACGGCACGGTGCCGGTGGTGCGCCGGACCGGCGGGCTGGCCGACACGATCGTGGACGCCACCCCCCAAGCCGTGGCCTGCGGGGACGCGAACGGGTTCGTGTTCGAGAGGTACGCGCCGGACGCGTTCCTCGACGCGGTGAAGCGGGCGCTCCGGACGTTCCGGAATCGGGCCGCCTGGCGGCGACTTCAACAGGCGGGCATGCGGCAGGACTTCTCGTGGTCCCGCTCGGCGAAGCGCTACGGCGAGGCCTACCGGCGAGTCATCGCGGCACACCTCGCGGCTGGAACGCGGGCGTAGCGGGCATCGTACTGGTAGAACGGACGCACTCATTCGTTTATCGGAGGCGGCACTGTGCCTGAGCTGCGAAAGGATGCTGTGACACGCCGGTGGGTGATCATCGCGACCGAGCGGGCCGCGCGGCCGTCGGACTTTCCCGTGCTGCCCCCGGAACCGGATACGTCCGCCACGTGCCCATTCTGCGAGGGGCGGGAGGCCAAGACACCCCCCGAGATCGTCGCGATGCGGCGGTCCGGCGGCGCCGCCGACGGGCCGGGGTGGCAGGTGCGCGTGGTCCCGAACAAATACCCCGCCCTGCGCATCGAAGGGTCGACCGAGGTCACGACGAACGGGATGTTTGAGACCATGGGCGGTGTCGGCGCCCATGAGGTCATCATCGAGACCCCCCGCCACCTCGAGCATCCGGGAGTGATGGCGCCCGGACAGCTCGCCTCGGTGCTCTGGATGTACCGGGAGCGGTATCGGGACCTCGACCGCGACGAGCGGTTCCGGTATCTGCTCCTCTTCCGGAACCACGGCCGGTCCGCCGGCGCGTCCCTGGCCCACCCGCACTCGCAGCTGATCGCCCTCCCGATCGTGCCGAAGCGGGCGATCGAAGAACTCGAGGGCGCCCAGGAGTACTTTGCCCGCGAAGGCCGGTGCGTCTACTGCGACGTCCTCCGCCAGGAAGAGGCGGAGCGCACCCGGATCGTCTGGCAGAACGACGAGTTCATCGCGTTCGCGCCGTATGCGTCGTGGTGTCCGTTCGAGCTGTGGATCCTCCCCCGGACGCACGTCGCCAGCTTCGGCGACCTGGGCGACAATCAGATCCTCCCGCTCGCGGAGACGCTCCAGCAGGTGCTCGCGCGGCTCAACGCCGCCCTCCACAATCCGCCCTACAACTACATCATCCACACGGCGCCGTATGTGGGAAAGGCCGGGCACTTCTACCACTGGCACATCGAGGTCTTGCCCCGGCTCTCCTACGTAGCCGGGTTCGAGTGGGGATCCGGTTTCTACATCAATACGGTGCCGCCCGAGGATGCGGCCCGGTACCTCAGCGAGGCCGCGCTCCCCGTCCCCAGCGCCGAGGAAACGCCGGCCCGTTGATGCGCGGCTCCGCCGCCAGACAGCTCATGCTTCATGGGAGGTGTACGATGGACCGGCAGCGCGCGGTGTTGTGGTTCGCGGCGGCGATCGTCGCGGTCGTCGCCGTGCTTGGGACGAGCGTGGGCGCGGCGCCCACGCGGGGCGGGACCCTGGTCATCGGCCTCGACCAGGAGCCCCCGACCCTCGATCCCCACGCGTCGCCGTCCGCGGTGACGTTCCAAATCATCACGGACGTCACGGAGAACCTGCTGTACGAGGACCTCAACGGCAAGCTCTCGCCGTGGCTGGCCGCGTCGTACAAAGTCTCCCCGGACGGCAAGGCGTTCACGTTTGTGCTGAGACAGGACGTCACGTTCTCCGACGGAGCGCCGCTGACCGCGGAAGCGGTCAAGTGGAACTTTGACCGGATCGTCAACCCCACCTTCAAGGCCGGCGGCGCCCTGGCGGCGCTGACCGGCTACGCCGGCTCAACCGTCCTCGACGAGCATACCGTCCGGGTGAACTTCAAGGCGCCCTACGCGCCCTTCCTGACCTACGTCGCAGGCGGGACGCTGTCGCTGATTTCACCCAAGACCACCCCGACCCAGGGCGATGCGGTCAACCAGAAACCGGTCGGCAGCGGGCGGTTTGTGATCTCGGAGTACGCGGCGAAGGACCACATCACGCTGCTCCGCAACCCCGGGTACGCCCGCCGGCCCCCCTACAGCGACCATCAGGGGCCCGCGAACGTGGACCGGATCGTGTGGAAGATCATCCCCGAATCGGGCACGCGGGTGACGACCCTCCAGTCGGGCGAGACGCAGATGATCAGTTTCCTGTCCACGCCGGCCGCCGTCCTGCCCCGCCTGGCCGCCGACAAGAATCTGCGGGTGGAGAAGCATCCCTACCCGGGCGCGCCGCGGATCTGGATGCTGAACGTCAAGCTCGCCCCCACGAACGACCTCAAGGTGCGCCAGGCGATTAACTACGGGATCAACCGGGCCGCGTTCGTGGACTCCATCTACAAGGGCTTGGGGCTGGAGGCGCACGCGCCGTTGACGATGCAGACCCTCGACGATCCCTCCCTGCGGGCGTACTACCCGTACAATCCGCGGAAGGCCGCGCAGCTCCTCGATGAGGCGGGCTGGAAGATGGGACCCGGCGACGTCCGCCAGAAGGACGGCCGGCCCCTCGCCCTCGTGATCAACTCGATCAACTACGGGGCCGGCAATCTGCCGGAGGTCGAGCTCCTGCAGGGCCAGCTCTTGGGATTGGGGATCGACGCCAAGATCAAGAGCCAAGCGCGGCCGCCGTGGTACGAAGACAACTACCACTGCGCGACGAACGGGCCGGTGATGTTCCTCCGGAGCACCGACTGGGACGGCCTGTACGCGCTGTTCGCCTCGGTGAACGTCGGCGGGAACTTCAACTGGGCGTGCGTCTCGAACCCCGAGGTGGACCGGCTGCTCGCTGAGGGGATCGCCCAGTTCGACCCGGCCAAGCGCCGGGCGGTCTATCTCCGGATCGAGCGGATCCTGCTCGACCAGGCGGTCACGGTGCCGCTCGTCGACGAGCTGTCGGTCTGGGTCATGCGCAGCACCGTGAAAGGGACCGCATACAACTACTCGGCGTACCCGGTGCTGGGCGACGTCTACATCGTGAAGTAATCCGGCGCCCCCGGCGGCGCTGAGACCCGACGCACGGGAGGATACGACAGATGCGCGACACCGTCCTGATCGAGGAGATGACGTGGCCCGCGGTCCGGGACGCGATCGCCGGCGGGAAGCGCCGCGTCATCGTGATGCTCGGCGCGATGGAACAGCACGGCCCGCACCTCCCGATCGGCGTCGATACCTACCTCGGGTACGCGACCGGGGAGCGGCTGGCGCGACGCCTCGGTGACGCGCTCGTCGCCCCGGTGGTCAGCCTCGGCTATTCGGCCGGCCACCTGCCGATGGCCGGCACCGTCAGCATCGAGGAGTCCACGCTCGAGGCGGTGATCGCCGATGTCTGCCACTCCCTCGCCCGCCACGGGTTCCGGGAGATCATCCTCCTGTGCAGCCATGGCGGGAATTATCGGGCGCTGCGGAACGTGCTCCCCAGGCTCCGCGAGCAGCACCGGACGATTCGGGTCTCCGCCGTCACCGACTTCGACGAGTGGCTCGAGCACACGAAGGAGTTCGCGGCGCGAGAGGGGCTCGACATGACCCGCCTGGGCGTGCACGCCGCGCAGGGAGAAACCTCGCTCATGCTCGCCGCCCGGCCGGAACTGGTCCAGATGGACAAGGCGTGCGAAGGGTTTCTGGGCGATGCCTCGATCCGGTGGCGGTCCAAGGTGCCGCCGCCGATGGACACGATGAGCCCGACCGGCATCCTCGGCGACGCCAGGGGATCCACGCGGGAGCTCGGTGAGAAGATGTTCCAGGAGCGGATCGAGCACCTGGCGCGGATGGTCGAGTCAGGGGCGCTGGCCCGCTGAAGGGACCCGCTTGAGCCTGATCTACCGGGCCGTCCACCCGGCGTCGATCATGTGGACCGCGCCGGTGATGCCCGAGGCCGCATCGCTGCACAGGTAGAGCGCGAGGCCGGCGATCTCGTCGGGCTCGAGCAGCCGTTTGATCGCAGCCGGAGCCAGCATGATCTTCTCCTCGACTTCTCGCTCAGAGATCCCGTGGACCCGGGCCTGCTCGGCGATCTGCCCCCCGACCAGCGGCGTGCGGACGTAGGCGGGGCAGATCGCGTTCGCGGTGATGCCGTGCTCCCCCACCTCGAGGGCCAGCGTGCGGGTGAACCCCACGATCCCGTGCTTGGCCGAGACGTACGCGCTCTTGAACGGCGAGGCCACCACGCCGTGGATTGACGCGATGTTGACGACCCGGCCCCACCGGCCGGCGATCATGTGCGGCAGGGTGTACTTCGTGCAGAGGAACGTTCCGGTCAGCATGACGCCGATCAGCAGGTCCCACTTTTCCTCGGGGAACTCCTGGATCGGGGCGATGTGCTGCAGTCCGGCGTTGTTGACGAGGATGTCCAGGCGGCCGAAGGCGCGCACCGCCTCCCCGATCATCGGCCGGACCTGGTCGCGATCCCGGACGTCGGCGCGGCTCGCGATCGCACGCCCGCCGCCGCGCTCGATCTGGGCCGCGGCATCCTGGGCCGCCGCCGCATTGACGTCGCTCACGCACACCCCCGCGCCGGCGGAGGCCAGCGCCGTGGCGATCGCCCGCCCGATGCCGCTGCCGGCGCCGGTCACGATCGCGCTCCGGTTTTTGAGATCGACCATCGGACGGCTCATCGGCGCCCCCTCAGCTCCCAAGATGGAATCGCTGCCTCGTGCACAGCCGCTGCCTCGTGCACAGCCGCTGCCCCGTGCACACCCGCTGCCTCGTGCACACCCGCTGCCTCGTTGGCGCCGGCTGCCTCGTCGACGTCCGCTACCGCGATCCGACGACCGGCGCGCGGGCGGCCGGTTTCCGCGGCAGAGGCGGCGGGCCGGGATACGTCACGCGCGTGCCGTCCACCTTCGCCCAGGGCGTCACCTTATGCGGGTTGCCCTTTCCCGGCGCCATGATGTGGACGACCGTATCGCCGCGCGCGGCGAGCGCATCGGCGACAAGGGACCGGTGGCAGCGCCAGGGGACCGCCTCCGCGCACATGACCGCGACGGGCCCCGCTTCCCGCGACAGGCTCCGGAGCTCGTCCAGGCCGCCGGAGAACTCGGGCGTGCCCATGTAGTCGGCGAATCCGCGGAAGCTCGCGTTCCGCCACGCGGTATTTTCCGAGCCGGCGCGCGGCTTCCGCAAACCGCCGAGCGCCGGGAGGTGCCGGTACCGGATGCGGCGCCGCGGCAGGGTTTGGCGCAGGCTCTCGCGGTTGAACTGCGGCACGTGGCGCGACCGGGGGACGGTCCGGATGTCCACGAGCGTTCGCACGCCGAAGCTCTTGAGCGCCTCGACGAGCTCGTCGAGGGTGCGCGTGGAATGCCCGATCGTGTAGAACCGCATCGCCGCCCTGCGTTCGACGTGGTAATAACGGCGACCTCCGGCCGTCCTTGAGAACGCCGAAAAGGTGGCGGGTCCGGCCCCGGCAAAGGATACGCTACCAATCCGCCAGCGGGCAGGTGCATCCTGGATCTTCCACCGCTCTCCCAGCGCATTGCCGCGGGCCTCGCCGACGAGTCGGCCGACCGTGAGCGCCGGCGCGCGTTCGGGGCGTTCCGGGAACGCGTGGCCGAGGCCCGCCTCCACTACCCCGACATCCAGCCGCGGATCCGGGCGATCAAGTCGGAGGCGCTCGCGCATCTCGACGAGATCGTCTCCCTCGCCACGGAGCGGCTCCGGCGCAACGGGTGCACTGTCGTGCTGGCCAAGGACGCCGCCGAGGCGCGGGACTACATCGTCTCTGTGGTTCAGGAAGGGCTGCTCGTCAAGTCCAAGAGCAACGCGTCCAAAGAGATCGGCGTCATCGAGGCGCTTGAAGCCCACGGCATTCGCGTCGTGGAAACCGATCTCGGCGACCGCATCAACCAGATGAACGGCACGTACGGCGGGCACATCATCGCCCCGGCGATCCAGATCAGCCAAGCCCGGATGCGCGAACTCTTCAGCGCGCTTGCCGGAGAGATGCTCCCGGACGATCCCGAGGAGATGGTCAAGGTCGCCCGCGCGGATCTCCGCTCGGCGTTCGCCACGGCCGGCTACGGGATGTCCGGCTGCAACGCGCTCGCGGCGGAGAGCGGCACCGTGTGCGTCGTGGAGAACGAGGGGAACATCCGGATGATCTCCACGCTCCCCCGCGTGCACATCGCCGTCGTCCCGATCACCAAGATCGTGCGGACGCTCGAAGACGCCCTCACCGTGATCCAGGGGGCGAGCTTGTTCGGCACCGGCCAGCGCCTCGGGACGTACGCGTCCTGCATTGCCGGCCCGGCGTCCCCCCCGGGGTTCGGCCCGCAGGAGGTTCACGTCGTCCTCGTGGACAACGGCCGGCGGCGCGCCATCGCCGAGGGGTTCGCAGAGGCGTTCGACTGCATCAACTGCGGCAGCTGCCTGGATCACTGTCCGGTGTACGCTGTAATCGGGGACAAGTACGGGGTCGGCACGCACTTCGGCGGCATCGGGCTGCTGCAGGCGACCTTCACGGCCGGGCTCGAGTTGACGTCCCGGCAGGGCCTCTCGCTGTGCCTCAACTGCCGCGCGTGTGTGGACCCGTGTCCGGTCAACATCGACACGCCCGAGATGCACGCGCGCCTGCGCGAGCGCGTGCCGGCCGGCGCGCGCCTGCCGGCGATGGCCCGGACGATGCTCGCGCTCGTCGCCCGCCTTCCCCTGCTGCGGGCGGCCGGCGCCGCGCTGTACGCGGCGGAGCGCCTCGGCCTGCGCCGCCTGGCGACATCGCTCCTCCCGCGGCGCCTCCGGGAGATGGCCCCGCTCCTGCCGGCGATGCCGTCTCCCCGGGAGATGGCGCCGCCGCCCGAGGACATTCCCCCGATCGGCCCGCACCGGCGCACGGTCGCGTTCTTCACCGGCTGCGTGATGAGCACGTGGCTCGCGCCCATCACGTGGGCGACGCTCCGCGTCCTCGCCAGGTCGGGATGCCGCATCCGGATCCCCCGGCCTCAGGGGTGCTGCGGCGCCCTGCACCACCACATGGGCGAGGGGGAGGCCGCCCGCGCGCTCGCGCGCCGCGTGATCGACGCGATGGACGGCCTGGACGACTGCGAGGCGATCCTGACCAACTCCGCCGGGTGCGGCACCGCGATGAAAGAGTACGGCGAGCTGCTGCGCGACGATCCGGCCTACGCCGGCCGGGCCCACGAGTTCGCCGCCCGCGTCCGCGATGTGCACGAGTTCCTCGCCCATGCCGGCGGCGCCGCCGCGATGGCCCCGGTCCGCGGCCGGGCCGTCTACTTCGATCCGTGCCACCTCGGGATCGCCCAGGGCGTCCGCGCGGAGCCGCGCGACCTGCTCCGGCAGATCCCCGGGCTCGAGCTCGTCGAGGCGCCGCGGCGGGAGGCGTGCTGCGGCAGCGCCGGGATCTACAACCTCGTCCACCCCGATGTGAGCGGCCGCCTGGCCGACCTGCTTGCGGCCGACCTGCTCGCGGCCGACCCCGACGTCATCGTCACGAGTAACCCGGGCTGCCTCCTCCAGGCCCGGTGGGGTCTCGCCCGGGTGGGCGCGGCGGACCGCGTCGAGGTGGTCCACGTGATGGAGCTGCTGGACCGCGCGACCGGGGCCCGGCCATGAGCGCCACGCAGCCGGCCGCCCCGGAGCTTCTGACGGCCCTGCGCGCGCTGCGGGCGCGGGCCCGCGCCCACTCCGACCTCCTCGCCGAGGCCGTCGCGCGCATGGAAGACCTCGGGTTCGAGGTGGCGCGTCTGCCGGATCAGCACGCGGTGGTGTCGCGCGTGCTCGGGATCGTGCCGGAGGGCGCGGAGGTGGTGTATCAACCGTGCGCGGTCGGCCGCGCCGCCGGCGTGGACGACGCGCTGCGCGCCGGCGGCCGCCGCGTCATCGCCCTGCCCGCCGACGTCGACCCGTCCCAGCCTGTCGCCGCCACGGGGAACGGTTCCTGGCGCGATCAGCTGCTTGCCGCGCAGTTCGGGATCACGGGCGCGAACGCGGTGGTGGCCGAGACGGGCACGCTCGCCCTCGCGGAGGATCTCGGGTTCGGCCGCGCGGCCAGCAACATCCCCCCGGTGCACATCGCGCTCGTGACGGCCGACCATATCGTCGAGAACCTGCTGGACGCCGCGGAGGTGGCTCGCGGGTACGCCGCGCTCCACCTCCACAAGCCGGTGCCCCGCTACCTCTCGCTCATCACCGGCCCCAGCAAGACCGCGGACATCGGCCTCAATCTCGTGCGCGGGATGCACGGTCCGAAAGCCGTGCACGTGCTGATCTGGGAGCGGCCCCAGGCGGACGCCCTGGATGATGAGAGCCTTCGAGCGTGGCTCCTCGCCTGACATCGCGACCCGCCCCCCCCCACGGACACCGGGCGTCTCAAGGTCTTGGTGGCCGTCGAAATCTTCAATCTCACGGCCATCAGTGAATCGACCCAGAGCTTCCACATCGACGGGTACCTCTTCGGAACCTGGCGCGACGCCCGGCTCGGTTTTGCGCCCGGCGGCCCCCCGCGCTCAGGTCAGAGCGTATGAACCGGGCAGCGTGTGGATTCCCCAGTTGAGCCTGGCCAACGGCGGGAGTCAGCGCGTGGTCACGAACGCCGCCGTCGAGGCGGCGCCGGTGACGGGGTTACCGAGATCGAGTTCGATCTGGCGGTGGCGCGGCAGCCCGCATATTATCTTGGAACTGTTCCTGCCCCTCCTGATCATCGTGATTATTTCGTGGAGCATCTTCTGGATCGATACGGCCCAGTTTGCCAATCAAATCGGGATCGCCATGACGGCCATCCTGACCGTCATCGCGTTTTCCCTGACGATCTCCTCCACGCTGCCGCGGACCCCGCACCTGACCTTGACGGACGCCTTCTATCTCGTGAGCTACCACCCTCAAGCGCGACGCCCTGGCGCACCGCATACGGGCGACCTCGCAGTGGGCCTTCCCGCTCGCCTATGTCGTCGGCCTGGGGATGCTCGCCGCCTTGTTTCTCGCGCGGTGAGCGGGCGCCGCGCCCGAGCGCGGCACCCGTTTGTTATACTAGGAGCCGCCGTGGAGCTCGCCGACGTTCGCCGTCGCATTTTAGACCGGGATGCGCTCGCGCGCACCCTCCGCGCCGTCCTGGGAGCCGAGGGCGTGTTCACACACCCCGCCGACCTCCTCGCCTACGAGTACGACGGCTCCGTCCTTCAGGCTGTGCCCGACCTGGTCGTGTTCCCGACGTCCACGGCCGACGTCGTCGCGGTCGTGCGCGCCGCGGGGCGGGCCAGCGTGCCCGTGATCGCCCGCGGCGCCGGCACGGGGCTGTCGGGGGGCGCGATCACGCCGATCGGCGGGATTGTCATGTCGATGAGCAAGATGCGGCGGATCCTCTCGATCGACCTCGAGAACCGCGTCGCCGTCGTCGAGCCCGGCGTGATCAATCTCGACATCACGAAGGCGGTCGAGGCGGACGGCTACTTCTACGCGCCGGACCCGAGCAGCCAGTCCGCGTGCAGCATCGGCGGCAACGTCGCCAACAACAGCGGCGGCGTGCATACCCTCGCGTTCGGCGTCACGACCAATCACATCCTCGGCCTCGAGGTGGTGCTGCCGGACGGCTCGGTCGTCGAGCTCGGCGGGGGCGGGCCGGACGAGCCCGGCTGCGACCTGGTCGGGCTGGTCGTCGGCTCGGAAGGCACCATCGGGATCGTGACCCGCGTCACGGTCCGCCTGATGCACCGGCGCGAAGCGGTCCGGACGATGCTCGGGATCTTCCTGACAATGGACGAGGCGAGCCAGGCGGTCGCCGACATCATCGCGTCCGGCATCGGTCCCACGTCCCTCGAGATGCTCGACCAGTTGACCGTCGAAGCCGTCGAGCCCGCGGTCCACGCGGGCCTGCCGCTGGACGCCGGCGCGGTCCTGCTGATCGAGGTCGAGGGCGTTCGGGAGAGCCTGGCGCGGTCGGCCCGGATCGTCGAAGACCTGTGCAGGCGGAATCACGCCCGCGAGGTCCGGATCGCCCGGACCGAGGAAGAACGGCATCTCTACTGGGCGGCGCGCAAAGGCGCGTTCGGCGCGATGGGGCGGCTCGCCCCCAACTACTACCTGCACGACGCGGTCGTGCCGCGGAGTCAGCTGCCGGCGATTATGCGCGAGATCATGGCGATCGCGCGGCGCTACGGGATCCGCGTCGCGAACGTCTTTCACGCCGGGGACGGCAACCTCCACCCGCTGATCCCCTACGACGCCGCGGTCCCAGGCGAAACCGAGCGGGTGATGCAGGCCAGCGAGGAGATGCTCGCCGCGTGCGTCGCCGTCGGCGGCAGCCTGAGCGGGGAGCACGGCATCGGCTTCGAGAAGAACAACTACATGTCGTGGGTCTTTTCCGACGCGGACCTCGCCGCCCAGCGGCGGCTGAAGACCGCGTTCGATCCGGAGGATCAGATGAACCCGTTCAAGGTGTTTCCGACGCCGGTCTCGTGCGGCGAGCTCATGACGCGGCGGCCGCCCCGCCTGGCGGCCTCGGGCCTCTGGATATGATGGCCGATCCGCCCGCCGCGGCGCCGATCCCGCGCCTCCTGATCCCGGAGCTCGACAAGTGCATCCAGTGCGGGTTCTGCCTCCCGCACTGTCCCACGTACCGGCTCCTCGCGGTCGAGACCGAGTCGCCGCGCGGGCGGATCCATCTCGCGGAGGCCGCGGCGCAGGGCCGGATCGCGATCGACGCCCGGTTCGAAGAGCACATGTACGTCTGTCTCGGCTGCCGGGCGTGCGAGACCGTCTGCCCGGCGGGCGTCAAGTTCGGCACGATCATCGAGGCCGCGCGCGCCGAGATCGGGCCCACCGGCACGCCGCTCGCGCGGCGCCTGACCCTCGCGGCGCTCCGCCACCTCATGCCCTATCCCGGGCGGCTCCGGCTGGGCGCGGCCCTCTTGCGGCTGTACCAGCGCAGCGGGCTCGGCCGGCTCGCCCGCGCGCTCCACCTGATCCCGCGCCGCCTCGCGGAAATGGAGGCGCTCCTGCCGGCGGTCCCGGACCGGTTCTTCACGCCGGCGCAGGACGTGTTCCCCGCGATCGGGGCGCGCCGGGCGCGCGTGGGCCTCCTGAGCGGGTGCGTGATGAGCGTGCTCTTCCCCGGCGTGAACGACGCCACGGTCCGCGTGCTCCAGCGGAACGGCTGCGAAGTCGTCGTGCCCCGGGGCCAGACCTGCTGCGGTGCGCTCAACATCCACAACGGCGAGCGCGAGTGCGCGAAGGCCATGGCCCGGCGGAACATCGAAGCGTTTCTCACCGCCGGCGTGGATGCCGTAATCATCAATGCGGCCGGGTGCGGCGTGGCGAGCAAGGAGTACCAGATCCTCTTCCGGGACGACGATCCGGCGTACGCGGTCCGGGCGGAGCAGTATAGCCGCCTCTGCCGTGACGCGAGCGAGTTCCTGAGCGACCTGGGCCTCGTCGGCACCCTCGGTGAGGTCCGCGCGCGCGTCACGTACCAGGACCCCTGCCACCTGGTCCACGGGCAGGGGATCCGGCGTCAGCCCCGAGACCTGCTGCGGAAGATTCCGGGGGTCGAGCTGGTCGAGATGGACGGCGCGGACCGCTGCTGCGGCAGCGCCGGCATCTACAACATCGTGCAGCCGGGATACTCGCGCCAGATCCTGGACGAGAAGATGGCGGCGGTCGCTGAGACCGGCGCGGCGATGCTCGTCGCGCCGAACCCCGGGTGCATGCTCCAGCTCTCCGCGGGCGTCCGCGCGCACGACCTGCCGATGGAAGTTCACCATCTCGTGGACTTGCTCGATCGGGCGTATGCCGCGGCGGACGCGGCGTCCACCGGCCGCCCGGCGCCGGCCGACCGGGTGCCGCCGGCCTCATGACCCCGGGCTCCGACACCGCGCTCGCCGGCCGCGCACAAGAGATCGTCGGACCGCCGCACCTGCTCACCGCCGCCGCGTCCCTCGCCCCGTACGCCATTGATGGCGTGCGGCCGCTGGCCGTCGCCAGACCCGAGACACCCGAAGAGACCGCGGCCCTCCTCGCGGCGGCCGGTGAGACGGGCGCCGCGGTGTTTCCGTGGGGGGCCGGGGCGCACCAGCACTTGGGCGCAACTCCGCCGCGCGTCGACCTCGTCGTCGATACGAGCCGCCAGGTCGGGATCACCGACTACACGCCCGCGGACTACGTCGTCGCCGTCCGGGCCGGCACCCCCCTGCGGGACCTCCAGACCGCGCTGGCGGCCAACCGCCAGTGGGTCCCGCTCGACCCGCCGGGCGCGGCGGCGGCCACGGTCGGCGGACTGGTCGCGGCCAACCGGAATGGGCCGCGGCGCCTGTTGTGGGGCTCGATCCGGGACATGGTGATCGGCCTGCGGGTCGCGCTCCCGACCGGCGAGGTGATCAAGGCCGGCGGGAAGGTCGTCAAGAACGTCGCCGGCTACGACCTGACGAAGTTGTTCATCGGCTCTCTCGGATCCGCCGGCATCATCACGGAGGCCACGTTCAAGATCTCGCCCCAGCCCGATGAGGGCCTGACGCTCCTCGTCACTGTCCCCGACCTCACGGCCGCGCACGCGCTCACAACGGCCGTGCTGCGCTCCTACCTCCTCCCGTCCGCCCTCGAGGCGGCGAATCCCGCGGCCCTGCGCCGCCTCGCCGGCGCCGCGGGGATCGGGGACCCCTCGGCAGGCGCGTGGGGCGTGCTTCTCCTTGCCGAAGGGCTTGAAGAGAGCCGGACCCGCCACCTGACCGAGATCCAGACGCTCGTGGCCGGCCGCGGCCGCCTGGACGTGCTGCGGGGCGCGGCGCACGACGCGCTGTGGACGGCCGTCGCCGAGTTCCCATCCCCGGCCACCCACGCGGGCGCCGTCGTGTGCCGGGCCGGCGGTCCGATCGCGCGCTGGGCGGATCTGGTGCGCGCGCTCGAAGCAGCGCCGGCGGCCTCGCGCCCGGTGGAGATCGTGGCGCACGCCGGCAGCGGCCTCCTCTATGCCGCGTGCGCCGCGGAGGACGGCGTGGGGATGGCCGAGGCCTTGGGCCGGGCCGCCGCCGAGACCGGGGGATACGCCGTCGTGGAGGCCGCCCCGCCGGCCCTCAAGCCCCGGCTGCCTCTGTGGGGCGCGCCGCCCGGCGGACTCGAGCTGATGCGCCGGCTCCGCCGGGCGTACGACCCCCGGGGGATCATGGTCCCGGGGCGGCTCGGGTGGGGACTGTCATGAGCCGGCGCGCGCTCGTCACGGCAGGCGCCATGCTGGGGATGTTCGTCGCGGCGATGGATGTCACGGCCGTGGGCACCGCGATGCCGACGATCGTCGGGGCGCTCGGCGGCCTGGCCCTGTACTCGTGGGTGTTCGCGGCGTACCAGATCTCGTTCGTCGTCACGACACCGATCTTCGGCCGGCTCGCCGACATCTACGGCCGCAAGCGCATCTACCTCATTGGGATCCTCAGCTTCATCGCCGCGTCGGCCATGTGCGGACTCGCCCACTCGATGGGCTGGCTCGTCCTGTTCCGCCTGCTGCAGGGCCTGGGAGGCGGCGCCATCCTCCCGATCGCCCTCACGATCATCGCCGACCTCTACCCGGTCGAGGAGCGGCTCAAGATCCAGGGGTTGTTCAGCGGGGTGTGGGGCTTCGCGGCGATCGTCGGCCCGCTGATCGGCGGGTATCTGACGGACCACCTGACGTGGCGGTGGATCTTTTTCCTCAACGTTCCGATCGGACTCGTGACGACGCTCGTCATCACGCTCGTGTTCGACGAGCCCCCGCACGTCCGGACGGGCACGGTGGATTATCCCGGGATCGCCTTCTTGTCGGGCTCGGTGATCGCGCTCTTGCTCTTGCTGTTCTGGGGCGGGAACGCGTTTCGGTGGGCGTCCCCACAGACGGCGGGCCTCGTCGCGCTGATCGCCGCGCTGCTCCTCCTGTTCATCCGGGCGGAGATGCGGGGCGAGTCCCCGTTTATCCCCTTCAGCCTGTTCGAAAATCGCGTCATCACGGTCGCCGCGGCGGGGGGCTTCCTGATCGGGACCAGCATGTTCGGGGCGATCGCGTACATCCCGCTGTTCGTGCAAGGCGTGATCGGGACAACCGCCACGGCGGCCGGCGCCGTCCTCACGCCGTTCATGGTGATGTGGACCGTGTCGAGCATTGTCGGCGGCCGGCTCGCGTTAGTGTGGGGCTACCGTCCCTGCATCGTGGGCGGCATGTCGCTGCTGGTGGCGGGGTTTCTGCTGCTGACCCGGCTCACCCCGCAGGCCGCGTTCGCCACGGTGTTCGCCGACATGGCCGTCCTGGGCGCGGGCATGGGGCTCACGGCGACGCTGTTCATCATCGCGATGCAGAACGCCGTGGAGCGCCCGCTGCGGGGGCTCGTCACCTCGATCAACATCTTCACCCGGAACCTGGGCAGCGCGATCGGCGTGAGCGCGCAGGGGGCGGTGCTCGTCGGCATTCTCGACGCGCGCCTCCAGGGCTTGGCGGGGCAGGGATCCTCGGGGCTCCCGCGGACCGTGAACCCGGAGATGATTCTCGATCCGGGCCTGCGCCTCACCGGGGCCGGACACGCGGCGATGCAGCAGGCGCTCGCCCAGGCGCTGCACGGCACCTTCCTGCTCGGCCTCATCCTCGTCATGATCGGGCTCGTCACGGTCGTCGTGTTCATGCCGGCCGGCAGCGTGACCGAGCTTGTGCACGCCGCCCCCGCCGGAGGGGGCGATGGCGGCTGACGTGTCCACGCGGCGCATCGTCCTCTCCCTCGCGCTCCACAACCACCAGCCGGTTGGGAACTTCGACCGCGTCATCACGCAGGCCGTGGAGACCGCGTACGCGCCGATGATCGGCGCGCTGGAGCGCCATCCGGGGATCCGGCTTGCGCTGCACTATTCGGGACCGCTCCTCGACTGGCTGCGTCCCCACCGGCCCGACCTCCTGCACCGCGTCCGCGGGCTCGTGGCCCGCGGGCAGGTGGAAATCCTCACGGGCGGCTACTACGAGCCGATCCTCTCGATCATCCCCGACGCCGACAAGCGCGGGCAGATCAAGAAGATGACGCGGGCGGTGGCCGCGGAGTTCGGCTACGCGGCCGACGGCCTCTGGCTGGCCGAGCGCGTCTGGGAACCGCATCTGGCGCGGCCGCTCGGTGAGGCGGGCATCCGGTACACGATCGTGGACGATGCGCACTTTCACGCGGTCGGGCTCGAGCAGGCGCACCTCCTCGGGTACTACATCACCGAGGAAGAAGGCGTTCCGCTGGCGTTGTTCCCGAGCCTCCGGCCGCTCCGCTACCTCATCCCGTGGGCGCCGGTCGAGCAGGTGATCGCGTACCTCCGTTCTCTCGCCGAGACCGAGGTGCGGCCGGAAGGCCGGGAGACCCCGCTCGACCTGGCGCTGATGGGAGACGACGGCGAGAAGTTCGGGATGTGGCCGACCAGTTACGCGCACTGCTGGGAGAACGGGTGGATCGAGCGCTTCTTCGAGGCCCTCGAGGCAACCCCGTGGATCGAGCTGATGTCCCCGGGAGAGTACCGGCGGACCCACGAGCCCTCGGGCCGGATCTACCTGCCGACCGGCACGTACGACGAGATGACCGAGTGGGCCCTTCCGCACGATCGCGCCGGGCGGCTCGCGCGGTTCCGGCACGACCTCGAGGCGAGCGGCTCGGCCGAGCTGTCCCCGTTCGTCCGCGGCGGGTTCTGGCGGCACTTTCTCGTGAAGTACCCCGAGGTGAACACCCTCCACCAGCTCGCGGTGCGGACCGGCAGGAAGGTGCACGCGATGCCCCGCGGGCCGGACCGGACGCGGGCGCTCGATGAGCTGTGGGCCGGCGAGTGCAACTGCACGTACTGGCATGGGGTGTTCGGCGGCGTCTACCTCCCGCACATTCGCGGGGCGGCGTTCAGCCACCTGATCGCCGCGGAGGCCATGGCCGACCGCTCTCGCCACCCCGGCCCGTACGCCGAGGGCGCGGCCACCGACTTGGACGGAGATGGGCGGCCCGAGGTGCTGCTGGCAACCGACACCACGGTCCTCACGGTCGATCCGGCGCGGGGCGGAAGCGTCGTGGAATGGGACGACCGGCCCACACGCCGCCACCTTGGCAACGTGCTCACGCGGCGGCCGGAAGCGTACCATGCCGAGTTGTACCGGGCCGCGATGACCCAGGCGGCCCGGCCGGCGGACGGCGGCCCGGCCGAGTCGATCCATACGGCGGTCCGGGTCAAAGAGCCGGGGCTCGAGCAGCTCCTGGCCTACGACCGGGCCCGGCGCGCCACCCTGCGCGTGCATCTGCTGCCGCTCGCGGCCACACCGGAGCAGATGTGGCGGGGCGAGGAAGCGGATCTCGGCGGGTTCGCCGCGGGCGCCTACGGGTGGCGGCTGGAGCAGGCGCCCGGCACCGCCCGGGTCCTGCTCACGCGCGAGGCGCCGTTCGGGGATGGCCGGATCGTGATCGCCCGCACGCTCGAAAGCTCCGCCGGCCAGGCCGGACCGGTGCACACGCTGCGCGTCACGTGGACCGGCGGGGCGCCGGTTGAGATCGTGCTCGCGGAGGAATGGAACCTCGGCCTGTTCGGCGCCCCGGGATCGGTCTGGCTCGCGGCCGCGGGGGCGCGCCTCGCGGTGCACGAACGGGGTGCGCTCCCGGCCGCCACGGAAGTCGAAGTCGGAGAGGAGCATTCGGGACTGCGTGTGGCGCTGTTCCCGTCCGTGCCCGCGGAGGTGTGGACCCTGCCGTTGTTTACGATCTCCAACTCCGACGGCGGCTACGAGCGGAACTCCCAGGGCGTGATGCTGTTCCTCCGCTGGCGGCTCACGCTCCATCAGGACCAGCCCTGGGAGCAGACGACGCGCACGGCGGTCAGCGTGAAATCCGCTGGGTCTCCCTGAGCGCGTTGAAGTACGCCGCCCACCTGGCCGACACGTCGGCCTCGGTCGCTCCGCCGTCGTAGGCCGGCGAAATCAACGCCAGCGCCCGCTCGACTTTCACCAAGACCACCGCCTCGATGCGACCGGCGACATCCGCCCGGACGGCCTCGCCGTTCTGCGGGGCCTCGGCGGTGGGGCCATGGACACGCCCGGCACTCCACCTGCCGGGCTGGTACGACGCACGGATCTCCTCAAAGAGCGGTCCGGCGGTCAGGACACGGGCCGTCCCCTTGAACCGGTAGCCTTTGCGAACGATCTGATCCACGACGTTGATCTCGATCGCGGGGTTGTGCCGCAAGTTCTCGACGGTGCCCGGCGAGCAGAGGTGCGCGAACACCAGGTGGTCGTCGTCCCAGACGGTGGTCGTGCCTTTGGGCGACAGATTGGGGGTGCCGTCCGGGCAGACGGTCGCGATGAAACCCAGGCGCTGCTCCCGTACGACCCGCTTCATGTCCTCGGTCAGGATCCCCATGCTCATCCCTCCGCCCCGCGGCCCGGTCATCGCCGTTTGTACGTCAGCTCCTGCCCGTTGCCCAGGGGAACCGTCACGCTCTCCAGCGTCGGATCATTCTTCACGCGGCGGAGAAACTCCGGCAGCTCCTCCGCGTGCGAGACCACGTTGTCGGTGACCAGCAGGCCTCCGGGGCACAGGCGCAAGAGCAGCAGCTCGAGGTAGGCCGCGTAGTTCGGCCGGTCGGCGTCGAGAAAGATCAGATCGAACGGCCCCGGCAACCTCCCCAGCGACTCGAGCGCCGGCCCCTGCCGCACCGTGATGCGGTCGGCCAGGCCGGCCCGCTGAAAGTTGGCCTGCGCCATGGCGATCTTGTCCGCGGCGCGTTCGAGCGTGGTGACCTGGCCGCCGGTGTCACGGGCGGCCCACGCGAGCCAGATCGTGGAGTAGCCGTTGCTGGTCCCGATCTCGAGAATCTGGCGGGCACCCGTCGCACGCACCAGGATGGCGAGCAACTCGCCGGTGTCGGGGGCGATATTCAGAAGGCGGCGCGATCGCTCTGTCTCCCGGGCGTCGTTCTTCCGGCCGAGCTCGGCCAGCTCGCCCAGGAGGGCGCGAAGAGCGGCCTCGTCCGCCGCTTTGCCGGCGCTCACGGCTTCCGCGCCATCACCCGGGCGCTGTACGTCGCATAGGCGCCGGCGCCGTCGCCGTTCGGCACGAGCCCGATCTCCCCAAAGCCCGCCGCGGCGAGCGCGCCGCGATACTCCTCCGCGGTGATCGCCCCCGACACACACGCCGACCAGATCTCCGGATCGTTCCGCGCCGCCTCCGGCAGGGGCGTCTCCGCCACGATGTCGTTGACCACCAGGCGCCCGCCGGATTTCAGGATTCGAAACGCCTCCGCGAACGCGCGGCGCTTGTCGGGCACGAGGGTGAGAACGCAGTTGCTGATCACGAGGTCGGCCGCGCCATCGGCGACCGGCAGCGCCTCGATGTCCCCCAGGAGAAACTCGACATGGCCGAGGCCGGCCCGTCCGGCCGCCGCTTGCGCCCGCTCGATCATCTCGGGCGTCATGTCCACGCCGATGACTCGGCCGGACGGTCCGACGGCGTGCGCGGCGACGAGGGCGTCCCGTCCGGGACCGGAGCCCAGGTCCACCACGACATCGCCGCGGCTGAACACCGCTGCGTCAAACGGCGTGCCGCATCCGTACGACGGGATCTCATCGACCCCGGCCGGACCGGCCGCCGCGGCCTCGGGCCCGCAGCACTCCGGCGCGCAGCAGCCGGCGTTCGCTTGAATGCGCCGGGCGTAGTGCTCGCGGACCGCGACCTTGATCTCCTCACCCTTCATCACCGCATCCCCCACGACCGCACCCCCTACGAAAGGAACACCAAACGTTCATTTAGGAGCATAACATGGTAAATCGATGACAGTCAATATATATATTACGGCGGTCAGATCCAGGGTGGTCCCCAGGTGTTCAGGAAACATAAGCAAACAGCGTGAAAACAACCGGAAAAGTAGGCATGCACGAGAGAGAGCACGAGATTATCGTATTGACGTAGATTGATCAAATATGATATCGTGGGGTTCAAGCCTCCGGCGCAAGGGAGCCTTTCTCAAGGAGACTTGGCCATGGCAGTCGACCTGGAACGAACCGGCACGCCGACACCATCCTCCCGGCGGGAGACGCGTGCGTGCTGCGTCGACGCGGCGGCGGCGATGGACGACGTGGAACGCGCGCCGCTCGCGGAGCAGCACACGCTCCTCGCAGCCCTCGCCGATCCGACCCGGCTCAAGATGGTCCATTTGCTCTGCCGGACGGGGGAGCTGTGCGTGTGCGACTTCACGACGGTGTTCGATCTGGGCCAACCGACCGTGTCCCACCACCTGAAGGTCTTGCGGGCGGCCGGCATCGTCGGGAGCCGGAAAGCCGGCCAGTGGGTCTACTACTCCGTCAACCGGCCGGCGATCAAGTCGCTCCTCGGATCGCTGCTCGCCATGGTCTGAACGTAAGTCTAAGAAATCTTTTTGGGGTCATAGACTCTTCTTACCGACATTCCGCAGGTCGCGAAGTAGAGTTTGGCGATTTTTGGCAGTGGCGGACGCCTAAGGTTTCTCGGCGCTCTCGGCGAGCATAGCCTGCACCGACGCCTGCTGCCACCTCCGGAGCAGCCGCT
>Ga0207416_1001401_pt1 | contig 32462 bp, 24 predicted proteins | sample PaiPotPPM11metaG_FD_184107 | JGI IMG/M metagenome (GOLD analysis project Ga0207416, IMG submission 184107) | Iron sulfur acid spring bacterial and archeal communities from Banff, Canada, to study Microbial Dark Matter (Phase II) - Paint Pots PPM... ...
ATGCAGGCTATTGCGTCGCAAGGATCTCGAATCGAGACGTGAGAGATGAGCCAGCGCGGGTACGCAGATTTCTCGAACGACTCTACTAGGGGACCACTCCGGGGCCCGTCGCGGGCCAAGCGTGTTTGTGAACGAAGAACCTCTCCCAAACCTCGTACGCACCTAAACGCGCGCAAGCGGTACCCGGAACGTACCGATCGGGGTGCTAGGTGTTGAGTGAACGGGTGGGTCCCCAAACCAGAGGGCGGGCGTGAGCTTTCAAAGGGATTTCCATGTTACACGCCGCGACTATGGCGAAACAAGACGAACCTAACGCTGGCAGCTAAGAACCCCATACCTGGTTGATGAACCGTTCAATATCTGCCGCTTCTGTTATTCCGTACATCATGTCTTTGGCATCGCCCGTTACACCGGTTGCTCCGTTTAGTTTATCGTAGTCAAACGACGAGTACCATGCGGATAACTCTGTAAAAAGTCGGCTCCCTTGCGGTGCACCATCGCCCGGATACTTTGTTGCGTATTTATCTTCAAACTCACGAACCTTTAGTTTTAAGGCCTCGACGGTGTCTAGCCAGCCAGCCCTGAGAGCAAGAACTCCAAGACAGCATGCCTTGACCATAATGCGAGAGGTGGAGTACCCATAGGGGTCAACACCCTTTTCGAGAGCCTGCTTGCTGGTCGCATAGATCGAATCGATGCACGCCTCTACAATCGCCTGGTCAGCGAGCTTTACCGTCACTAGAACTCCGGTCCTCGCCACTCCCTCTACCAGATCGTCGAACGAGGTCGCGTCGACGTTAAATGTTTTGGCTTCATCTACGAACCAGTAAGGGGTATAGGCGGTGTATTTCACCTGCTCGCGCAGCTTTGCTTTTTCCGTCTCCGTGAAATCGTCGCTCTCGATCAACCCTACGATGAACTGGTTCGTATAGAATACTAGCCGTCCGACTGTTCCCGATAGAAAGGTGTCGCAGCTTTCAACGTCTTCAGCCAAGCGGCGCAAACTCGACCTTAGGACCTCGAAAAAGGCGATGACGTCCGCGCGATATTTCTTCTTCTCGCCCTCCTGGTCTTGAGTAAACCGGTCGTAACGATTCCCGATTACGACGAAGACGTCGAGCAACTCGACGTACCCTTTGCAGAGCACTTGAGTTGTTCCATAGTCACCCCACGACGACGTGACTACGATAAAGGCATTGAGTTGGGCCGTTGTGGTAGCGAGACCGGTCAGCGCCATTTCTATTGGCTGAGCGCGCAGAATCTCTGTACTTATAAAAATCGCTTTTAGTAGCTCCAGCATCGCGGAGTAACATTGATCCGTGACCGCTGTCGTCTGCAATCCAAGGCTCGCGACTCCAAGCACCTGCAGTTTTTCCTGAAGCCCAAATAAGGTTACTTGCAAGCCCTTCTCTGCCGCTAAAGCTGCGATGCTCCCAAACGCCCGTGCGCCCTGAAAGACCGGCTCCGTGTCCTTGGCGGTAATGGCGCGTTGTATGTATAAATCGAGATAACCGATCATCTGATCGAGAATGGGGTTCTCTCGTGCCTTAGATAGAGGTTCAATGCCGGCAGCAAGTTTGGCCAATGAGGCGTAGATGAGGACGATCTGGGAGGATAGATCGTGGCTCTGCATTTTGATGAACGTCTCACCAACCTCATTTAATCGCTCGAAGTTAGCAGCTAAAAACGCTTGGCTGTCACTTTGTGGAACAAGAACGGCTGTATTCGACCACATCACAAGCGAACTGGTCTGCCGATCCGCAAGGTATTGGGACAGCACCGAGCACACGGCGCCGAGCGCATACTTTGTTGCTTCAACGTCGCCGCGACTGGCCAGTTTAAGGGATAGCTCGATGAGCCCATCCAGCTGGCGGTCGAGTTCGGATATGGATGGCCGCAATACAGTGCTGTAGGCAAGGGCAATCGCGTGATCCGGAGATTCGGCGTTAGTTCGGTAGCTGATAATACCCGCTGCTCGTTTGGCGAGTCGCTTCATGTCCCGCAGCAAGTGCAACGCCTTGCCGCGAAGAAACTGAATAATACCCTGGGGGCTCATTCTTTGTCTCACCAATTCGTACTGACGATCAATGAGTGCGAACACTACCCCAATGAGGGTCAATGATGAAACAACAATGATGTTACTAACTCGACAGGTTACAGTCGAAAAGCTAGCTATGTAGACGGCGGCGGCAAAGAGTGCCAGGGTGATTCCAATCACGGCGACGTAAATGAACTGTTGGTTGCGCCAGTCGTTTGTATACTCTTCAAAGTGTTTAGACGTGTACATACTAGCTACGCCTTGCACCAGCGAAATTGAAATAGAAAATATAATCGCGATCGCGCCGCCGATCATCGCGGCCGCGGGAACCAGAAAGCCCATAAGGCTAGCTGCCGAGAGAGGCCCATTACCGAAGCGAACGGCTATGTATCCGGCACCCGCTCCGATGAGAACAATAGTCACCCTCCTTAGTAAGCCAAACTGCGTTCTTACAAAAGAGGCGAGGCGACGAGACTGGGCAATTAGCCACCAAGATATCAGAAGCCAGAGATACCTAATGATGTGGAAACCTTCCCATAAATGTGATCGCTATTTGATCGTTCTGTCTTAGATCGATTCGGAACCCAATTGGCGTGTTCCCGGGCATGTCGCGGGGCATCGGCCGTTTTGGGCGGAACTACCGGTCCAGAACGGCATCGTTCTTTGAATAGCAAAGCATTTCGCATGACAAATACAAACCCCATCAGCATCGATCCCGTATTTGACACGCTGATCCGCGCGACCGAACAAATCAAATACCCTGTCCTACCTGATCTGGACGATATCGAGGTGTCGGTCGATGGCCGCACCTTCCCCAGCGTCGTGATCGAGCAGGTCCAAGACCCGTTTACGATTCGGCTAACATGTAGGGACGATAAAGGAGATTTTTACCGTACGGACATGGGACGCTACGGTGATATTGCGCCGGTCTTTCTAGTACGGTCAGCAGATGGCTTCATTGACCTCGATGGCGGCTTCCTCAGCGGTCAAAATGGGATTCTCGATTTCCGAACTTGGAAACAAAAGATCAGCAATGATGACGTTGCAGCAACTGTTTGGGTGCTCGTTGGTGGCCGCACGGCCGTAGACTTCCCCGATCCCATTCCGGTGCCGAAAGGGCTGAACCGTCCATGGTTTATGGAACGCGGTCTCCGATGTACCATTGGCGGCGCACCGGCTCTAATCCGTCGTGCTATTGAGGTATCTGAGTTTCCAACGGAGGAATCGAGCGCGTTTGTAATTGCAAGGCTCGGCGCGTGTAACGATGGCGATTTCCTCGCTAGCCTCAGAGTAGTCCTGTCGATGATCTTCGGAACCTGGCTGGAACCAGCGATTCAATACCATACAAGAGAGAACGGCGCTTCAAACTGGCGGCGCGTAGACCGCATCTATCCCTTTATAAAAAGGGACCCGACACCAGCAATACGATCTGTCCTTCAGGGAGAGATGAGGGCGGCTGGCGATCAGCTAGGCACAATGTTGGCTCGCTGCGACGAACTGCTTAGCCAAAATGTTCGTCTCGACGTTGCCTTGCAATACTTGCTCGGCTCGCATGATGGAACAGAAGCAGAGATCCGCGACATGTGTTCGGCTATCGACGCCGTTGCAGAATCACCATTACTTGAGCTAGCTTCGATACGATTCATAGATGATGACCGCTTCCTGGTCGTGCGTGAAAACATCGATAAGTTTCTCGCGCAGACTCTACCGCCAAGAGAGGCGCTGTTCCGTAAGCGTGTTGGTGAGGTACTGACTCTTGCGCGAACTGAGTCGTCTAGTAAGAAGCAGAAAATGCTATGGCAAGCAACACATATCGAGATCCGCAAGACTGAACGCGAAGCTTTGGAACATCGACATGACATGGCTCACAAGGGGTATATCCCCTTTGACTATGACGACAATGCTCAATGGAGACTGATCTTCGAGCGTTCGGGCCTGCTTCGGACGCTGGCAAATCGCATGCTTCTGTCGGTCCTAGGATTTCACGGCGATTCCGAGTCGTATCACGCTGAATGGGACACCGCGGTGGTGCCAGTTACACTCAATGCTAACGGGCGGATTGGGGACGCAATAGAACCGGCGTAAGGTACTTCGCTGGCCGCCGGTTTCCGGCTTCCCAAGAACCCTGCGATCTTAGCTTATGACGGATGGTCGGCGGGAGACCGCGTCATCAGACTGTCGCGGCCCAGTCATCGCTTCTTCTGTGCCCGCTGGCGCTTGAGTCTAGGTCGTAACGTGGGTTCCAGGAGTTCGAGCACGGTCGAGTTCAGGACGCGCGCAACATTAAAGATTGTGCGATATGTCGGATTCCCCGACCCCGATTCTAGTTGCTGATAGTGCCTTGTCGAAAGGCCTGCTTCAAACGCGACGTACTCTTGAGAGAGGTTCAATTTTAGGCGACGCGCCCTAATAGTTCGGGCGAGCCTCCGAACCGACGACTCGAATCCCTCCTGCCCCATCGGAGGGACCGTAACTTGATACGCGATATATGCCCACGAGATGAATCACGTGTTATCCCCAGAAATGGAGATGGGCTGGCACGCTCGCGCTAATCCGCCGCACGCGCCGACCACGCTATTCCCATGACTGTAAAGCTCGCTTATGCGTTTGTCGCGCTCGTCTTAGGGTGCGTCGCCTTCCAACTTTTCTTTCGGTTTCAATACGTCGCGAGCGGAACCGGCGCAGTGATTCGCGTCGATCGGCTCACGGGCGAGTCGTGTAATGTGTACCTTTGCGGCTACTACTGGGGACTTCAGCCCCGGGCGCTTTCTTCTCCCGCCCAGACGCCGCCGCCGCTAGGGTTTGTTCCCAACAAGACACCTCCACCCACGGCAACGCCGGTCAATCACGAAAAGACCGATGCAAACGATTGGGGCGCGGACGATCCGCGGGCCAAACCTCCGGCGTGGCTGGTGACACCGCGGCCATGACATAGCTCAGACCAGGCAAGTCGGCGCGCAGTGAGACAATGACCGTGTACGTTCCTTATGGCCTCCGTCGAAACGACTGCGCTGTAGCCCTTTAAGGTCCTCAACCGTAGTGCTCATGCCACGATGCACCGCAACGGCGGCAGCGCTCGCCGGAATGCCCGATGAGGAAATCGCAAACGGGAAGAGCCGGCGGCCACTTGCATTCTCTGATCGGCGCCTGCGATCGCTTTCGCAGAAGGGCAATGATCTGCGGCTTGTAGGGCCGTAAACGCTCGGCGTCGTGTGACGGGATTCCGGGATGGATTCTAACGGTGCTACCTTCGAGAAGCACCTGGCGACCACGCGATTCGAGCGAGCGTAGAATCTCAATCGCGGTCAAAGTAGAGTGTCCTCGAAGAGCGTGAGTCGGTCGGATGGCGTATGATCGCCCGGCGTGCCGTTCGATTCTTCGCTCCTGAAACATCCCTTGAAATCGCCCGGATCGAACGTCTCCCCTAGTGTGGCGGGCGATCCGTTCGATTCACGCGAGCCTCTTACCGAATCGCCCGGTGAATCGCCCGGCGATCCGTCCGATTCACTAAGTCCGTCCGATTTACTAAGAGTGTAGCGGGTGGCCTTTCCGCGCCCGGTTGCACGGAATCGCCGGTCTTTGAGCGCGTCGCGCACACGGTCCCGAGGGATTCCCGTGCGGGACTGGATTGCCGGTCGCGTCATGCCATCGCTAACGCCGCGGAGCACTTGTGCGATGATCTCGACATCGGTTGGCCCTTGCGCGACGATACCCGGCTCGTTCACTCGGCCGTCGTAAGTCGCGATAATGTTCTCGGCGTTGAAGTCAAGGCGCACAATGAACGGGGGAAACGGTTCGGCCTCTGACATCTTGCGACACGCGATTTTCGCGCGAGCGACGCCCTGCTCGCTCGAAGGTAGAGGCGTGAGCTGCCACATGATGCGCGCTGCCGCCTCCTTCTGAATCGAGCCGTAGTAGTCTCCGTGCATCGCGCCGTCCCGCGGTCTATGTGGATGGTCGACGATAAAACCGTTGCAGTCAAATTCCTGATACAGCGCACGCAGGTCGCGGAAGAAGCTGCGCATTGCCAATGCGGGATCGTCTCCCCGGCTGATCTCGTACATATCGCTCAGCGTATCGACGACGATGGTCGCGCCTGGATGCTGCTCGAACACGCGGCGCAGCGCGGCGGCGTCGTAACCATCGGGAGATACGAACTTGAGGTTAATGACCGGAAACCCCGCACGCACGACTCGCCGCTCGAATGCACGCGAGCCTGCGTCGAAATTCACGTAGATCGCGTGGGGGCGCCGGCGAACCGCGAAATGACCGAGGAATGGGTCGCCCGTTGCACTAGAACCGGCGGCGAACAGGGCGATCCAAGACTTCAGCGCGCCAGGCGGCCCAAACATTATGGCAGGGCCATCTTCGGCAGGCAGCAGTGTGTCGATATCCCATTTAACGGGCGGCACACCCTCGCGCACGATGTCGGCGGCGCTTTTCAGCGTCCAAGATTTTGCCACGCTCGAGATCGCTGCGCTGGCCGACATTGCCGTCGCGACTTCTATTCGCTCGTCCCACGCGGCGGCGAGCACGGTGTTAAACCGCTCGCGATTCGCCTGGAACGCAGCTCGCGCGTCCTTGAACTCCCCAAGACGCAGGCGGTACACGCAACCCGCGAATCCTTTATTGTAGAGCGTCTTCGCGACTAGATCGGGAAACTGTTCTCCGGCTTTTCCAGGCTCTTGGATGACTGCGACCATCTCGACGATGGAGAAGTCGATCGATTCGAGACATTTTACGTTTTGGGCACCAGGAACGCCCAGCGCAGGCTTTCCCGCGATCCACAGCGCCCAACAGTCGGACGCCCCCTCGACGAGGTACAGAGTCGAGCCCCACGGCACCGGCCGATCTAGGCCGTAGGCTATGGTCCCGTTACCAGGACCCCAAAAGAAACCTTCGCCGTCGGCGACCGCGTTACGAACTTGGCATCGAGACTCGTTTCCGTCTGCGTTGCGGTACGGAATTTCCACACATCCGTTGCGCTCACGCACACCGAACCGCTTAAGCTCCGCAGTGCTGAAGCCTTTTGCACGCGCGAGCTGCGCCAGCGTGATGCTCACGGCGCGGTCACGCGGGGTTGCCGTCGCCCGTCACAGCTTCGTCCTCGACGCCGAGCTGTTGTAGCAGTGGCACCCGCGGATCCTCAGGAGCCGACCGACGCGGATGCTAGGGATCACGCCTTGACTAACCGCCCTGCGAACAAAAGACTCGCTGGTTCCAATCAATTGCGCAGCCTCTCGTACGTTGAGCGTCAGCGGCGTCACGACGGGACCTTCGGAAGCTCGCTGCGGATCTCGAAAACGTCGTCGAAGCGAAGGCCGAGCTTACGGCAAATGTTCGCTCGAGTTCTTGGCGACGGAACGACCTTGCCAGCCAAAAGCCGATAGAAGTGGCGGTCGCTGATGCCAAGCGTTCGCGCCAACCCGTCTAAACTTTCATTGCGCCTTGTTGCGGCTTCGCGAATCGCGTCGGGCTTGATGAACACCGTTGGCTTGCGTATTCTCACGGCTGGCAGTATTATGCCACTAGAATGGTCACTAGGAAAGCCAGCGATTCTAGCGATAATCTACGAGGCTTGGCAAGAGCCGTCGCCGCTGCCAGCCATCCTGTCATGAGACGCCTTGGGGAAAGAGCACTAGCGCGTGGCTTTTCGCAAGAGGAGCTAGCGAGAATGCTCAACGAGCGGTTTAGCCTGAAACTAAACGGGGCGAACGTCTTCGGCCACTTCACGGCAAAACCGCAGGCCCAGACAATCGACCGTTACGCCGCGGTGCTAGAGATGACTGACGACGAGATGCAGGTGGTCGAACGCGGTGTCCTCGGCGACGAGCGGCTTCGCTATTGGGAAAGCGAGGTGTTTCGTCTGCTCCGGAGTTATAGGCTGGACAACCTCAAAGCAGGCGTTTTGCAAGCGGTCAAGGCGGTCCTAGAAGATCCGCCCGTTCGCGCACGTGTGCTAAGCGCTACGGCAATCTCGCGGCATGAGGTCAACTATGAAATGAGGCAGTTGCCCCTCGAGCTACACCCTTTTGCAACAGCAGTCTTGCCGTTTCTAGATCTCCGGTACTTCCTCCGCGACCGGAAAAATGGTGAGGACGCCCTTTGGACGATTTACGCCGAGGCGCTGCAACTCTATGGCAACGATGAGCAGGCTCGAGCCTTCGTCGACGCTTGCGCGGCGATTCTTAGGCTTGACGGATTTGAAACAGGCCCGATGTACGACCGCCTGCGCGACAAGCAACGGGCCATCCGCAGAAGGTGGGGTAAGTTGTGAAGGTTCTTTCAAGAAGCGCACATACGTTGATCGCAAAAGCGGCGCGAAGCGAAGCGTGGCGACGTGGACCGTCACGTATGATGAGCGAACGGGTCTCGGCGATCGTCGTCGCCAACGTCGCAAAGGCGGCTTTGCTACGCGGAAGGCTGCCGAGGCATGGTTCGACGGCAAGAAGGAGCAGCTGGAGCGCGGCTTCACGGGAATTAACGACAAGACTACAGTTGCCGATTACCTCACCCATTGGCTCGCGGGCTTGTCGGTTGGCGACGGAACACTTCGAATGTACGAGGCATACGCTCGGCTTTTCATTGTGCCGGCGTTAGGACGAGTTAGACTCTGTGATCTTCAGCCGTCGCACCTGGATGAAGCGAAACGCGCATGGGCTCTTAGGCGAAAGCAGACTACGCGCAAAGAGAATGAGCGGCTTGTCTCGGGCAAGTCTGTTCGTCACGCTTGGACTGTCCTCGCCGTCGCCCTGAACCGAGCAAAGAAGCGACGAATTATTTCGTTCAATCCGTGCGAGTACGTCGACGCGCCACGCTTCGAGCGACGGGAGATGCGCGGGCTCGACGCCGCAACCGCGCAGGGCTACATTCAGGTGTTTACCGACGACATGAGCATTGGCGCAGCCGTCGTGGTTGCGATCGGCAGCGGGCTGCGCCGCGGCGAACTGCTGGCGTTACGTTGGTCCGACGTCGATCTCGAGGCAGGGACGGTGCGTGTCGCCCGTGCCGCGGAGCGTATCGTGCTTCATGCCGGCGATCCGTCCAAACGCCTCGCCGAAACCCGCTTCAAAGAACCCAAGACACAGGGGTCGCGGCGCTCTATTCCGTTGCCTGCGTTTGCGATCGAGCGCCTGAAGCGGCATCGCCGAGAGCAGCTCGATCGGTATAAGCGCCTTGGTCTCTGGCGGACGAACGACTCGCTCGTCTTCGACCATGCCGGGGAGCCGTGGAACCCAAACACCTTCGGCACGGAGTTTGTGCGGCGAGCCCGCCGGCTCAAGCTACCCCGTGTACGCCTCCATGATTTACGGCATTCGTACGCGACGCTGATGCTCGAGAGCGGCGTGGATCTCAAGACCGTGTCCCAGGCCCTCGGGCACTCTACGATTCGGATCACCGCCGACACCTACGCGCATGTGACGCCGGCAATGCAACAGTCGGCAGCTGAGCGGCTCGACCGAATCATAGGGCGTTCGCGGCAGACCAGCTAACGATTCGTTCTCAAAGCTCTTCGAGAAGCCGCCGCATGGTGCTCTCGGGCCTTATCGAGGCACCTTGGTTGTGCCACGAGACCATCGCGTAGCCTGACGCTTCGAGTTGCTCGGCGATAAGCCACGCAATCGGCTGAGAGATGGCCGTTTCAGCAACGATCGCGAAAAGATCGCCACCGTTTGCGTTAACTAGGCGACCTATAAGAATGCGCTTCGTATCGCGGTACTGCTCGGCACGGTAGGCCTCTAGATACGTCTCCAAGCCATAGTTCGAAAGACTCGCGGCATAGGGCGTCGAGCGACTTTCCCAGTGAAGCTCATTGAAGTAGCCTCGCTGTTCTAGCGCAAGGAGAGACTCGAGCACAACGGCCTCGCTCAAGCCAAGCGCTGCCGCTCGCTTTATGAGTTCATTGACATCGATCGCTGGGTGATGTAACTTGCGATCAACGTGCATCTCGCCGGCGAGGACAAGGATGCGCTCGTCGTTCGCCGTCAGACCCGGTAAGTGGTGAACTGCGACACCTGCATACGGTGGAGGTGGGGCAACTGGCGGCGGTACTGCGCCGAACGCCGCATCGGCGATCTCTTGAGCGGCAAATGCAGCTCCTGCTGCGTCGGCAGAACTCGGAGTTACCCACTTTGTAGCCGCGAAAACCGGCGGCATTTCAACACTGTCCAGGCGAATCGGCACCACGCGTTTGACTGTTCCAGCGATACGCTGGACGACCGCGACGCTATACTCTTCCCTCACCCACGGCGCGTTAATACTATTGGCGCTCAAGGTAACGACCACAATGTCGGATCCAGACAACCCCTGTTCAAAGATGGCGGTCACCAGATTGTCGCCAGCCGGCACTCGCGTATCAAGCCACACTGCCAACCCTCGAGCCCGGAGCTCACCATCGAGAGGATTAATGAAGCGCTGCTTGTCCTCGTGCGCGTGGGAAAGGAATACGATCGGTGCGCGCGGCTCGTCACCCATGGCCTACCCGATGATGCACGCGAAAGCTGTCTAAGCTCATTTTTCAAGTCTCCGTGACCAATTCGTGACCAGTCAGGTGTTTTCAGAGGTAGATTCGTGCTCAAATCTGGCGGGAGCGTGTAGGAATCGAACCTACCAGCCGCCTTACGACGACCTCAGCGATTTTGAAGACCGTGCGAACCACCAGATTCGTACGCTCCCATGATTAAAAAAATGCTTATATATTAAGGCTTTCCGCATCACCTGCGAAGGTAACCCGCCGCTGAGAAAAAGCAAATGGTAGCCATTGGGTAGCCGCTGCGAACACATCAGGCTCCTTTTTGCCGCGTAAAGCCCGAATTTCAAGGTCGCATCGATCGTTGCCACCGCTCGCACCTGAAGTTCGGGAACGGTATGGCCGTAGATGTTCAGCGTCGTCGAGGGTTCGCTGTGGCCGAGGACTTCCTGGACGCTCCGCACGTCACTGCCTAGGGCGAGCATCCAGGTAGCGCTCGTGCGTCGCAGCGAGTGTAGGCTCGCGCCTATTACTCCGGCAGCACGAGCCGCGACCTTGAAGGCGTCCGTAAGGGCGTGCAGTTTCGTCGGGCGACCCGTTTCGTCGGGAAAGATCGTCCCAAGAAAGCGCGGCCACTATTTGCACTCCGCAAGATAGCAACGATATGCTTTTAGGGTGTCTTCGGCACGGATATGCCTCCCTAGAACTAGACAGCTTACGGCGAGATGCTAAACAGCGTACCGTTGTCGGTAGTGCCGCCTCGGCTAGCCGTACCGTAGAGCTTGTCGTTGACTCTAATGAGACCGCCTGTCGGGTTTCTGCCATCACTTGGACCATGAAAACTGTAGACTACGGACCCCTTGCCGTCCAGGGTCACCTTGAACACGCTTCCGTGACCAGCAGTTCCGCCGTTAGTCGTCGTTCCATAGAGCGCGCCGTTGACGTACAAGAGACCACCCTGAGGAATGCTGTTTCGCGGGAGATTGTAAACGACACTCTCGTGACCTGAACCGTCTATCTTGTAAACTGTGCCACCCAGCTTCGTACCGCCAAAGCCGGTTGTCCCATAAAACTCTCCGCTTACATCGGTGAGCCCAGCGAAAGGCTGCGAACCATCGGGTTGGCCCTTGAAGCGGTAGATGACATGTTCAACTCCAGACGGTGTCATTTTGAACACGACGCCGTCATTGTGGTAGTCTCCACCACCAGCCGTGCCGTAAAACAAGCCATTTCTGTAGATAAGACCGGTTTCCGGTTGAGAGCCGTCGATTCCACTCCTAAAACGATAAAGAACTTTGTGAACGCCCGAAAGCGAAACAGAGTATACCGTTCCGCAACCTTGAGTGCAGCCCGTCAGACCGCCGAAAACGGTGGTTCCGTAAAGCAGGCCATCGACATATATGAGACCAGAGTATGGTTCAAACCCATCGCGCGGACCATTGAAGCGGTAGAGAACGCTCTCAACTCCAGTCGGACTGACTTTGAACACCGTTCCTCGCTGCCTAGGACCGCCGCCATAAATGGTTGTCCCATAAAGCTCGCCCTTCACGTTGATGAGACCCGCAACTGGATTTCGACCGTCAGGAAAATCTTGAAAGACATGAACCGTGCTTTCGCCGTCTGACCTGCTCCACTTGAAAACCGTTCCCGTTTCCTCGCCGCCAGATTGCTTGTTCGGTTGTCCGCCCCAGTTTGCCGTGCCGTAAAGCACGCCGTTGACGTTCAATAGCCGCTTCAAGGGGTTCGCCCCATCCGGCATACCTTTGAAACTATAAAGTTGCGAATAGCCGGACGGTTGTGCAAAGTGGGCCGCCGACGCGGTTTGATTGAGAGCCGTTGGCAGCGAACGTACGCCGCTTGAACAAGCCGCAACGGCCATAAGAATAAAAAGACTGCAAGACTTCCGCATGCATACTCCTCACAGCAACAAACGCTCTAGTTTGGTTCAACGAGACGGTTTATGCGCCTGTTCCAAAGCCTAGCTACATTGGAACTCGACTGTCACCGGAAGAACGCGCATGTCGATTAATGGCACGGCGATGGATCCGACCATAATCTTCTACGATCTTCTACGTTCAGCAAGTCCCCGCGGTCACCGCCGACTTCCTGAAGTCGGGTTAGCGCCCTAGGCTTTCAGACAGTCGCTTGAGCCGAAGCCGAGGTGATCGGCACGGCGTTACGGCTTTTTGCACGTTTGCGATATGCTCGAACGCATGATAACGAGAGACGAGCGTGCGGCCGACAAAGGGATTACGACCGAAGACGAGCGGGGACGTATTCCAAGACTGTCTAACATCCAATCGAAAGGTAAGGCTTGTGAACCATCTTAAGAGCTTGGCCGGGCTTTGTGCGATGGCAACAGTCCTGTCCTCTTGTAGTTTTGGGGGAGCGTCGTCGGTGCCCAGCGGCGCGAATGGTACACTACCCGCGCAGCGCACTATCCCACAGAAGGTGACCGGCACGCCGACCGGTCCCATCCTCTACGTGTGGAATGGAACGGAGTACTCTCAAGGCGGCGGAGTGGCCGTTTACGCGGACGCTGGCTCGACGCTCCTTCGGACGATTGGCCCTCCAAATAGCGGAGACATCTTCGATGACATGACCGCCGACCCATCAGGTCACCTCTTCCTTGCGTTTCACCTCTTGAACGATGGGCCGCACGGACCTGGCGACCTGAACATTTATTGGCGACGTGGAACGCGAGTTGTGCAAAGGCTGAAGCAGACACACCCATTTGGGCTCCCGATACTTGACTCGTCTGAAAACCTTAACACGATGTGTGCGCCAGGCCGCGTCTGTACCTATGCTGCCTCAGGCGACCAAAGAGTAGTAAAACAGGACGTCATTCGCAGAATAGCTCTTGGCAAAATCTCACCTTACTATAAGGGCGCTCACGATTTTTCTGTTGACATCTCAGCCGACCTCGCGATTAACCGAGGTGGCGTCGTGCAGATATTCGCACCAGGTCAGACAGAGCCGTACTGGCAGATAAGTCCTCAAACGCTCGACGGAATGACTTCCACGGCTTTTGACTCTAAGGGTGACTTGTACTTGGCGATGAGGTGCGTAGAGCCGGGCTATGATGGAGGCGTTGCTGAGTACGCGCCAAACACGAACAAGTATCCGATACGCATCCTCAGCACTTTGGATGGAGTCGTTTGTCCTGAAAAGCTGGCAATCGATGCGTCAGATAATCTCTATGTCCTCGGCGGTTATACCCAATCGAATGTCACAGTGTTCCCGCCGACTAGTAACACGCCCATACGAACGATGACAGAAGGACTCGTCAACGCTCAATCGCACACGATGATTCTGGACGCGCTCGGTGACGTTTATGTCTCGAACGGAGGCTACGGCAGCGACCCCGGAAATGTTGTCGTCTATCCGCCTGGAGAGAGCGTCCCAATACGGACGGTGACTCAAGGAGTGCATAATCCGCTAAAACTGGCGGCCGGTCCGTAGTCGCTCAATCTGGAAGGCTCGCGTTAGACCCAACGCGGCGACCATCGCGCCGAAGCGTCAGCGCGACCAGGCACACGGCCGAGGAGCCATCGGGTAGTCAAACGGAATTGTCTAATGTTTACACGCTTTTCTTGCATTGCGTAGCGTTTCGCTCGCCAAGAAGATTTGAAGATCGTGCGGGCCACCAGACCCGTGCGCTCCCATGCGAACTACTTGACCGGTACTCCACCGCAGAGGTGCGGAAGTCCGCCGCGATGCGATAGACTCGCAAAAAATGCTGCGGCATTGGTGTTGTATCCCGGGCAGGCAATAAACTGCGGATCGGGATGAGGATCTAACCGCACAAGCGGATTGACCGCGGCCACGGCCCATATGCCTTCATCTCGCCGTTGAAGGAGCACCGGTTTATCGGTTTCTCGAACCGCCGTGGCTGTAGCGTAGGCCGACCAATCCACGATGAACGGCCACCGGCCGGGTCGTAACACGCTATCGTTAAAGATAAACAGCATCACGAAGAGCGCGCACGGAACGAGCCATGGCCCGAATCGCGATTCCTTGCGCACCCCGAAAGCCGCGGCGAGCGCGGTGAACGCCAGCAGCGGAGCCGTATAATGCGTGCCTATGCGGCTTGGCTCATAGGGGGCTTTCTGAGCAAATACGATTTCCACTAACATTGGCACGGCGAGCAGCATCCAACGGCCGATCATGACTGGTGAAAACGCAAACGGCGCGAGCAAGAGCGCGACTAGCGTAAACTTTCCGCTGACATCTTGTACCGACCACGCATACTGCGGAGCGTTGGAATGCGTCCCTACCATGAGTTCATAGCCCCAATACAGACCGGCATTTGCGATCGCCAAGCCTAAGACGGCTGCGCCAATCTTACGATCCAAGAATAGCAAGCACGCTATCGCGAACCAAGCGACAAAGAGTATCTCGTCTTCTTTGATGCCCATGAGAAGTTGGGCGCATACCATCGTCCACAAAAGCGAGCGTCGTCGAACTGCAAGCGCTAGTGAAAAAGCAACGACCGGTACGAATACGTTCTCTGAAAAGTTGTCGTAGGTGAATCCCTGCGCTGAGGGAGTGAGGAGGTACGCGACACCCAAAAAGTTCGCGAGTTTAGTCGGTACGCCGATCTCAACCGCAAACAGCGTTAGGGGTATGGCTGCCAGTGCGACGAGGCATACCTGCAGAACGACGAGCGTTTCGGCTCGCGGAAAGACTGCGATGAAAGGAACCAAAGACAACAGGATCCACGAATCGTGGACTTGCAGGTGCGGCCGCCACTCTCCATAGTTCCAGGATGAACCGTGTCGAAGATTGGAGAGCGTTTGTAAGAACGTTCCAAAATCGGCACCGTAACGTAGCGCGTAAAGTTTGTTAAGGTCGAGCGCAACGTACACGATGATAAACGCGGCAGTTGCACAAACGACCGGTGTAAATGAAGACATCCGCACCTGCGCGCCAAGGAACTCACGTCGCCGACTGCGGTAACCTACTGCCACAAAGTTTCGTCGACCCCCGTTGCCTGCGCGCAGGAAACTCAAAATCCCCGTCGCACGTTCTATGCTGAAACGTATCTGTGCATCCGTTTCGACTTTTCAATGACGGTTCCGGCGTTTGACGCAATCGAAACGCCGCGTTTGCGAATGCGGCGCTATCGAAGCGATGACTTCGAACTCATGCACCGCGTGATGAGCGACGAGCGCGTCATGCGCCACTACGTCGCGCCATTCACTCGCGAGCAGTCACAACGCGCCCTTTTCAGCGCGCTCGACTCCTACGAGCGGTTCGGCTATTCGCTGCTTGCGATAGAGAAAAAGGCCGGCGGCGAATTCATCGGCCATGCCGGGTTGCTCCATTGGGACGATGTTGACGGCCGCGACGACGTCGAGGTGGCGTACATGCTGCTTCCGGCGTTTTGGGGTTTCGGCTATGCTACCGAGGCCGCGCACGCCGCAAAGAGTTGGGCGTTCGAATACCTCGCGCCCGATCGCGTCGTGTCGTTCATCGTTGCAGAGAACGAGCCGTCGATCAAAGTTGCCGAGCGCAACGGAATGAGCCGGCTCAAGCGGCTCGAGGAGAACCGCTTTGGCCGGCCCATTTACGTTTACGGCGTTACGGCCGCTACATGGACGGGAGAGCGTGAACGGAGATCTTAAACGGTTTAGGATCGATCTCCATGTAGTAGAACTGGTGCGGTTGTACTTTCTTGGGCAGTATCTGGTGGCTGAAGACGATGACGCCCTGCTCGAGTTGCGTCGCGGTAAAGCCGTGTTTCTCGAGGACGACGCGGGCTTGACTCACGCTACGCATGGCCATCGCCGATTGCATCGCGCTCATGTCTTTCGGATTTGCCGCAATCGCGGCTTGCGCCGTCTGCGCCATGGTCTCATACTGCGCGACCGCGGTGGTCTGCGCCGCCGTCATAGCGAGCGCCGTTGCCGTGCCGGCCAAAACGCTGCCGCATAGGAATGCAGAAGCGAGAACTGCGGATACCTTCATATAGTAGTCAATCCTCCAGGAAGTAAGGATAAGGACGCGCGCGGCCTCGGGTAAGTCCCTGGCGTGCGCTCCCTTGCAGTCTTCGCGACGGGCACCTTTCTGCCATTGTCGCCGAACGCCGCGTCGGCGACGATGCCCGCAAGCAGTCCCGATTGAAGGGGCCGCGTGAAGTAGCTTCACCGTTCGATCGAGGACATCGCACATGGCACATAATCGTTACGCCCCCCTTCTCGCACTCGCTTCCCTGGCCGCTCTCACCGCCTGCGCGGGCGGCGCACCGAGCGCGCTCGCTCCGGCCATGTCGCAGCGCGGATGGCTCTCGCCTGATGCAAGAACCAAGCCGCTGATTTACGTTTCCGATTTCACCGGCAACGCGGTCTTCATCTATCCGCAAGGCACCAACAATCCGGCGCCGATCGGTAAGATTACGACCGGCATTGCCGGACCGCTCGGCAACTTCGTCGACGGGCACGGAACGCTCTACGTCGCGAACAGCTCTAATAACACCGTCACCGAATATTCGCGAGGATCGACGACACCGAGTGTAACGCTCAGCAGCGGCATCAGTGCACCGACGACGGTCGCCGTGGATCGAGCGGGAACGGTTGCCGTGGGCGAGTTTGTCTCGGACGAGATTCTCGAGTTTGCGCCGGGCGCATCGTCGCCTATGGTCACCATTACGTTGTTGACGTACCCGGAAGGTTTGGCGTTCGACTATAGCCGGCATCTTTACGCCGCGTGGAATCAAAACAATGGCAGTAGCCTCGCCGGACACGTCAGCAAATGCGAACGTTTGCGCAGCGTATGCGCCGACCAGGGCATCGTCGAGGGGCAGAGCGGCGGCTTAGCACTCGATAGCAGCGCGAACCTCATCCTCGGCGATCAAACGCACGCGGCGATGAACATTTATGCGCCGGGAGCGACGTCGCCGACGCGAACGATCTCGACGCCGGGTCACGATCCGTACAAGTTTGCGTTGGATAAAGCCGAGAAGACGTTGTACGTGGCCGACATCGACACGGGACAAGTGCTGACGTACGACTACGCATCCGGAACGCAAACCGGAACGATCTCGAGCGGCCTGAAGTCGGCCTGGGGCGTGGCGCTGAGCCCGGCTGCTCCCTACGCACGCTAGCGTGAACTGAAAGAATTCGCAAGCACCGGGCCGTAACCACTTGTGGCCATGGCCCGGTCCGATCCGGCTCGCTCGGATTACTGCGCGACGCGTCACCTTCTGCGCCATCTGCACCACGAGCGCGAACTTCGCCGCAACCCGCTCGCTCGCGATGCGTTTGCGGGCGTTGCGCCACGAGCGGCTCTGGGGACGATCGAAGCGCGCGCGTACGCGGCGCTGCGCGCGATGGACGTCCATGCTTCCGCGCGTATAGGACAGCACGGCCGGCAGGCGGCCATTCTTCTTCGCGTGGACGTGCAGCGGCACGATCCCGCGCGCGTCGCCGCGGATCTCAGTTTGTCGAATCGGCAGTTTCATCGCGAACGCCGCGCCGCGCACGAGCGATTCTTTGCAGCATACTGCGACCTCGGCTGCGCTCGGGAAGCTGCCGATACGAGCGACCTCCCTCAGCGCCTCGTTGAGCGCGCCGCCAGCCTCGCCGACTCCGGTGAAGTTGCATCGGCGGTCGCCCTGCTCGACGACGTAGCCGCACATGCAAATCTCGCCGATCGCTGCGACGCCTTGCTGCATCTCTCCGAGATCGAAGCCTGGGCGCACCGTTTGGACCGGGCCGAGGTGAAAGCGCGCGAAGCCGGAGCGCTGCTCGCCACGCTACCGCCGTCTGACGACCGCTACCGCGAACTGTGCGACGCAGACGCCGCACTCGAACTGCTGCTGGGTTGGTTTCGATTCGGGCCTGCTTCGGTGCGCACGGCTCACGCGCACGAAACAAAGGCAGGCGCGCGCGAGACCCTGGTACGGGCCGCGGCGGCACTGCGCAACGGCGAAGCCGCCTATGCCCTACGGCTGTTGAATCGTCTGGAAGACGCGAGCACGCCGTTACCTTCAGTCGTCGACGTCGACCGCCTCACACTCCAGGCGGAGATTGCGGATTTCTTCGGCAGGGAAGAATCGCTCAGCGAAGCGCTTTTTGAACGAGCGACGTCGGTTGCGTACGCGAACGGATTGCGCGGTCGCGCCCTCTATGCTTCGCATCAGTTGGCATCGACGCGCTGGATGCACACGCGGACACCGTTCGATCGCAGCGCGTATCGCGCTCTCGTGGACGGCATCGACCGGTCGTTCTCCCCGCGGCTACGCTCGTATCTCATTTTTTCGGCGGCCGACATCGAGATCGCCATCGGCCATCCACGGCGGGCGCTGCAAGCAGCGCAAATGGCGGCCGCAGTCTCAACCAACCACTACGAAACCTTTTCGGCACAAGGGCTGGCGGCGGCTGCACTGCTGCGATTGGGTTACGTGGAGGACGCCGCAGTTACGGCCGCGGCTGCCGCGCAATCGGCTCGCAGTCATGGGCACCCACGCGTCGTTTCTCTCGCGCAACGCATTCAAGCGATGGCGCAACTTTCGCGAGGAAACCGCCGCGCGGCGCTGGCCGCGATCGAAGAATCGCTCGAATGCGCGAAGCGGTTCTCGAGCGCTCATGTGATCGCCCAGACGAAAGCCGTACGCGAGCAGATCGCTCGCCGCTAAAACCGCTTAGTCTGTCGCCGCCGGATCGATCGCGACGCCCTCGACGTCGCCGCTCGGCGTCATACCGTCGTTGTAACTGTAGAGATAGCGAACGCCATGCGTTCCCGAGTACCTGTATACGTCGACTTGTCCGTATTCGAAGTCGGCGGCCTGAAACATATCGCCGTCTCCATTCACCTTGCCGAAGACCGACTCGCCTTTGAGGGCGAACGGCCCGTGCGCAACGCATTTTGCCGGACAACCGGCATAGACCCAGAGCGATCGGGCAAACGTGTCCAGCGCCAACAGATTTCCGTTCCGGTCGATGTCGAGGCCGCCGGGGGTCGTGTTTCGATACGCCGCAACGCTTGCGCCCTGCCCCTTACCGCCGTTCCATAACACGAGCGCCGCGCCGCTTCCAGGCCCCGACACCGACGGCGTGGGATAGCCCGACGCATACACGTTGCCGCTTCGGTCTTCGGCCACGGCGAAGAGTTGGCCGCCGATGGCGGCGTTCGATAATACGGCGCTGCAGCCGGCGCTCAGCGTACAAATCGAAACCGAGCCGTAGGCGCGCCCCGCCGCTTGAAGATTCGCAACGTAGATGGTGCCGGTTACGGCGTTTAACGTTGCCGCATCCGACGGCTGCCCGTCGCGATCGGGAAAGCTTCCGAGTTTCGTGCCGCACATCGCCGGTCCACGAAAGACGTTCACCGTCCGGCTTCCGCCGTCGGGGTCCACGAGGTTACCGGATGGATCGGTCGCGACGTCAACGACGTACGTGCCCGGGATGGAGCAGACGGGAGGCAAATTCTTTTGCGCGTTCGAGGCGTAACCGAGCACGGCGTTGGTGTAGTACTCGGCGACGTACGCGCCGCGTTTGATGATAGCCGGAGCTTCGCGGAACCACGCCGGAGGGGACGCACGATCCGTGCGCCCCCGATGGCGGGGAGCTCGCTGCCGGCCATCGACCCTGCCGTGCAGCCGGCCAGGAGTGCGGCAACCGCCGCGAGCGAAACCTGCAATCCGCGCCGCATGCGTTTGCCGTTATGCCGCCTTATCTCAGCGCCGGATCCAACGCGACGCCGTAGGGTACGGCGCTCGTCGTCCAGCCATTGGTAATCGTATCTACGAGCGCACCGCTCGCGTAGTTGTAGCCCTCGATTTTCGGCGTAGAGAAGTTGGCGTAGGCGACCCATACCTTACGCTGGGCTTTGTCCAGCGTCGGTTCGTTGCCGAAGGCGTTGATCGTGCGTGACGGACCGCTCGTGTAGGGCGGCGCCCAGATACCAAGCGTATTCGACAGCGTTTCCATGAGCAGATTGCTGTTCTTGTCGAAATCAATGTCGCTGATATTCGCGTTGACGATCGCGACCGGTTGGCCGGTATGCGAACCGGCCGGAAACTCTACCATCGCGGGCGGTCCGCTCTGCGGCACGTACGACACGTACACGTTATTGGAATGGTCCACGCCGATGCCGAGCACGATTTGAAAATTCGAGTAGGTGAGCGTCGCCGTGGGATTGGTGTGACCTTGAGCCCAGACCGTTACGTTGCCGGGCGGTCCGGTCGTGCTTTCGGCGTTGGCGGCGTACACGGTGCCTTTATTGTCCACCGCGACCGAGATCGGAAAGTAGTTCGGGTCGTTGAGCGTCGTGAACGGCGTCGTCGCGCCGCGTTTGAAGGCGACGACGTTGAACGCGTTCGTGTTTGCAACCCACAGTTGATGGTGACCGTCGACGACCATGCCTTGCGGGCTTACGAGCGAACTCGTCAGTTTGCCGATCGGCTGCTGATTCTTACCGCGCTCGTCGTAGATATTGATGAAGCCCCCGTCGTACGAACTTCCGTAGAGCAGCGACGTCGTTGCTGCCGGTTTCGAAAGCCATCCCGGGCCGGCGTGCGGAGCGCGGTTCGGGCCGCCGAACCGCACCATTTGGCCGCCGAACTGCACCCTCTGCGGTGCAGTTTGCGTGCCCGCCGGCGTACCGGAAAACGACGCTCCGGAACACGAGGCAAGGGCGGCCGCGGCCAGCACCGCAGCCAGCGACGCGCGTCGTTCGATCATTGTTTTGCAACCTCCAACTATGGCAAGTGAGCGACGTGCGGAATTGCGCCCCGGCGCGTGTGTCCCTGGAGCACGCGCCGTGCCGTTGCGGATTTTGGCAGAAAGGTACGCGCCCACGTCCGCCGATAGTTACCGGCTACGATGGACGCGCTCAGTCAATACGCGCTGGCGTACGCGCTGACGACAGCGGCCGGCGTGCGAGCATTATTGGCACTGGCAGCCGTGTCGGTTGCCGCGCACTTTCACATCATCCAGCCGCCCGCCCCGTTCGCTTGGCTGGCGGCACCGGCCGCAATGTGGATACTCGGCGGTTTGGCGATCGTGGAAATTCTCGCCGACAAGGTCCCGTTGCTCGATAGCTTGCTGCACGTCGCGCAAGTCGCGGTCAAACCGGCCGCGGCGGCGATCCTCGTGGGCGGCACGCTCCACCCACCGTCGCATCAGGCACTCGTGACGTGCATGGTGCTAGGAGGGCTCAACGCGTTGGGCGTTCATGCAGCGGTGGCAGCCGTTCGCGGCGCCTCGACGGTGACGACCGGAGGGGTGGCTAACCCGGTGGTCAGCACCATCGAGGACGCGGGATCTATTGGATCGTTGATCGTCGCGTTTGTCGCGCCGCTGGTCGCGGCGGCACTGGCAATTTGCTTTACGATCGTATTGATTGTGCTCGCGCGCGGCGCATTCGCGCGCGTGCGCGCGATGCGTTCGTGATCGCGGAGTCTGCTAGCTGCCGTTTTTCATACAACTGATCATCCAGTCGATTCCGTACTTGTCGGTCAGCATGCCGAAGGTCGCACCCCAGAACGTATCCTGCATCGGCATCTCTACATTTCCGCCTTGCGCCAACGAATCGAAAGTGCGCTTAGCTTGTGCCAGGTCGTCGATGGTGAGCGACAACGAGATCGGGCCTTCGCCGTACTGTTTTCCCGGGCTTGCGTCCGACGCCATGAAGGACACCGGACCCGATTTGAAACTCGCGTGCATGACGCGGTTTTGCGTCTCCGGCGTCACCGGCGGTCCACCCTCACCGGCGGGCATTTCGCTCCATCGGCTCAGCCCCTCGATCTCGCCGCCGAGGACGCCCTTGTAAAAGTTTAGCGCTTCCTCACACTTGCCGTCAAAAAACAGGTACGGCTCCAGTTGCGTCGCCATTTTTTCCCCCTTAACGTTGCTTAGCATTCAATGTTGACGAGCCGCCGAGTTTGGCTGCGGGTACGCGTGCCTCCTCGCGGCGAAGAGCGAATAGGTGAAAACCCGTCCGGACATTCGTAACGTCGCTATTATTGCCCACGTCGACCACGGCAAAACAACGCTGGTCGACGCAATGCTCAAGCAAAGCGGCGTCTTTCGCGAAGGCCAGCAAGTGGCCGCGCGAGTGCTCGATTCGAATCCGCTCGAACGCGAGCGCGGGATTACTATTCTCGCCAAAAATACCGCCGTTCGCCACGGTGCGGTGAAATTCAACATCGTCGACACGCCTGGCCACGCCGACTTCGGCGGCGAGGTCGAGCGAGTGCTGCAAATGGTCCAGGGTGTGCTGCTGCTGGTGGACGCAGCCGAAGGCGTGATGCCGCAAACGCGCTTCGTTTTGCGCAAAGCGCTCGAACTCGATCTCCGCGCGATCGTCGTCGTGAACAAGATCGACCGGCGCGACGCGCGCCCGGTGGAAGTCGTCAACGAAACCTTCGACCTCTTTATCGAACTTGGCGCAGGTGACGAGCAGGCCGATTTTCCGGTCGTCTTCACCAACGCGAAGGCCGGCATCGCGAAGCGGTCGCTCGACGAGACCGGCGATACGCTCGAGCCGCTCTTCGAGACGATCTTGTCGCGCGTTCCCGAAGCACCCGCCGAGGACGGCGGCTTTCAGTTGCTGATTTCCGCCATCGATCACAACCGGTACGTCGGCCGCATCGGCATTGGGCGTATCTTTCGCGGATCGTCGCGCCCGAACGCGCCGATCGCAAAAGTTGGCCGGGACGGCAGCGTTGCAACCGGGCTGCGTTTGACAACACTGTTGACGTTTGCGGGACTCGAGCGGATCGAAGTCGAGGAAGCATCGGCCGGCGATATCGTTTGCGTGTCGGGCATCGAAGAACTCAACATCGGCGATACGATCGCCGATGCCGCACAGCCGGAGGGCATTCACGCGGTCGCTGTTGACGAGCCGACGGTTTCGATGTCGTTCAGCGTGAATAATTCTCCGTTTGCAGGACGCGAAGGAAGGTTCCTTACGTCGCGTCAGATTCGCGAGCGGTTGATGCGCGAACTCGAGTCGAACGTCGCGTTGCGCGTGGCCGATACCGGTTCCGCCGATACGTTCGACGTGCGCGGACGCGGCGAACTGCATCTCTCGATCCTCATTGAAACGATGCGGCGAGAAGGCTACGAACTCGCCGTTTCCAAACCGCAGGTGATCGTCACCGAGCGCGACGGCAAGCGCTGGGAACCCGTCGAGTACGTCGTGGTGGACGTTCCGGCGGAGTATGACGGCGCGGTTATCGAATCGCTCGGCCGCCGTAAGGCGACGATGTCGAATATGCTCGACGTCGGCGAATCGCGCCGCTTGGAATACATGATGCCGACGCGCGCCATTTTCGGTTTGCGCGGCGAACTATTGACGCTGACCCGCGGAACCGCGGTGATGTCGCACACGTACTACGACCACCAGGAGTGGCAAGGCGAGTTGCCCGGTCGCGGCATCGGCGCGCTGGTGGCCAGCGACACCGGTCGCACGACGGGTTACGCCTTGATGGGGCTCGAGCAGCGCGGCGAGTTCTTCGTCGGACCCGGCGTCGACGTTTACGAAGGCATGATTGTCGGCCGCGCCAACGATGACAAAGACGTCGCGATCAATGTCGTGCGCGAAAAGAAACTCACCAATATGCGCGCCGCCGGTTCCGACGAGAACGTCAAACTCGCTCCGCCCGACGAACTGTCGCTCGAACGCGCCATCGAGTTCATCGACGACGACGAACTCGTCGAAGTCACGCCGGCGTCGATTCGGTTACGCAAGCGGATTCTCAATGAAAGCGAGCGCCTCAAACTCCGCAAGCGCGAGGCCAAAGCGGGTTAACGTCCTTCGACTTCGTTTCGCTCCGCTTAGGATGACACCAAGACGTGCGACACGACGTTGAACGTGAGTTCTGTGCGCACGTCGTCGAAGCCAACCTCTACGGTATCGCCGTCGTTGATTTCGCCGGCCAGGATTTTGCGTCCGAGCGGTGTCTCGAGTTCTTTCTGAATGGTGCGCTTGAGCGGGCGCGCGCCGTAGTTGGGATCGTAGCCGGCTTTAGCGATGTGCCGCTTTGCCGCTTCCGACAACTCGATCGTGATCCGCCGCTCCGAAAGCCGCCGGCGCAAGCGCCGCAGTTGAATCTCGACGATCGTTTCCAGCTCTTCCTCGCTCAAGGCATGGAAGACGATGATTTCGTCGACGCGATTGAGGAATTCGGGGCGGAAGTGCTGACGCATCTCGTCGAGCACCGTCGCCCGCATCACGGCGTAGTCGGCGCCGTCGAAGGAACCACGGTGTTCGAGAATGCGATGGCTGCCAATGTTCGACGTCATGATGACGATCGTGTTCTTAAAGTCGACCGTGCGACCTTGACCGTCGGTCAGCCGGCCGTCGTCGAGAATCTGCAGAAAGACGTTGAAAACGTCCGGATGCGCCTTTTCTACCTCGTCAAATAGGATGACGCTATACGGACGGCGGCGTACCGCTTCGGTGAGTTGACCGCCCTCGTCGTAGCCGACGTATCCCGGCGGGGCGCCGAGCAGCCGCGCAACCGTGTGCTTCTCCTGGTATTCCGACATGTCGATGCGAATCAGCGCACGCTCGTCGTCGAATAAGTATTCGGCGAGCGCACGGGCGAGTTCGGTTTTCCCGACGCCCGTCGGCCCGAGGAAAATGAACGAACCGATCGGACGTTTTGGATCGGCCAGCCCGGAGCGCGTGCGCAACACCGCTTCGGCGACCGCATCCACCGCTTCGTTTTGCCCAACGACGCGCCGGTGCAGCTCGTCTTCGAGATGCAAGAGTTTTTGGCGTTCGCCTTCGAGCAGCTTCGCAACCGGAATGCCGGTCCAGCGCGCGATCACCTCAGCGATATCGTCTTCGTCTACCTCTTCCTTCGAAAGGCGGGTGCCGTCACGCCGGGAGAGCGCCTCCTCTTCGGACGCGAGGTCCTTCTCCAATTTTGTCAGCGTGCCGTACCGCAACTCCGCGGCGCGGTTGAGGTCGTACTGCCGCTCGGCCTGATCGATCTGCACTTTCGTTTGCTCGATTTGCTCGCGCAAGGCGCGCAGTTTCGTGGCCGCACTCTTCTCCGCGTCCCACTGCACGCGAAGTTTCGTCTGCCGCTCGCGCAGTTCGGCTAATTCCTTTTCAAGTTGTTCGAGACGACGCGCGCTCGCGCTATCGGTTTCCTTGCGCAGCGCCTCGCGTTCGATCTCCAACTGCATGACGCGCCGCGACACCTCGTCAAGTTCCTGCGGCGACGAATCGATCTCGGTACGCAACTTGGCGGCGGCTTCGTCGACCAAGTCGATGGCTTTGTCCGGCAAGAAGCGATCGGTGATGTAACGGTTGCTCATCGTGGCCGCCGCAACCAGCGCGGCATCCTTGATGCGCACCCCGTGATGCGCCTGATATTTTTCGTTGAGCCCGCGCAAAATCGAAATGGTGTCTTCGACGCTGGGCTGATCGACGAAGACGGGCTGGAAGCGCCGTTCGAGTGCCGCATCTTTTTCGACATACTTGCGGTACTCGTCGAGCGTGGTCGCGCCGATCATATGCAGTTCGCCGCGCGCGAGCATCGGTTTGAGCAAATTGCCGGCGTCCATGGCGCCTTCAGCTTTGCCCGCGCCGACGACGGTGTGCAGTTCGTCCACGAAGAGAACGACCTGTCCTTCGGAGTTGGCGACGTCTTTGAGCACGGCCTTGAGGCGCTCTTCGAACTCGCCGCGATATTTGGCACCGGCGATGAGCGCCCCCATGTCGAGCGAAACGACCCGCTTGTTTTTCAGGCCTTCCGGCACGTCGCCGCGCACGATGCGCTGCGCTAGACCCTCGACGATCGCCGTTTTACCGACGCCGGGCTCGCCGATGAGGACGGGATTGTTTTTCGTGCGGCGCGACAGCACTTGGATGACGCGGCGAATTTCTTCGTCACGGCCGATCACGGGATCGAGTTTTCCGCGTTCTGCTTCGAGCGTTAAATCGCGGCCGTACCGCTCGAGCGACTTGTACGTGCCTTCGGGGTCTTTGGTCGTGACGCGCTGATTGCCGCGAACGTCGCGCAATGCGTTCAACAATGCATCGCGCGTGACGCCGGCGTCTCGGAACAACCGGCCGGTTTCGCCGGATGCCTGCGACATCGCCAAAAGCACGTGCTCGACCGACGTGTAGTCGTCTTGCAGCGCTTTGGCTTCGTTCTCGGCCGCGTTCATCACCCGCGCCAGTTCCGGTGACAGCGTAACCTGCGCGCTGCCGGCCGCCGCGCCGGTAAGGCGCGGCAAACGGCCGATCGCTTCGTCAACGCTGTGTCGCAGCGCCGCGACGTCGGCGCCCGCCTTCTCGAGTACGTCCGGTGCGATGCCGCGTTCCTGATCGAGCATGGCGGCCAGCATATGCTCCGGCGTGGTCTGCGTATTGTGTTCGGTCAGGGCGCGCGTGTAGGCGGCATTGAGCGCCTCGGCGACGCGCTCGGTCATCTTCTCGACGTTCATGGCCTTACCATCATACCGTCTAGGACGGCGAATTCGGCCGACAGCCGCACCGAAAGCGCGTGTAAGTCTGCGGCTTCGGCTATTTGAGCGGCGGTCGGGGCTTGAAACGAACTGCCGAGCCGCGCGAGCATGTCGAGCAGCCGGTCACGCAAACCTTGCGGACCACCCAGGTCTTCGACGTTTCGCGGGTTGTAGGTCAGCTGTGCGCGGAAGGCCCGCAGCGCGGCGCTCTGCGCCGGCGTGGCGTGCTTCAGCCGCGCATCGATCTCGTTGAGCATCCGGTCCGCCGAGTCGAGCTCGGCGAAGATTCCGGTCAGGAAATCGTGCCGCTGTTCGTACCGTTCGGGCGAAGCCTTGTCGCGCGCATCGGGCAGCACGCGCAACGGCTGCTCGATCCGACCGCCGTCCACATTCAACCGCACGGTGAAGGCTCCGGGAACCGCCTCGGGCCCTTCCTCGGGCCCGCGGTTTTCCTTATAGGTGCCGTGCCACTGCACCGGGCCGTCCTCGGCCAGATCCCAACTCGTTTGATTGATGCCGGCGGCGTTCGGAACGTCGTCGCCACCTAAATGGCGCACCACCCTCCCGCTCGCCGCGACGATGTCGATCGTCGGTTTATGCGCTGCCGGTTTCGGAAGATAGTAACGCAGCAACGCGCCGTATGGTGGATTTTCGCCTACGAATTCATTGTCGGGCAACGTCCCGCTCTGGAACGCGTTGACGGGCGACCACTGCCACATGCGGTACGCGTCGCGCACCGCGAATAACGTTGCGCTGGCCGCAGCGCGCGCAGATGCCAGGTCGCGCAACGGACGCAAATCGTCGAGAATCCACAACCCGCGGCCGTGCGAAGCCACGAGTAAATCGTCGGTTTGCGGCACGATTTCGAGATCGTATACCGCCGTCGCCGGCATGTTGAGCCGCAGCGACCCCCACGTGCCGCCGCGATCGAACGACACGAAGACACCGCGTTGCGTTCCCGCGAACAGCAAGTTCCGATCGACCCGGTCTTCGCGTACCGAGCGCACGAAAAGATTGGGCGGGAGATTCGACGCGATCGATCGCCACGTCGCGCCGCCGTCTTCGGTGGCGAAAATATGCGGACTGCGGTCGCCAAGCAAGTGGCAATCATCGGCGGCATATGCGGTCGCGCTCGAAAAGTGTCCAGGCTCGACCGTCGAGATGCGGCACCATGCGGGCGCGGAAGGCGGCGTCACGTTGGACCAATGCGCGCCCGCATCGCGGGTCACCTGAATCAAACCGTCGTCGGTACCAACCCAAATCGTCGCCGGCGCCAGCGTCGTGGTTTCGATGTCGAGAATCGTATCCGACGTCTCCGCGCCCGAAATATCGAGATCGATCGGGCCGCCCGGAGCGATTTGATGCGCGCGCTCGTTGCGCGTCAAATCGGGGCTGATCGCCGTCCAGGTTTTTCCGCGGTCGCCGCTTTCGAAAACGACGTTTCCTCCGACGAGCACGCGCGGCGCGGCACCCGGCGTGAACGCAATCGGCGTGTCCCAATTGAAGCGGTACGGCAAGATCGCCGGCGCATCCGCATTGCTGCGTGCCGACGGAGAAACTTCGTCCACTTGCTGCGTGCGCCGATCCCAGAGATACACTTGTCCGGTATCGGAGTTCGTCGACGTGCTCCAAACCAGGTTCGGATCGACAGGATCGGGCAGCGCCCACATCCCGTCGCCGGGACCGACAATATACCAATCGCGATTCAACACGCCGATGCCGTTGTTCGAAAGCGACGGCCCGCACCACGAGTTGTTATCCTGCAATCCCAGACACACTTGGTAGTCGGGCGCCGTGGCACCGAAGCCGACGTGATACGGCTGCGCGAACGGCAAATCGTAGGGCTGCCAAAAATGCGCGCCGCCATCGCCGGAAAAGACCGCGCCCTCGTCGCTGCCGACGGCGATGCGCTTGCCGTCGCGCGACCACCACGCGACGTGGTAATCCCAGCCGGCATTCGTCGAAATCGGTTTGAACGTTCGTCCACCGTCGGTGCTGAGCGACAAAATGAGGCCGACGCAGATGACGCGATTGAAATTCGCCGGATCGACGGAGATTCGGCTGAAATAAAACGGGCGCGCACCGACGTAGGGGCTGTGCGGCATGAGCGTCCACGTTGCACCGCCGTCGTCCGATCGCCAAAGATTGCCTTGCTTCGCTTGCACGATCGCGTAGATGCGGCCGCCTCGCGCGGCGGCCAGACCAATGCGGCCGGTCAATCCTGTCGGTAGGCCGCGCTCGGTGAGCTTGCGCCAGGTCGCGCCACCGTCGTCCGAACGGTAAATCCCGCCGTTAGGCCCACCGCTATCGAGCGTCCACGGCTTCCGGCGAACTTGGTAGACGCCGGCAAACAACGTTGACGGACGATCCGGTACGCGCACGAGATCGGAGATGCCGCTCGACGGTCCGGCGTACAGCGTCCGTTTCCAACTCACGCCACCGTCGCGCGTGAGATAGACACCGCGCACGCCGGCGTCTGTAAAGACGTCACCGAGAACGCCGACGACGACCGTTCGTGCGTCGTGCGGATCGATTGAAATACTCGAGATGTGTCCGGCGCGATCGAGGCCGACGTGCTTCCACGTCTTTCCACCGTCGCGCGAATGCCAAACGCCGTCGCCGCCTTCGACGTCGTTGCGTGGATTCGATTCGCCGGTTCCAACCCACACGTCGGCGGGATCGGCAGGCGCGATGGCGATTGCGCCGACTTCAGCCGACGATGCATCGTCAAACAGCGCGCGCCACGACGCACCGCCGTCCACGCTCTTGAAAACGCCGCCGTCGGCACCGCCTGCGTAGTAGATCAACGCGTCGCTATCGGTTCCAACGACCGCCGTCGTGCGGCCGCCCGATATCGCCGGCCCCAACCAGCGATAGCGTAAATCGCCGATGCCGCTCGGCGAGGTCTGCGCAGATGCCGTTACCCAGACGGCACAAAGCATCGCACACGGCGCAATCGCGCGCTGAAGCGCTTTTACCAGCCTCATCGCGTACGCATACCAGCGCGCGCACGCGTCTCCTCCATGTCTTCGCGGTACGAGGATGCGGCCGGCGTCGAGCGTAAGCCCGTCGACACATGCTCGAAATCGCCTCGGGGTGCGTGCGCGCGTACTATCTGTTCGACGTCGCCGATACGATCGACCTCACCGGTACGAACGGATTGAATGCAAAGAGCCGCGCCGCCTCCGAACTTCCACTAGGTCCGCAAACGTCACCGGCCTATCTGCAGTTCCCGGTGCCGCCGGTCATCGAAGCGCTACCCGACGCAACCGTCGCCGGCGTACCCTGCACGGTCCGGTTGAAGGCATACGACTATGGCGTAATGTCGCTGCGACTCACGTTCGACGCCCGCGGAACGTGGAATGCGTTAGCGGCTCTTGCCGACCGCGTGCGAACCGACGAACGCGTTGCCGCATTTGCCGAGGACGCCTTGCGCCGCTTCTGCGATGAACGCACCACGGCACTCGTCAAGCGCCATCCGCCGTTGATTGAGGATTACTTCATCGTCGAGATCGAACGGTTTGCGGAGAGCGTCGACGCCGAAACGCTGCTCGGCGAGCATTTCGCCGCGCTCGCGGGCATCATACTCGGCGAACGGCGGCCGCTCGCCCCCAGCGAAGCCGACGAGGCGATACGCACGCGCTTTTCCTATCATGAGGACGACCTCACGATCGTGCAATGGGATACGGCCTTCGTTTACGACCGCGCCGAAAGCGCGCGTGCAATCGAAGACATCCTCGAGTTTGCGAATTCGCAGCTGCTGGAGTTGCGCACCTACGACGCGCTGCTCGATCGCGAACTCGACGGTATCTACAAAATCGGTGCCGAGAAACCAACGCGATCGCTGCGCGGTCGGCGCGAAGCAGAACAAGCGGAATCGCTGCGCTACCTTATCGTCGACGTCCTCGAACTCATCGACCGCTCGAGCAACGCGCTCAAAGTCGTCGGCGATGCATACTATGCGCGCATTTACCGCTCGGTGGCAAGGCGCCTCGGACTCGCCGACTGGCAGCAGCAAATCGACACGAAGCTCGCATCGATCGGCGACATCTACCGCTTCCTCAACGATCAGGCCCGCAGTCGCCGCGACGAGTTTCTCGAAGTCGTCATTATCGTTCTCATCGCACTCGAGTTGCTCGTCGGCATCGCCACACTACTGCACCTTTAGATGCGTCGAACGACTATGGCGAGCGGAGGGTGCGGTAGTCGCCGTTGCGGAGGGTGACGCCGTGAGCGTCGAGCCATTCCAACAGCGGCACGGCATACTTACGTGACGTGCCGAGCAAATCGCGAAATTGTGCTGCCGTCATGCGATCGTTCGCGCGCAGATAGGTTTCGACGCGAGCGCACAACGCAGCGATTTGCGCGCCGCGGTAGCAATCGTCGCCGACGCGGACGAGCGCGCCGTGTGCGAGCAGCGTATCGAGGGCTTGCGTAACACCCTCGACGGACGCGTTTTTAACGGCAGCCACGACTCCGGCAAACGGCACGGGAACGAACGGACGTCCGCGAGCTTCGGCGATGAGCCGATCGAACAGCGAGCGCTGCTCGGGTGAAAGCGCCGGCCGATGGTCGAGCGTAGCGTAGTAGCCGCTACGTGCCGCGAGCCTGCCGTGTTCGACGAATGCGTTCAGTACGCGCACGAGCAACGCTTCGTCGGCTCCGAGCGACCGCGCCAGCGTCAGCGACGTCACGCCCAAAACCCACGGACATTCGCGCTGCGTCACTTCGAGATGGTCGATCGAGCGCGCTAGCACCTCGCGCGCCGCGTTGCCGCTAACGTACGCTGTCGGACGGCGCACGGCGAGCGCGTCGTCTCGTTCAGCGAGACGCTCGAGCGAAGATTGCGCGACGCTTTCGCGCAGGTTCGCCGCGATCGCAACTTCGGCAGGCGTCAGCGCTGCAAACCCCGTGCGTTCGAGAACCGCCGACGCTGCGGCTTCGGAGGGACTTGCGCGGGTCGCGAATGCGTCAAGCGCGATTGTTTCCACTTCACCGCCACCCAGCAGTGTCTTCGGCGACGTGCGCCGCACGACGAACCGCATTCCCGGAAACCCGACAACAGCCGAACGAAGGTGCAGCGTAGCGCGAACGGCTGACGCAACCTGCGGAAGACGTTCGAACGTCAACGTTCCGAGAAGCTCCGCCGCACCGAGGTACGCTCGCACGGGCGTGCGCCGGCGCAATAACGGCAAGCCCGATTCCAAGGGCGTGAAGATGACGGCAAAGCTGGTGCGCGCGGAAAACTCGCGGCTGACCACCGTCTCTCCGCGCGCGATCGTCGCGCGGTCGACGCCGGGGAGATTCAAGGCGACGCGCGTTCCGGCTGCGACGCGATCGCACGTTTCGCCGAAAACACCGATGCTGCGGACGCGCGCCGGCTGTTTGCTCGGTTCGAGCGCGAGCACGTCGCCGATTGCAATCGTTCCCTGCATCAGCGTTCCCGTGACGATCGTGCCGCGGCCCGGCAGCGTGAACACACGATCGATCGGAAGGTGGGCGGGCGCGTCGGCATCTCGGC
>Ga0207416_1001404_pt1 | contig 32312 bp, 33 predicted proteins | sample PaiPotPPM11metaG_FD_184107 | JGI IMG/M metagenome (GOLD analysis project Ga0207416, IMG submission 184107) | Iron sulfur acid spring bacterial and archeal communities from Banff, Canada, to study Microbial Dark Matter (Phase II) - Paint Pots PPM... ...
GGTGGAGACTAACTTCTCTTGCGGATCTTTGCGGTGGGGGTTTCGCGGTCGATGGTGTCCTTGAGGACTTCGCGGAACGGGATGGGGGCTCGTTCGGCGGCGGGCTCGGACGCCTTGTCGTCGATCTTCTCGGGCGCCGGCCGTTGTGCGGTGACTGGTTCGGCGATGACGACTGTCTTCGCGTTGAGGAATTCGCGCATGCCGGCAGCGGAAAGTTCGCGGCCGTAGCCGGAGTGCTTGACGCCGCCGAAGGGGAGACGCGGATCGCTGGCGACGACTTCGTTGATGAAGACGGCGCCGCAGCGGAGTTCGGCGCTGAAGCGGCGCTGCTCGGCCGTGTTGGTGGTCCAGGCGGAGGCGGCGAGGCCGAAGGGCGTGTCGTTGGCGACCGCGATGGCTTCGTCGAGGTCGAGGACGCGGAAGAGCAGGGCTACGGGGCCGAAGATCTCCTGACGATAGATTTCCGCGGTGCGCGGGACGCCGGCGATGACGGTGGGTTCGTAGTAGTTGCCGTCGCCAACCATGGGTTCGCCGCCGGTGAGCAGGCGGCCGCCGGCGACGACCGCGGCCTGCACCTGGGCGTGGAGTTCCGTGACCTGGCGCGCGGTGGCGAGCGGACCGATCTGAGTGGTCTCGAGCATGGGATCGCCGATTTTGAGGGCGTCCATGCCGGCGACGAATTTCTCCTCGAAGATGTCGTAGATGGGGTCGGCGATGACGAAGCGCTTGGCGGCGATGCAGGACTGGCCGTTGTTGACGGTGCGGGCCTGGACGGCGGCAGCGACCGCGGCATCGAGGTCGGCGGAACGCATGACGATGAAGGGATCACTGCCGCCGAGTTCGAGCACGGACTTCTTGATGAACCAGCCGGCCTGCGCGGCGATGGCGCGGCCGGTGGCTTCGCTGCCGGTGACGGTGACGGCAGCGACGCGGTCGTCGGCGAGGATGTGCTCGACCTGGCTGGATTCGATGAGCAGCGTCTGGAAGACGCCGCGGGGGAAGCCGGCGCGGCGGACAAGTTCCTCGATGGCAAGCGCGCACTGGGGCACGTTGGAGGCGTGCTTGAGCAGGCCGGCGTTGCCGGCCATGAGCGCGGGCGCGAGGAAGCGGAAGACCTGCCAGAAGGGAAAGTTCCACGGCATGATGGCCAGCACGGTGCCGAGCGGTTCCCAGCGGACGTAGGCGTCGTGGGCGCCGATGTCGATGTGCTCCGGGGCGAGGATGCGGGCGGCGTGGTCGGCGTAGAAGCGGCAGACGCTGGCGCATTTGAGGATCTCGGCGCGGGCGGCAACGATGGGCTTGCCCATCTCCATGGTGGCGAGGGTGGCGAGGTCGGCCGTCTCGTCTTCGAGGAGCTGCGCGAGTTTGCGCATGCAGAGTTCGCGGTGGCTAAGGGGGACTTCGGCGAAGCGGGCGAAGGCGGTTTCGGCAAGCGCGATTTTTTCCTGAACAGCTTCGTCCGTCAGCGGAGTGAAGCTGCGGAGCAAATCGCCGTTCGCGGGATTGACGGACTGGATGGGCATGACCTACTCCGAGGCAAGCTTACCAAGAGTGGAGGCGAGGACGCGCGTGCCGAGGGCGATGTCGTCGGGGGCGGCGAATTCGTCGGGGCGGTGGCTGACCCCGCCGCGGCAGGGGATGAAGATCATGGCGATGGGCGCAATGCGGGCCATGAAGAGGGAGTCGTGATAGGCGCGGCTGACCATATGCTTGGGTTGGATGCCGAATTCGCGGGCGACCGCGTCGATGGTGGCTACGATGTGGGGGGAGCATGTGGCGGGCTCGTCGGCGTTGACGAGGGATTCGGTGACGCGGACTTCGCGGCGCTTGCTGAGGGCTTCGATGTCGCGGCGGACGGCGGCCATGACGCCTTCGCGGCGGGCGGGGTCGGTGTCGCGGATGTCGACCTGCAAGGTGACGCGGCTGGGCACGCTGTTGACCGCGCCGGGGTAGACGTCGCAGGTGCCGACGGTGGCGACCGTGTCGATGACGCCGGTGGCGAGGGCGTGCTTTTCGAGCGAGAGAATGATCTCGGCGGCGGCGCAGAGGGCGTCACGGCGGTCGGGCATCAGCAGCGCTCCGGCGTGGCCGCCGATGCCTTCGACGGTGAAGCGATAACCCGCGGGCGCGGCGATGGCGGTGACGATGCCGAGGGGGACTTGTTCGCGCTCGAGCAGCGGGCCCTGCTCGATGTGGAGTTCGACCCAGGCATGGTAGGAGTTGGGCGGGAGACGCACGCTGGAAAGCGGGCCGGTGAAGCCTGCGGCGGTGCGGACTTCGGCGAGGGTCTCGGCTTCGGAGCCGCGTTGCGCGCCGTGGAGGGCATCCGCTTTCTGCGGATCGAGCGTGCCGGAGATGAGGCGGCTGCCGATGCAGCCGATGCCGAAGCGGGTGGGCTCTTCGGAGGTGAGGAGGACGAGTTCGATGGAGCGGCGAGGGCGCATGCCGCTGCGCTGGAGCGCGCGGATCGCTTCGAGGCCGCCGAGTACGCCGACAGTGCCGTCGTACATGCCGGCATGGGGGATGGCATCGATGTGCGAGCCGGTGGCGACGGCAGGGAGCGCGGGGTCGGTGCCGAGCCAGCGGAAGAAGGTGTTGCCGACAGCGTCCTCGCGAATGACGAGGCCTGCGGCGGCAGCCAGGTCTTTGAGCCACGCGCGGGCGCGGAGGTCGTCGGGAGTGAAGACGACGCGGGTGACGGCGGTGCCTTCGGTGGAGGGCTCGATGGACGTAAAGGTGGCGAGCGTCTTCAACTCATCGATGAGGCGCGTGGCGTCGACGTGAAGATTCATGTGCCTATTATCAGGGCAAAGCGCGATTCGGGACCAAATCAGCGGATCGGGGCAGAAGCGGGCAAGGGGCTGAGCTTACCGAGATGGAGCTGCCAGCGGCAGCCATACTTGAAAGCGGGTGTCGCCGGGGACCGAGCTGACGTGGATATCGCCTCGATGTCTGCGGACGATTCGTTGCGCGGTATCGAGCCCAAGGCCTGTGCCCTCGCCGACTCCCTTAGTGGTGAAGAACGGCTCAAACATGTGACTCTGAATGTCCGGGGGGAATTCCGGGGCCGTTGTCGCCGATTTCCACGACGACGTCCTGTTGTTGCCGGAAGGTTCGGACGCGGAGCTCGCCCTGGCCCGCCATCGCCTCGACGGCGTTGAGGATGAGATTGGTCCACACCTGGTTCAGTTCGCTTCCGAACGAATCGACGAGAAGAGGAATGGGCTGGTAGTCACGCTGGACGATGATGCCGTTGCTGAGCTTATGGTCCAGGATGGTGAGGGTCGTCTCAAGGCTGCGCACGATGTCGACGTCCTGAACCGGGGCTTGATCGAGGTAGGTGTATTCCTTGACAGTGCGCACTAAATCGGAGATTCGCGTTGTGCTGCTGAAAATGGCCTTGGACAGCACCGCAAGTTCCGCCGAAGCAGCAAGTCGAACTACCGCCGCGTGGACAGCACTGGAATCGAGCTTCGCGAGCAGGACTCTCAACTCTTCGGGCTGCACCTGGCATCGGGCCAACGCAGGGGAGAACTGCCATGCCTCGGGCAGTCCGAAGGCGGACAGGCCGGCGCTGATTTCGTCCTCCAGATCGGACAGCCGGAGGGAGTCGGGTGCAGCCTCGACCTGTAAGAATCGATTTTCAAAATTCTCAAGCTCCAGGCGTTGGGCATCGGTGAGCGCGCTGCGGCCAAGCTGGAATGTGGCGGACTTGATTTTGTCCAAGGTCGCAGCCAACTGGCTGGCCGCGCGTGCGGCCGCCGCGGCAGGATTATTCAGTTCGTGGGCCAGTCCTGCAGCCAATTTACCGAGGGATACGAGGCGGTCGCGCTGTTGCTCGATGCGAGTCCCTTCGCGAACGCGGTCGGACATCAATCCCACCAGGGTTGTGGTCAGTTCCGGCATCTTCTGCACGAGTTCGGGGAACAACGAGACGGGAAACCGCAAGATACGTCCGTCTGTGAGCGCGCGCCCGGTGACAGTGAATTGCTTCATCCTGGAGAAGGGATAGACGCCGCTGACATCTCCTGCATTGGCAGGGATCACTACGGTGTCGCCGCCGAATTCCCCGCGCCACTGAAACTGACCCTCTAACAATACGAACATCCAATCGGCGGGATCACCTCGCTCGACGAACGGGTCTCCTGCACGCACGCACATTTCTTCCGCGTGACTCAGGAACCACTCGATTTGATCGTCGGGCAAACGAGAGAATGCGGCTACCTGGCGCAGTTGGGCTCCGTCGACCATGGCATCCCCTTTCCCTCAGGATGAACGATTACATCGGGTGGCGGTTCCAGTCTTTGTAGATGAGGTATTTTGCGGGCTGCTTGCCGAGCGCGCCGAACCACTGCGGGCAGTAGGGCGCCATCCAGATGAAGTCGCCGGCGGAGACCTGGTACCACGCATCGCCGAGGCGATAGATGCCGCCACCTTCCAACATGAGCAGGCCGTGTTCCATGACGTGGATTTCGACCTGGCTGAGTGCGGCGCCGGGCAGATACGTCATGGTGTTGACCGCGAAGTCGAAGGCGGGCTGATCGGGGAGCAGGCTGCGAACCTGGAGGTCGGGATCGCCCATGAGCGCAGTGGAGACGGCGTCGGCTTCGTTGCCAACGAGCAGGGAGGGCGCGGCGATTTCGGCGAGCGGCAGGTAGGGCTTCTCGATGACGGCGAGGCGTGCGGCCGTGCGCGCGGTGAGCGTGTGCGGCGAGCCGGCAGGAAGGAACGCGTAACCACCAGGGGGGAGCGAGTGGAAGGTGGTGTCGGTGGAAAGATCGGCGGCGCCGCTGAGCACGTAGAGGAAGCGTTGTGAGGCGGCCGGAGCGAGTGTGCCCTCGGGTTCGAGCTCGACAGTGTATTGCGTGAAGGCCGCGCCGGCTGCGGGCGAGACGTGAACGATGGCGGTGCCGCGTTCGATGCCGGGAAGGGGGATGCGCACGAAGGTGTCGGGCGTAAACAGGAAGTGGTCGCGCCGGTTCGCGCTGCGGGTATTGCCGAGGTTATGCATGGATGTCCTCGGGGGTGGAGCGCACGTTGCGGACCGAGACTCGTTCGAGCATCGACCTATCATCGCGCAAGCGGTTGAGGAACTCCACCCCAGTGGCGAGGGCGGCTTCGACGTCGCCGGGGATAACGGCCTCGTCGGGATGATGGCTGAGGCCGCCCGGCGAGCGCAGGAAGAGGATTGCAGCAGGGATGCGGCGGGCGACGATCATGGCGTCGTGGCCAGCGCCGCTGGTCATCTTGCGCGGCTGCGTGCCGGTGGCACGAGTGCCTGCCTCCGCGAGTAGCGCAGCCAGGGCGGTGTTCATGGGCACGGCGGCCTGATCGATGGAGGTCGTGTGAGCGGCGGTGACCGCGCGTCCGACTCCTGCTGTGGTGGCGTAGTCCACGTAGTGGCGTACGGCGGCCTGGCGGACGTCGTCCTTGGCGTGGCGAACATCGAGCGTGGCGATGACTTCGCCGGTGATGACGTTGCCGGCGCCCGCGGGCACCTCCACTTTGCCGACCGTGGCGACGAGGCCGGGGCAGGCGTTGGCGTAGCGCTCGACTTCGACGACCCACTGCGCCGCGGCGGCGAGGGCGTCGCGGCGGAGGTGCCCCATAGGCGTGGTGCCCGCGTGGTTGGCCTGTCCGGAGAAGATGAATTGCATGCGGGTCTGGCCGACGATGGCGCTGACGACTCCGAGGGGATGGTCTTCGCTCTCGAGCACGGGGCCCTGCTCGATGTGGAACTCGACGTAGCCGAATGCGGAGTCGTCGATGAGGGCGGCGGGGAGTTCGTCAGGGTTGAGGTCGAAGCGGCGGATGGCTTCGGCGACGGTGACGCCGTTGCGGTCGGTGCGCGCGAGGGTGGTCGCGTCGAGATCACCGACGAACGCGAGGCTGCCGAGGAAGGGCTTGCTGAAGCGCACGCCTTCTTCCTCCGAGAAGCCGATGACCTCAAGCGCGAAGGGGAGGGACTTCCCTGCTTCCTCGACGAGTGCGACGCCGAGCACGACGCCGAGGATGCCGTCGTAGGCGCCCGCATTGGGGATGGTGTCGAGATGCGAGCCGATGAGCAGGCGTGGCGCGGCGGGGTCCGCTGCGCGCAGCAGACCGCGCAGATTGCCGGCAGCATCGACGCGGACTTCCATGCCCGCGGCGCGCATCCAGCCACCGAGCAGTGTGTGGACGCGATGCATCGAGGGCGCGAGAAACGTCCGCGTAGTTTCGTCGGGGACTTCCGAGCAGAGCGCGAGTTCCTGGCAGCGGTGGATGACTCGCTCCGCGCGCGCAGTGACGGCGCCGGCCGATGGCTGGGTGGGGTCGGTCAAGCCTTGCGCCTCACGCGCGCTTCGATGTGGCCGGCGGGTTCGTCGGTGGGGACGAAGATTTCGTTGGGATTGTCCTGTCCGAAGCGGGAAAGATCGACGAGCAGGCAATGCTTGTTGGGCATGATGAGGTCGACCTGGTCGACGTCGGCGATGTGTTCCAGCGCAGACTTGCCCATCTCGTAGAGCGTCTCCTGCACCGACTTGCTTTTGTGGTGGGCGAAGGTCTTCAGCATCGCTTCGCGCAGGGCTTTGCGGGTCGCGTCGAAGTCGAGCGCGGTGTTGGTGTAGCGCCAGTCGGCGGTGACGGCGGTGCAGAACAGGCGGTCGCTGGTTTCCTTCAGCGTGGTGAGTTCGTCCTTGATGTAACCCTCGAAACCGGAGTCGGAGGTCTTCATGACGACGAGGTTGCGGAAGCCGGAGTGGATGCGGGTGCTCCCGCTGCGCTCGCGCGAGACTGCGGTGGTCTGCACTTCCCCGCTGCCGCGCATGAAGGAGGTGGGATGCGGCTTGCCGTCGATGGTGAGGCGCTTCCACATGGTGCTTTCGATGGCGACGAGGACGGTGGAGACCTGCGGATTGCGGCCGAGGAGAAAGTCGGCGAGTTCCTTGGCGTAATCCTCCATGGAGGTTGCGGAGGAGTTGCGCGCCACCGAGTAGACAGTGTTCTTCATCGTGTCCGTGGGCAGGATTTTGCTGTTGTCGCCTTCATAGTGCGCGGAGTCGAAGTCGCCGGTGAGCAGCACCTGGACGGTCCACTCGCGCAGTTCGTTTCCCTTGGGGCTGCGCGTGACTTTCATCAGGCGGACGCGGGATTTTCCGTAGCGATTTTCAGCGAGCTCGATCATGTTCGTACCTCAACGGGTTACAAGTTCAGCTGCCGCGGTAGGTTGTGTAACCATTTGCGGTCAGTAAGAGAGGGATGTGATAGTGCTGCGATGAATCGGAAATGTGGAACACGATTTCCACGTAGGGATAGAGCGAAGCGATGTGCAGGTCGTGGAAATACGCACCGACGTTGAAACGCAGCTTGTAGTCGGTGGCGATGAGGGTGTGGTCGCCGAGCAGCGTTTTCGAGCGGCCATCGTCGTCGGTGTAGGCGGAACCGATCTCGTGCCAGGCTCCGCCGGCCGCGTTGTCGCGGAACTCAGAGAGCGCGACGAGGACGTTGGCCGCGGGACGGCCGAGATTGGTGTCGAGGATGTGAGTCGAAAGTCCCATAGTCGTCACGGCAATGCGGTGAAGAGGTAATCAGTCTACGCTGTGGATTCGAGCCAGCGGCGCAGGCGAAGCTGGGTGATCTGGCGCTGCTGTTCGGCGGCTTCGAGAATCTCCGCGGCGGCGGAGTTCCGCATGCGCCGCTCGAGGATGGCGAGAATCTCCGCGGCGCTCCGGCCGGAAGCGCACACGATGAAGATGCGCCCGAATCTTTCTTCATACTGCCGGTTTCCTTCGGCGAGAGCAAGCCTGATGGCGTCGTCCTGGGACATGGCGGCGCGCTGCTCCTGCGAAGACCAGGCGAGCGATTCGGCAGTGGCGGCGCGAGCGTGCTGCTGGCCGATGCGCGGGTGGCTGTCGAAAGCATCGCGCCAGGCCGCCTCGTCGAGGGCGAGCCAGACGGCATCGGAGGCTTCGAACAATTGCTGCGCGGTTGCAAAGGGACGGCGTGCGGCGAGGCCGTCGGCCCAGGCGTGTGAGCCGCAGCAGGGCAGGATTTCGCGCGCGGCCGCTTCGGCGTCAATGTGGTTCCAGCGGTCGAGAACGGCACTGGGAGTCTGCGTGGTCATGCGTGCAAAAGATTCCGGGATCAGATTTTCTAGCATAGCGTGAGTTCGTGTCCGCGCGGATGGGAAATGAATTTGCCGTCCTGGTAGACCGGCTCGCCGCGGAGGTATGTCGCTTCGACAATGCCGCGGAGTTTCTCGCCCATGTAAGGCGAGATCGGATAGCGGTAATGCAGGCGTTCGGGCGTGACAACGAACTCGGCGTCGGGATCGAAGACGACGAAGCTGGCTTCGCGGCCGGCTTCGAGAGCGCCGGCGCGCGCGTCCAACCCGGCCAGGGCCGCGGGTGCGGTGGACATCCAGCGAGCGACGTCGTCGAGCGTGAAGCCGCGGCGTGCGGCGTCGGTCCACACGACGGGCAGCGCGATGGAGAGGCTGGCGATGCCGCCCCAGGCGAGGTCGAAGCGGCCCTCGTCAAGGCGCTTCATCGCGGGCGGGCAGGGCGAGTGGTCGGTGACGATCATGTCGAGGACGCCGTCGCGGAGACCCTGCCAGAGCGCTTCGCGGTTGGCGCGGCTGCGGATAGGCGGCGTGCATTTGAAGAGGGTGGCGCCGTCGGGGATGTCCTCGGCGGCGAAGTGGAGGTGATGCGGGCAGGCTTCGGCGGTAATGGGCAGGCCTTCCGCGCGCGCGGCCTGGAGCAGCGGAAATGCCTGCGCGGTGGCGAGATGGACGATATGTAACCGAAAGCGATACGTACGGCAGAGCTCGATCAGCATGCGGATGGCTACGAGCTCGGCTTCATCCGGGCGCGACGCGAGGTAGGTGGAGAATTTGCGCCAGTCGGCGTGGCTGCGGTTGAGCGCGTCGACAGCGGCGTCGATGCGCTCGGCGAGTTCTGCGTGGACAAGGAGCGGAAGGCCGGACGCGGCGATAGCGGGGAGCGCGCGCTCCAACTCGTCGCGGTGGATCATGGTGAAGCCATCGCAGCCGGGGTAGATGAGGAAAGACTTGAAGCCCGGAACGCCAGCGCGGGCGAGCGGTAAGATGTCGGCCTGGTTGTCGGCGACGGCGCCACCCCACGCGGCCCAGTTGACCATGCACTGGCCGGCGGCGGCTTCCCGCTTGGCTTCGAGGGCAGCGACGGTGGTGGTTGGGGGGAGGCAGTTCAACGGCATGTCGACGAGCGTAGTGTAGCCACCGGCGGCTGCGGCGCGCGTTGCGGTGGCGAAGCCCTCCCACTCGGTGCGGCCGGGCTCGTTGATGTGGACGTGACTGTCGACGAGGCCGGGGAGCAGGACGCGGGCGCCGAAGTCGGTCACCGTGGTTCGCGGCGGCAGTTCGTCCACGTCGCAAACGGCGTGCAGAATGCCGGCGACGCCAGCGGGGCCGTCTTCCAGCAGCAGGGCCGCGCGGCGTGTGCCCTGCGGAGTGACGACCCGGTCTGCGACAAATGCGTGTGCCATAATCGCTATTATCCGCTATAGAAAACATGAGTATAAGGGTTAAGAGTCTGCCCCGGCGGACAGCTATTGCGAGCGAGGAGGCCGACCATCGAGGGCAATCCCAACTTTATGAAACAGGCCATTGCGCTGGCCGTCGAGAACGTCAAGTCGCATAACGGAGGGCCGTTCGGCGCGGTGGTGGTGCGCGATGGCAAAGTGATTGCCACGGGTGTCAACCTGGTGACGTCGACCAACGACCCGACCGCGCACGCCGAGGTGGTGGCGATTCGCGCGGCGTGCAAGGCGCTGGGGGATTTTCAGCTACACGGCTGCGAGGTGTACACCAGTTGCGAGCCATGCCCGATGTGCCTGGCGGCGATCTACTGGTCGCGCTGCGATGCGATTTACTATGGCTGCTCGGCGGCTGACGCCGCGGCGGCTGGGTTCGACGACTCGTTTCTGTACACCGAGGTGAGCCGGCCGATTGAGCAGCGGAAGATTCCTGCGAAACGTCTGCTGGGGGATGAGGCGATGGAAACTTTCAACACGTGGCGCGCGCAGACCGATAAGATCGAATACTGATATGGCAACCAGGAAAACCTCTCGCCCGAAGTCCGCAGTCAAACCAGGCAAGTCCACCGCACCCGTCAAGATCGCGCTGCTCGGCTTTGGCACCGTTGGCAGTTCGGTCGCGCGCGTGCTGGCGACGTCGAAGCTGCCCGGCATCGAACTAACGATAGTCTTCAACCGCGATGTCGCGCGGAAACGCGCTTCAGATGCCGCGAAGTACGTCCCTGCATCGGTGGTGTGGACGGAGAATTTCGACGATGTTCTGAACTCGAAGGCGGACATCGTTGTTGAGCTAATGGGCGGGCTGAATCCGGCGGAGGGCTGGCTGCGCAGGTGCTTTGCGGCGGGCAAGAGCGTGGTGACGGCGAACAAGCAGTTGATCGCGTATCGTGGCGTGGCGCTGCAACGGTTGGCGGCGAAGCATGGCGTGCAGTTGGTGCATGGCGCCGCGGTGGCGGGCGGCGTGCCCGTGATTGCAGGGATGCTGCAGGGCTTGTCCGGCGATCAGATCACTCGGATCAGCGGCATCGTGAATGGCACGTGCAACTACATCCTGAGTCGCATGGAGTCGGGCGCGAGCTACGCGGCCGTGCTGGCGGATGCGCAGGCGCTGGGCTATGCCGAGGCCGATCCGTCAGCGGATGTGGATGGCTTCGATGCGCGAGCGAAGCTGTGCATCCTGTCGCGCATTGCGATGCACGCGGAACTGGACCCGGATGATGTTTCGACGCAGACCATTTCGACGGTTGAGGCCATCGATTTCGCATATGCGAAAGAGTTGAAGTGCACCATCCGGCAGGTATCGCGGGCGCAGATGGATGAGAAGGGCAAGCTGGTGCACGCGCGAGTGGCGCCGATGCTGGTGCCGATGACGTCGCCGATTGCGTGGTCGCACGGCACGCAGAATATGGTGGTGACCAGCGGGCGGTTCGGCGGCGATGTGGTGTTCAGCGGGCATGGCGCGGGCGGCGAGCCAACCGCGGTCGCGGTGGTTTCGGACATTCTTGCCGTCGCCCAGCGTTCCGTTGCGGTTGAGCTTCCCGTCCGGCGGCGGCAGGTGACGGGCGAGTTTCTGGCGCCGCAGTATCTGCGCTTCGTTGTCGATGACAAGCCGGGGATCGTGGCGGGGATTGCGGGCGCGCTGGCGAAGGTGGGCGCGAACATCGATTCCCTGCTGCAGCATCCAGGGCATCCAAAGTATCGGCTGCCGTTTGTTATCACCACGGAGCCGTGTATGACGTCGACGATCGAGCGAGCGGTCGCCGCAATCGCTAAACTCGACTGCATGCTGGAGCGGCCGCTTTGCCTGCAGATTCTGACGGCCGACGACAAGGATGAATAACCATGGCCCGCTTAATTGTGATGTACAACAATGCGCCCGATGTAGCGGCGTTCAAGAAATATTACTTTGACGTGCACGTGCCGTTGGCGAAGAAGATTGCGGGCTTGAGGAAGTACGAGACGAGCCAGGGCCCCGTTCTGACGCCCTCGGGCCCGTCTCCCTACCAGCTCATCGCCACGCTGCACTTCGACAGCATCGCCGCGATTCAGGCGGCGTTTGCGAGCCCCGAAGGAAAGGCTGCGGGGGCCGACGCAGAGAAGCTCGGCGTCGCCCAGATGCTGATCTTCGATGAACGAACTGTTTAAGTCACAGGAGTTTAGTTATGCCTCCGACTTACGGAAACGGCAAAATCTGCTATATCGAGATTCCGGCGACGGACATCGCACGGTCGGCGGAGTTTTATGCGGCTGTCTTTGGCTGGAAGCTCCGGCAACGCGGGGATGGCGCGACCGCCTTCGATGATGGAGTGGGGCAGGTGAGCGGAACCTGGGTGCTGGGGCGGCCGCCCGCGACTTCGCCGGGGCTGATGGTGTACATCATGGTGGACAGCGTGGCGGAGACGATCGAGACCGTAGTGGCGCACGGCGGCGAAATCACACAGCCCATCGGACTGGACGCGCCCGAGATTACGGCGCGGTTCCGCGACCCCGCCGGGCAATGTGTTGGGGTTGTATCAGCAACCTGCCTGACCACGCTGGAGTCCGGACTAAGGATACGGAGCAGTGACATGGCTACGGTGAAGAAGGAGATGCTGACCGCGACCGGCAAGTGGTGGAAGCATCTGCGGGAGATGAAGCGCACCTTCTGGAAGGGCGAACGCCAGGCCGGAAAGAAGTCCGTGCGAGAAGCAGCTCTCGAGGCGCGTACTGAGCCCAAAGAAAGGGCGTAGAGCCCGGTCAAGAGTCTACGCCATTACTGAGCAGCACTTAGTACTTCGGCATGGTGGGGTCAATTTTGTCGGCCCAGGCGAGGATGCCGCCGGCGAGGTTCTCCGGCTGTTTAAAGCCGGCGTTCTTGAGGATGATCGCGGCCTTCTGCGAACGCGCGCCGGAGCGGCAGTGGATGACGATCTCGCGGTCCTTATGCGCGGCCAGTTCGCCAAGACGCTGTTCGAGTTGGCCCAGCGGGATCAGCGGTGCGCCGATGCTGGCGATGGGAACCTCGTGCGGCTCGCGGACATCGAGGACAAAGATGTCTTCCTTGGCGTCGAGCTTGCGCTTCAGTTCCTCGACCGAGATCTGCGGGATGCCGTCGACGACGGGCGCTTCGGCCACTGCCTTGTCGTGGGCAACTTCGAGCGGGCCTGCGGACTTCGGCTTCTCAATGCCGCAGAACTGGTCGTAGTCGATCAGTTCCTTGATCTCGTGCGTGCCGCAGGCGGGGCAGTTCGGATTCTTGCGCAGCTTGAGGGTACGGAAGTTCATGCCGAGTGCATCGACCAGGAGAAGTCTTCCGGCCAAAGTGTCCCCGATACCCAGGATCAGCTTGATGACTTCGGTGGCCTGGATGATGCCGACGAGTCCGGGCAGAATGCCGAGCACGCCGCCCTCCGCGCATGACGGCACCAGGCCGGGCGGCGGCGGTTCGGGATAGAGGCAGCGGTAGCACGGGCCGGTCTCGGTGGCGAAGACGCTGGCCTGGCCTTCGAAGCGGAAGATGGAGCCGTAGGCGTTGGGCTTGCCGGTGAGAACGCAGGCGTCATTGACCAGGTAGCGCGTCTGGAAGTTGTCGGTGCCGTCGGCGATGACGTCGTAGTCCTTGAAGATTTCGAGCGCATTGGCCGAGGTGAGCATGGTGTTGTGCTTGACCACGTTCATGAAGGGGTTGAGGCCCTTCAGCATCAACTCAGCGGAGTCAACCTTCAACATGCCGACCGTGGACGTGGAGTGGATGACCTGCCGCTGCAGGTTGCTGGAGTCGACGACGTCGAAGTCGACCAGGCCGAGGGTGCCAACGCCGGCTGCGGCGAGGTAGAGCGCGAGTGGCGCGCCGAGGCCGCCGGTGCCGACGCAGAGGACTTTCGCGGCCTTGAGCTTCTGCTGGCCCTCCATGCCCACTTCGGGCAGGATGAGGTGGCGCGAGTAACGGGAGATCTCTTCGTTGGAGAGCTTCGGGAGTGCGGTTTCAGTGAGCGTTGCGGTTGCCATTTCAGTGTCCTTCGCCCGAGTCCTCAGGGCATATGTGTCTATTTCCGTTACGAATAATTCCTGCGTGATCAACTTCCATTACGAATGCGCGAAGCGCGTCCGCCCGTACGACTAGTACCCGCCGGCGATCGACGGGATGATGGTGAGTTCGTCGCTGTCTTCGGTAGGAGTCGCTTCCTTCTGCGGGAGGTAGCGGATGTCGTCGTCGTTGAGGTAGATGTTGACGAAAGAGCGCAGCTTGCCTTCCGGGGTGTAGAGGTGGTTGCGCAGTTCCGCGTGGGCGCCGGTCAACTGATCCAATGCGTCGCCTACCGTCGCGCCGGGGACGGTGACGGTCTGCTGTCCGCCGGTATAGGCGCGCAACGGGGTGGGGATATTGATCTTCATGCTTGCGTTCTCTCCTGAAATTCAAAGACCTGATGCTGATTCATTTCTATATTTCAATCTCAATCGGTTCATCGACGAACTGCTTGTCTTCTTCGCTGGTGCCGGTCAGCAGGAACGAATTGGTGATGGTGGCCTTGGCCTGATCGACCCGCGTGATGATGTAGGAACAGCCAACCCAGTGCGCCTCGTCGAAATCCGTCTTCGACCACTGCGCGGGACAGTCCGGGTGCGAGTGGTAGAAGCCGACGATGTCGAACCCGAGGCCGCGCGCCTGGCGCTGAATCCTGATCAACTCCTCGGGCGCAATGTTGTAGCGGTCGTGGGCGCGGTCGGAGCGGGTGTTGCCGGCGCGGACGATCTGGTGCACGCGGTTGCCGTCGGGCTCGGACTTGCCGAGCAGGACGCCGCAGCACTCGTGCGGGTGGGTCTCTTCGCCGTGCGCGCGCAGGGCCTGGTAGTCGGAATGGCTGATCTTGAGCATTAACCCTCCCGCCAGAAGCGTTCGCTGAGGTACTTGTCGGCGGAGTCGCAGAGGATGGTGACGATGACCGCTTCGCGGCCGGCCTTGGCTTCCTGCTCGGCGATGTCAAGCGAGGCAGCGACGGCCCCCGCGGCCGAGACGCCGACGAGGATGCCGTCCTTGCGGCCGAGTTCCTTCGCCATTGTGTAGGCGCGCTCGGTCTCCATCAGCATCGACACATCGGCGAGCGAGGCGTCGTAGATGGGCGGGACGATCGCTGTCGCCATATGCTTCAACCCTTCAAACCCGTTGAAGGGCGAGTCCGGCTGCATGGAGATGCACTGGATCTTCGGGTTGAGTTCCTTCAGGCGGCGCGTGGTGCCCATGAACGTACCGCTGGTGCCGAGGCCCGCGACGAAGTGCGTGACCTGGCCTTCAGTCTGCTTCCAGATTTCGTTGCCGGTGGTGCGGTAGTGGGCCTTCCAGTTCTGCTCGTTGCCGTACTGGTCGGCGTAGAGGTAACGGTCGGGTTCGGCGGCGGCCATGGCGCGGGCCTTGCGGATGGCCCCGTCGGACCCGTCGGCGGGGTCGGTCCAGACGACTTCGGCGCCGTACGCGTCCAGGATGTGTTTGCGCTCGGGCGAAACGTTGGAGGGCACGCAGAGCGTCACCGGGAAGCCGAGCGCGGCGCCGAGCATGGCGTAGGCGATGCCGGTGTTGCCGCTGGTGGCGTCCAGCAGGCCGCGGCCGGGCGTCTTCTGGTGGAACTTGAGCAGGCCGCGCTTTTCGGCGTCGAGGATGATGGACGCGGCGGCGCGGTCCTTCACGGAGCCGCCGGGGTTGGCCCACTCGGCCTTGCCCACAATGTGAACGCCGGGCAGGTGCGCGGTCAGCCGCTCGAGGTTGATCAGCGGGGTGTTGCCGATGCGTTCCAGCAGGGTCGCCCCAAAGGAGCGGGCCGTTGCAATCATCGAAGAGTTCCCTTCCTGCATATGCTGCGCAAACTTTCTCCCCAGGGGACGGCGCGCCTGGGAATGCCGTTTGAAGCCCGGCACCGGATGTGCGACAGTTAATTGAAGTCTATCTGTTACGAAACATTATGGCCAAACCGATCGTTGTTCCAAAATTCTCTGACGCTCTTGCAGCCCTTGCGGGCAGTCAATTTGATGTATCGTCCGCCCGGGACGGTTCAGGAGCCGCCTCTAAAGCCTTCCAGATCCGCAAATACGGGGTGGCGGCGGAGATTGCCGCCGCTCCGGACGGCACCACCATGGTGCTGGCACGGCCAGGATGGCTGCTGGGCGGCCAGATTTCGCGGCTGCTGGACCGGGGATACCAGAAGTTCTTCAAGACGCCAAAGATGGAGATTCCGGCGACGGCGGACCACCTGCGGGCGATCCATGAGTTCAGCGAAGAGCTGAAAAAGGCCGCGGGCGCGACGATGCTCTACAACGAGTCGCTGGGAACGACCAGCGATCGGTACATGTACGACAGGGTGAAGGGCCGGGAGTAGGACTACCACCACCAGCGCTGTTCGCGCGGAACCTCGTCGCCAGGTACTACCAGCATGACGAAGAGGTCGTTGGGGCTGGACTGCACTCCTTCATAGCCGCTCTGGAACGAGAAGCTCGGGATCTGGCCGCTTGGAACCGCATGCGGACACTGCGACCGAGGCTGGCCGGGTTCCGGATCGCATTGCCAGTAATAGTCCGGCACCAGGTTCGGGAAGTACCACCGTTCCCAGCTCCACGACTCGTTGACCGTGTGGCCGGCCCGGATGCCGAACTGGTTGTAGAAGAGCTCGCCCAGGTCGCTCGCCGTCCCGTCGCAGTTGTAGCCGATGTCCGGCCCGCCGGTCTTCACCTGAATCGTGCAGTCCGGGTTCGCGCCGCCCGCCACGGTCGTCGGCACATTCCATCCGGTCAGCCCCAGATAGGGATGCGCCGGATTGTTCAGCGCGGCCAGAAAATTCCCTAGCGTGATTTGATCCATTGACCCGTCGGGATTGATGCCGCTGACGTAGTAGGGGCTGTCCGGCTTCAGCGTTGCCGCGAGGTTCGCGTTCGCGAGATACGCGACGTTCGTCACGGGATCGTAAATGAGTTGGCGGTCCCAACGCGGCCACAGGCTCGGTCGCGTCGGATGCACCGTGGTGGTCAGGCCCAGCCCCGGCAGCAGGTTGGGGCACGTGGACGGATCGTCCGCACATGCCGGCAAGAGTCCTGTCGGCCCCGGCTTGGTTGCAGTCACCGAGACCGGGATGACGAACATGCTGTCGTACTCGCTCTCCGTACCTTGAAAGCCGTTCTGAAACCAGAAATCGTTGCTGAAGACGAGCGAGTTGTACTGCGCCGTCTGCGACCAGTACAGATACGGCTGAACGTGCCGGAACAGATCGTAGTTGGGGCCATGCAAGAACTTGATGTTGTTGTGCGCCGTTCCGCCCATGACGGTGTAAAACAGGTTGCCGAGCTCGCTGTAGGGGTACCCCTCGCTGCCGGTCTGGGCTTGTCCGCAGCCATACCCGAACCGTCCTCCAGCCGACGCGATACCGCACGACGCGTCGTTGTATACCGTGATCGGCAGGCTTCAGGTGGCGATGCCGAGGTAGGCATGTTCGTTGAGTTTGTTGACGAACGCATTGGCCACGCTGAGTGGCATGGAGCCGTCGGGGTTGATGCCGGGAACCCAGTAGGGGCTGTCGTGGCGCAGTTCTCCGGCGAGGTTCGCGTCGGACGGCCAGGTGAGAGTGACGGTGCCATAGCGCAGGTTGGTGACCGTTTCGATGACCGTTTGGCCATTGTTGCCCGTGGTCACGGTGACCTGGGCTGAGACGGCATGCGCGACGAAAATGAGAGCTACAAGGGCAAGCAGCGCTTTGATTCGTTTCATCCCGGTTCCTCCTGAGTGTCGCTGTCGTACAGGGGGTGCGGCGGAAGGCTTGTGTTTCATCCGATAAAAAGGCTGATATCCGGCAGAGCCCGGCAAGTATCGGATTCGGCGCTGCGCAAAGTCAAGGACGTTGGAGGGAAACTTTCGTCACTTGCCGCGCTCGCGCTGGAGTTCGCGGTAGGCTTCGCTTTTGCCAATGTTGCGGGCGCGGGCGACTTGCTTGAGCGCGTCTTTTTCGTCCAGATCTTGAGACTTCATGAGTTCGCGGACTTCGGCGGCGATGCTCTTCGGCTTTTGCCCTGCGGAGGCGTCTACTAGAACTGGCGCGAAGAGCAGAACAATTTCCCCGCGAACGCTGGCGCGGTCTGCGAGCGTCTTGCGCACCTCAGGGACTGCCCCGCGCAGGAATTCCTCGTGCAGCTTGGTAAGTTCGCGGGCCACGACCACATGCTGCGCCGGACCGAAAATCGCCTCAACATCGGCCAGCGTATGCAGAATCCGGTGGGGCGCTTCGTAGAAGATTTGCGTGCCTTGGGTGTGGGTCGCGCGCAGGGCTTCGAGCGCGGTGCGGCGTTGGCCTTCCTTGGCAGGCAGGAAGCCGTGGAAGGTGAAGCTCTCGCCCTCCCCGCTGCCGGCAAGCCCGCTGGCGATGAGCGCGCTGATGGCTGCGTTGGCGCCGGGGACGGGGAAGACGGGGACGCCCACGGCGATGGCGGCTGCGGCGATCTGGCCACCGGGATCGGCGATGCCTGGCGTGCCGGCGTCCGAGACGACAGCGATGCGCGCGCCCGCCTTCAGCGCGACGGCGAGTTCGGTGGCGCGGCCGGCCTCGTTGTGCATGTGGTAGCTGATGGTGGGCGTACGAATGTCGAAGTGGTTGAGCAGCTTCTGCGTCTGGCGGGTGTCCTCGCACGCAATCTTGTCGACCGATCGCAGCACGCGCAGCGCACGGAGCGTAATGTCTTCAAGGTTGCCGATGGGCGTGGCGACGAGGTAGAGGCCGGGGGCGAGGGGTGCGTCGGCTCGTCCGCTGCGGTCTGAGTCGTCGGGCTGGCTCATGGAGGATTAGTCGTCGATCCGGCGCAGGCGGCGGCTCTGGTTGAGCAGGCCCATGGACTGCGAAAGGTTCTGCGGCGTGACGATGCCGACGATGCGCTCGCCTTCCATCACGGGGACCAGCTGCGCGCCCTGCTCGCCGAGGATGCGGCGAAGCGTCTTGACCAGCGAGTCATCGGGAAACGCGGTCTGGAAGCTCTTGGTCATGACGCCCTGCACGTAGCTGTTGCCGTCCGAAGCCAGCGCCTCGACGATGTTCTGGCGGGAGACGGCTCCGACCAGTGTGCCGCCACGGACGACTGGGAAAACATCCTGCATGCTGTGGACGGCGCGCTGCAGCGCGTCTTCGAGCGTGTCCGATGCGGAGAGCGTGCTGAACTGGGTGAGCATGACGTCGCGCATGCGCACCGTTTCGACGTCGGTCTGGACCATCAGGCCCTGGTTCTCCATGTGCGCAAAGAGCAGCAGAAACGCGCCGAGGATGGTGAGCCACAGGTTGACCATCAGCAGTCCGCCGAGGATGAGGGCGATGGCGACCCACTGGCCGAGCCCTCCGCCCATGCCCCAGAGACGGAATCCGTTGGGTTTTGCGTTGAGCACGTTGGCGCGGCGCTCGGGTGTGCCGCCGGCGCGCGTGGTTGCGGGAGGGGTGCTGAAGATGCGGCCGCCATCGAGTGGCAGCGCGGGCAGGAGATTGATCGCGCCGAGCAGGACGTTGAGCCAGATCATGGAACGCAGCAGGTGGTTGGGCGTGATCCAGGGCTTGGCCAGCAGGTTGATGCCGGGCGCGGAGGCGAGCACAATTGCGCCGAACAACACGCCGACCCCGATGCTGGCGGCCGGTCCGATGATGGCCATGCGCCGCTGCATCACCGGATCGGCGGCGCGCTCGGTGGCGTCGAGGGTGGCATAGGTCATCAGGCCTCCGGTGGGGAGCAGGAGGACGCTGCGGAGTTCCAGGCCGTACCAGGCGGACGCGAGCGCGCGTGCGACCTCGCGCACGACGACCGCGAAGAGCAGCAGAATCCACAGCGAGACCACGCGGCCAGTGGTTACGCCGGCCAGCGAGCCCGCAACCATCGCAATGGCGAGCAGAAGTACGAAGAACGCATGAATGCGTACTTCCACTCCGAAGAATCGGCCGATCGGGAAACTCCATCCGCGCATGCCTCCATTGTATGCGTTCGCGCGCTGCGCGGGTGCGGCGATAATGGCAGGATGCGCGTCATCGCCGGGACCTATCGCTCGCGACCCTTGATTGCCCCTCGCGGCGACAAGACTCGTCCCACCAGCGACCGCCTGCGCGAGACGCTGTTCAACATTCTTGCGCCTCGGATGGAAGGCTGCCGCTTCGCCGATCTGTACGCCGGCACCGGCGCAGTGGGAATCGAAGCGCTGAGCCGGGGTGCGGCGCAGGTGTGGTTCGCAGAGAAGGCGGAGCCGGCGGTGGCGGCCATCCGCACGAATTTGAAAGCGTTGCGGATCGCGCAGGGATTTGCAATTGAAGAAAAGGGGACGGGCGCATTGCTGGAACGGCTCGCGAACAGTGCGACGGCGAGTGGGTTGCTCGATGTCGTCTACCTGGACCCGCCGTGGGAGGCAGAAAAGGAGTACGCGAACACGCTGCAATTGCTGGGCAGCGCGCGCGGACAAGCGATGCTTGCGGACGGAGCGCTGGTGATCGCAGAGCACAGCAGCAAGACGCCGCTGGCCGAGCGATACGGGGAGTTGGTTCAGACGCGGACCCTGAAGCAGGGCGATGCGGCTCTGAGTTTCTACCAGATTGCCGCGGAGTGATTCAGCGCAAGTAGCCGCCGCCGGTGTGGGCGCCGGTGCCGAGATCGACGGCGAACTCGACTTCTTTGTCGGTCCTCATGTCCCATCCGAAGCCGTGGAGTTGCCCGTCGGGTTGCACGCCGGTGATGCGGAGGCCTTCCCAACTCAGGCGCGCGGTCTGCCAGGCGAGGCCTTCCCTGCCCCACGCGACGAGCGCGTGGAAGCCTGCGAAGAGGATCAGCCCTTGCGAAGCGAGCACGACGACTTCCGTGACGGGCTTGAGCGGGATGTGGGTGGAGTGCTTGGGCGACGCAGTGTCGAGAACGTACGCGTAGCCGCCGGCGACGGCGCATAGCTCGCGCGGATTGGGACACGCGAAGACGCCCGTCGGCATGGTGGGATTGGTGAAGCCGAGCGCGCAGGTGGCGAGGAACGTGCCGCCCGCCGCGGGATGCACCTGCAGCAACAGCGCACCGCGGGCCAGCGCATCTTCTTCGCCCGCGACCTGGCGAGGGTATGTGAACTGCCGCGCAGGCGCGATGAGCGGCGGCGCGGCGAGGATTTCGGCGCGCCACTCGTGCGGAAAGCTGAGCGCGTCGTCTCCAATCGCCATCACTTCACCGCGTCGATCGCCTGGGCAAGGTCGGCGAGCAGGTCGTCGATGTTCTCGAGGCCGGCCGAGAGGCGGATGAAGCCCTCGGGCACGGCATCGCCGCCCCAGCGCGCGCGGCGTTCGGCGCAGGTGCAGGTGCCGCCGAAGCTGGTGGCCTCGGTGACGAGTTTCGCCTTCTTGAAAAAGCCTTCGGCGGCGGCGCGGTCGGCGAGTTCGAAGCTGAGCACCGCACCAAAGTACTTCATCTGTCGCGCGGCGATATCGTGGCCGGGATGCGTGGGCAGGCCGGGGTAGAGAACGGACTTCACTTCGGGGCGCGTGGTCAGGAACTCGGCGATCCGCTGCGCGTTCTCCGAGCTGCGCTCCAGCCGCAGAGGCAGCGTCGCGATGGAGCGCAGCGCGAGCCACGCCTCCATGGGGCCGAGGATGCCGCCTACCAGCGTCCGCCACTCCTCGATCTTCTGCAGCAGTTCGCGATCGCGCGTGGCGACGTGGCCGAGCAGGATGTCGCTGTGACCGGTCATGGACTTGGTGTCGGAGGCGACGGAGAAGTCCGCGCCGAGCGCGAGCGGTCGCTGGCTGAGCGCAGTGGCAGTGGTGTTGTCGACTGCGACCAGCGCGCCCGCGGCGTGTGCCTTCTCGCACAGCGCGGCGATGTCGCAGATCTCCATGGTGGGGTTCGAGGGCGTCTCGATCCAGAGCAGGCGCGCACCTTCGAGGTGCTCACCTTGCGCGTCGCCGGCGGTGGGCGCGAGGCGGAGGACGACGCCCATCTTTTCGAAGTAGCCCTGCATCAACTGGCGGGCGGCGAAGTAAGCGTTCGCGGGCAGCACGGCAACATCGCCGGGACGCAGCACGGCGCCGAAGATGGCCGAACAGGCCGCCATGCCGGAAGCGAAGACGAGCGAACTGGCGCGGTAGCTCTCGCCGGCGTTGGCGTGGCCGGCGGCGAAGGTGCCGGACTCCATCTGGCCGATGGCCTTTTCGAGCACGGTCCATGTGGGGTTGTGCGAGCGCGCGTAGCTGTAGAGCGCCTCGGCCGGGTCGCCCGGCGTGTGGTAGGGCGACGCGAAGACCGGGCTGGGGTGCAGCGGCTCGCCCATCACGGCGCGAGTGAGAGTGGAGCGGATGATTCGGGTCGAGTCATGCATATGATTGCGTGGCAACTCCAATTGAGAAAGCGGACATCATATCCGGCGAGTGCAAGGAATGCGGCAGCGACGGCGCTCCGCACGGGACGATCAGGGAGAGACGTGGGCTGACGTCCCGCCAATGCTCATCTTATCGCCAACGTTCAAGAACGACCCAATCGAGGGAAACGAACAAGGAGTCGTGCCATGGCCAATAAGAACACAGCGGTCTTCGGAATCTATGCAACACCCGCCACTGCGGAAAACGGCGTCGATCATCTGCTGACGCTCGGCTTCGTGAATTCAGCCATTTCAGTACTGATGCCGGACGACGATACAACGCGCGCCTTCGCGCACCAGAAGAACACCAAGGCGCCGGAAGGAACCACGGCGGGTGTGGCGACCGGCGGCGTGATCGGCGGGACACTCGGCTTGCTGGCGGGAATCGGAATGCTCGCAATTCCGGGGATTGGCCCGCTGGTCGCGGCCGGCCCGATCGTGGCGGCGCTGGCGGGACTTGGCGCAGGCGGCGCGGTCGGAGGCATCGTCGGCGCGCTGGTCGGGATGGGAATTCCGGAGTACGAGGCCAAGCGGTACGAGGGCGCGGTGAAGGACGGCGGCACGCTGCTCTCGGTCCACTGCGATACCTCGGACCAGATCGCGGCGGCCAAGCAGGCGCTGCGGGATACCGGCGCGCGCGATATCTCGGCGAGCGGCGAGGAGAGTTCGCCGAACGTCCGGTCTGCAGCCTGAGGAAATGCTAAGGAATTGCCGACGCCCTGCCGGATGCGATTCCGGCAGGGCGGTTTGCTTTGCGGTCAGCGGCGGGCTTTGGTGGAGAAATGCTCCCAGCCGGCAGGCTTCAGTGGTTGGCGGCGACCGGTGAGGTGGATCAGCGAGATTGCGTTGCCGCGGACGAGACGGCCGATACGAGTGATGGGCACGCCGGCCACGCTGCGCGGCATCTTCACCGAGGCGGGTGCGGCGAAGAGAAGCTCATAGTCCTCGCCACCGTTCAGGGCGAAGTCGAGCGCACGCTCCGGGGTTGCCGCGGCGAGGGGATGGATCGGCAGCGCGCTTTGCTCAACCTCGGCGCCGACACCGGACTCGCGGCAGAGGTGAGCGAGGTCCGTGGACAGCCCGTCGCTCACGTCGATGGCAGCGGTGGCGAGGTGGCGGCGGAGGAGCGCGCGGCCGGCGGCGAGTCGCGGCTGCGGGTAGAGCTGCGGATGGTCGGCGGACGCGCCGCGTTTCGAACGGGTTGCGCGATTCAGGCCGGCAAGTTCCGCCGCAGCGCCACCGAGGGCGCCGGTGACGTAAAGCGTATCGCCTGCCCTGCCACCGCTGCGGCGAAGAGCGCAGCCCGCAGGAGCCGATCCAACCAGCACGATGTCGGCGAGCACCAGCCCGCACGGCGACTCAGCAGTATCGCCACCGGCCAGCGGGACCGCGGAGGAATCCGCCAGCCCACGCAGTCCGCTGAAGAACCGCTGGACCCACCTCTGGCCGGCGCGCGTGGCGAGCATCTGCGGCGGCAGGGCGAGCGAGAGGAATGCGGCGAGCGGTTGCGCGCCCATCGCGGCGAGGTCACTGAGGCCCCGTGCGAGAGCGCGGTAGCCGACGGACTCGGGCGGGTGCCAGTCGCGGCGGAAGTGGCGGCCTTCGAGCGAGAAGTCGGTCGTCACCAGGACCTCGTGGCCGCGGGGCGGGCGCAGGATGGCGCAATCGTCGCCGATGCCCAGGGCTACGCCGCGAACCGGTCCAGCCACTCGCGCTGCTGCCTCGCCGCACCCGGACCGGATCTGCTCGATCAGCGCCAGTTCGCCCATTGCTTTCTTCATCGTGAGGCCAAGCATAAACCCGGAGTTTCCCCATCGCGGAACCGCCGGGCTCGGAACGCAGTGAATAGACGGCGAAGATAGGCCCGGAAACGCGCTCCAACCCACTCAAAACAATTACGGATTTCATACAACTTATTGGGCGATTTGGGCCCCCTGCGGATTGCGCTGAGCCGATGCGGCTGTTAAGCTCAAAGGTAACGTCCAAGAGAGTGAAGGTAACCAAGTCGGCAATCGCAAATGAGGATTGCAAAAGTTCATTCGACTGGTTGTCCACTTTCCGTGCCGGTCTGCTCGCCTACACCTTGCGGGGACGGTCAATCTAGGGCCCAGGTTTTCGATTTGACTTCGAAACGCTTCAGTCTGAAAAAACGCTTCTACATTGTTCTTGTCAGCCGCGATGAGGCGGGTGGGTTGCGCAAGGTTCCGGTGCCGCTGCATTACGCCTATGTCTTCATGGCGGCGGCGATCATCGGGGCGTTCACCATCACCGGCCTGGCTGGATCCTACTCTCGGATGCTGATCAAGACGGCGCGTTTCAACCAGTTGCGCAATGACCACGACGTGCTGCAAAAGGACTACGCGCACCTGGAGAAGCAGGAGCACGAGAAGGACGTGCAGGCCGCCTCGCTGGGGTCGCTGGCGACCGAGGTCTCCGCGCTCTACGGTCTCACTGCAAGCAAGCTGGCACTGCCGATGGGTCACTCGCGGTTGAAAGCGACGGACAAGGCGACTGGAGTGAAAGACAGCGCACTGATCAGCGAGACCCCCTCCAACTTCACCGACGAAAGCTACTACAAATCGCTGGACACGTTCTACAACCTGCGCAACTCGGCGCTGAGCGGCGTGGCCACCCACGCGATCGATGGGATGTCGGGGCTGGGTTCGGTAGGCATGGGCATGGGCGACGCGGACATCGCGATCAGCGCCCCAACACTTTGGCCGGTGATCGGGCCGATCACCAGCAGCTTCGGCCAGCGCGAGGATCCGGTGCTGCATAACGGCGAAGGCGAGTTCCACACCGGGCTCGACATCTCCGCTCCCGTGGGAACCCCCGTGCGTGCGACCGCCGACGGCACGGTGAAATTTGCTGCGATGGCGAACGGCTATGGCCGCGAAGTCATTCTCGACCACGGCCACAATCTGGAAACCTGCTATGCCCACATGTCCGGATTTGCCGTAATGGAGGGGCAGACGGTGGTGCGCGGCCAGGTCATCGGCTACGTCGGCATGAGCGGACGGATTACGGGCGCGAACCTGCACTACGAGGTTCGTATCCACAATGCGCCGGTGAATCCGCACAAGTACCTGCGCGAGACGCTGGCGGGCATGGGCAGCCTTCCCTCTGCCACCAAGGCCGGTTCCTAGAACAACTCTTCCGTTCCAATGAAAAGCCCATGTCTCCTGCGAGACATGGGCTTTTCGCTGCGATCTGCAGTGGCTATTTGCCGGTGTAGGTGATGTGCCAAACGGAGCGCGTGCCGTCGTCGGTGACGAACATGCTGCCATCCTTGCCGATGGCGACGCCAACGGGACGGCCCCAGACCTGCCCCTCGCGCGTGACGAAGCCGGTGAGGAAGTCGTCGTACTCCCCGGTAGCGTGGCCGTCGTGCATGGGGATGTGGATGACCTCGTAGCCGGCGCGGTTAGCTCGGTTCCAGCTGCCATGTTCGGCGGCGAAGGCGTCGCCATCGTAGCTGGCGGGAAACTGCTCCTTTGTCATCGGGTAAAAGAGCATCTCCAGCGAGGCCATATGCGGCTGGACGATGACGTCCGGCGTCTTCACCTTCGCGGACAGGTCGACGCGCTTGCAGTTGGCCGCCTGTTCGGCGGTAAGCGGCGCCTTCAGTTGCGGATTGGGCCCGCTGCCGTCGGCGCAGGGCTTGGGCAGGCGCGGATCCTGGTGGCCCCCCATGTAGTACCAGGGCCAGCCAAAGAAGCTGCCCTCTGGCACGGAACTCACGTAGTCCGGGACGAGGTGGTTGCCGAGATCGTCGCGCTCGTTGGTGGAGCACCAGAGCTGGCCGGTGATGGGATTCACGGCTTCGCCGACGCAGTTACGGATGCCGGTGGCATAGACCTCTTCGAACTTGCCGTCGGGCGTGTATTCGAGCACGTCGGCGCGGTGGAATTCGCCGGGCGTGGTATCCGGGTCATCGATGTTGGAGCCGGAGCCGACGGAGACAAACATGTGCCGGCCGTCTTTGCTGAACGCAACGTCGCGGGTCCAGTGGCCGCCACCGGCGAGCTGTCGATAGCCGGGGACGTCCGGGATGACGGTCTCGGCGGGACCCGTAGCGTGGAGGTCGCCGGTGTGATACGGAATGCGCTGCACGGTGGTCGCGTTGCCGACGTAGATGTACTTCGGATTGTCGGCCGGGTAGAAGGCGATGCCGAAGGGATGGTCGAGGCCGCTGGCAAAGGTCGCGAGCTGGGCGGCTTTGCCATCCGCACCCACACCGCGCATCACGATCAGCTCGCCGGCGCCGGAGTCGGCAAGGAAGAGGTCGCCGTTGGGCGCGACGCGGATCAGCCTCGGCATGGTGAACGTGCCGCCACTGCGGGCCATGTGCTCGACGTTGTCCGCGCGCTGCATGGGAGTGGTGTCGCCGCCGGCATAGAGCGTCACCTTGAAGCCCGGAGGCGCGACGGGCCAGGCGTTCGCCGGGCGCGGGATGAGATTGGGCTGGTTCGCAACGGCCTCCTGCGGCTTGGGTTGCGGCAGATCCGCGAGGGTGATCTTGTGGCGAACGCCGGGCAACTGCTGGTTCCAGTCGGTGAACGCGGCCTGGCCGGTCAGAACCTGGCCGGTGGTCTGGGCGCCTGATGTCGCCGCTCCCAGCGCCAGAAGCGCGATCAGGGAAAGAGCGGCTACCGCGGGTGCGTGGGCTGTTCTACACATGCTCAGGGTGATTCTCCGTTTTTAAGTGCCACGATTCTGATGCTCGGCCGCGGCGGGGCGATGCACACCGCGACTGGGGTTCATCTTCCATTCATGCCCGTAACTTCAGTGCCCGGCAGTATCGGCGGGGGCGGCATCCATACCGGCGGCTCCCTGCCCGGCGACATTCCCCGGGGCGGTCAGCTTCTTCAGCAACTGCAGGGGCACGGCAGCAGTCAGCACGGCGCGGTCCTTATGCTGCTCGACCTTGAGCGAGCCCATAAAGTCCCGTACAGCATCGGCGTCGGGCTTGTTCGACTGCGCGACGATACTCGGCTGGATCGCCTGTAGCAATTGCACCAGCGACCCCAGGGCAACGGACGAGCGGGCGGCGTCGGCCTCCGAGGGCGCGATCTGCTCGACGCGGAGGTGCAGCGTTCCCACGCCGACGCGCACGCTGGCGACGAAGGTAGTGTCTTCTGGCAGGGGCAACTCCAGCCCGAAGACCGTGATATGCCCGCGCTCCGAGAAGGGCAGGCCGACGTGGCCGATACCCCAGGCGCTGGAGAGCAAAGGCACGTCGTGGTAGCGCGCCGCCAGCAGCGACGAGCCGGAAAACGGAGATGCGGCTGCGCGATAACGGTCGAGCATCTCGTGGATCTGCTCGGTGGTGGGCATGTTCGACGCGGCGACGGTGTCGTAGCCGAGCTGCCCGATCCTCAACTGGCGGCCCTCGATGGGGATGGTGTAGATGGTGTGGCCGGCGTAGTCTTCCTGCGAGTTGGCGATGCTGCCGAGATAGCGGGCCAGGCGCGCTCCATCGAAGCGGCCTTCGAAGACCTCGGAGTAGGCCACCGGTCCGTTGGGGCCGTTGGGGTTGTCCATGCGGTGCAGCGCGAAGGCGGCGCGTTCCAGGTCGCGTTCGGGAACGATGCCGGTGGCGTCGATGAAGCGCTGGTAGTCCGGATCGTGCGTCACCGGCGTGCGGTCGAAGTGGGTGAGTGCGCGGATCGGCCGCACATTGATGTAGAGGATCGCGTCCGATTCCGGCAGCAGCCGCGCAACTTCGGGGGGCGCCGTCTTGCGCAGCCAAACCGCCACCGACAGCGCAGCCACAAGCGACAGCATCAGGAGCAGCGAGTACCGCGTGCGTTTACGCATCCGTATTGTTTTTACGCCGTCCCAGCCCGCGCCGCAAATGGAAGGGGCAACATCGGGGATTGGGCACTGTCACCGGGAACGACGCAAGAGCCTGAAAGAGCCCCCTTCCCCGTGTCCGCGCATTGACATCCGAACAGCAGCCAAGTAAAAGCGGGTTGGTCGGCCTATGTGCAACTCAAGCTCACCGAGCGGAAAACCGGAAAACGGAGATAAGAGAAGAATGGGTGGACGTAGAAGTTTTATGAAATCCGCAGGTGCCTGCGCTGCGACGTCGATTCTGCTCCCGTCGATCTTCAAAGACCTCGCATTGGCGGCTCCTCCGGACGCAGCCAGCCCGGGTGGACTTCATTTCCTATCGGATAGCATCTCGGCGGAATTGTCCCCGGACGCTCCGGAATTTATCGCGCTGAGCATCGATGGTCTTGGAAAGGGCCGGCGCGGCGCCAATATCGTAAATGCCAAGGGTTCCAGTTCCGGATTCAAAGCATCGAGCTCTCCTTCCGGGGAAATGCTTCGCGTCGACTATCGTTCCAAAGCAGCGGATCAAGATGCTACGCCGGAATGGACGGTTGAATTCACCAGCAAGAAGATCGTCCTCACCTCGAATTGGTCCCCCGGCCTCGATCCTGTTCCGATGACCTTTCATTTCGTACTGCCGCAGGTTCACAGCACGGTGCTTGGCCTATTCACAGAAAATAACCTGCTGGCACTTCCCGCGCTGATGCATTTTCCCGGACAAGGCTCCGTGCGCATCACCGCCAATGTTCCCCATCTTGGAATGACCTATCAGGCGACCTGGCATCAGCCCAATGCAACGCTCATGCTTCCAGGCGCAACCTTCGAGCATAAGCGGGTCATCTACACCCTGGATGTAACTGCGATCTATCCCGACGTGCCTGGAATCGATGATCCCCGCTTCGACGCATTTCGCCGCAACTGGCTGAATATCCTGCAGGTGAATCCCGCGTATGCAGGCCTGGCCAACAACACCGCGAGCACATCCTGCGCCTTCTGTTACTACGAATTTGGCGATATTGCCGCATTGACGCCGCCGTTGGCGGAGGGGTTGACGGCTCTCGACCTGGTGCGCGTCACCCTGGATAGGATTCTGGCCGGCGGGACAGCCTACGGCTTGCCGATGCCCGGAAATTTCCCCACAGCGTCTTCGGACACATTTCCATCGCTCCTGATTGCCGCAGGCAGCTGTGCACGCGCAAAGGGAAGTGACGAATGGCTTGCCTCCAGGTATGACGGCATCCGCGGTTGGGGCGAATCCATGATGGCGACGGACACCGACGGCAATGGTCTGTTCAAGTACAGCGTCAGCGGGAACTCCGGCATATGGCCGGAGGGTTTTCCCATGGTGAGGCCATCGAATTGGTGGGATACCATCGGCTTTGGACACGAAGACGCCTATGGGAACGCCCTTGCCTACCGCGCTCTTCGGAATCTGGCGGCAATGGCAACAAAGCTCAACCGGTCCTCCGACGCAACGCGGTATCAAGCCGCTGCAGAGAAACTTCGCCGCGCTTATTATCCCCGTTTCTACAATCCAACGACTGGCGTCCTCGGTGGCTGGCGCAGCGCCGACAGCCAACTCCATGACTATTACTTTTTGTGGGTCAATGGCATTGCGATCCATTACGGCCTGGTGCCGAAACCCGAAGCGAACGCCATCATGGACAGGCTGCTCGCCAAAATGAAGGAAGTCGGCTACGACCGATTCGACATGGGCTTGCCTGGCAACCTGACGACCGTTGCGCTCAACGATTACGTGCATAAGACTCCGGACGGCCGCTTTGGGGGCGGCGTGCAGCCCGACAATTCCGACGGCTTCCAGAACTATGAAAATGGCGGAGCCACCGGCTGCTTTGCTTTCTTCACGCTGGCCGCGCTCTACGATCTTGGCCGCAAGGAGGAAGCGGATCGAATTCTCTTCGCCATGCTCCAGGGCTATGGCGAGGCCGGATTTGAAGGACGCGATGCGAAGAACCGCTCCTACGATTGGCGGCGCTGGGACGGGACACCTATGGGCGGTGAGGGCTTCCTGGTCGACAATTACTACACCCTGCTTGCCGTTCCGCTACGACAAAGTGCAACAAGCTGGCATGGCCTCACGGAAAGCTCGGCCGTTCGCTTGAGATGAGCTTATCTCCCACCGCGCCCGCACCTTATTCAGAGATAGCGAACGTATAAATCTTGCCGCCGTTGGTGACATTCCCTGTGCCCGGCGGAAGGATGCCGTACTCGGCGCCCGGCGTGTCCGTTCCGAGGGTGAATTCGTACGTGTGCGGCGCAGTCTTCTGAGGCTTGAAGGGCACTTCGTCGCGATCGGCCCCGCCCGTCTGGTGGAAGACCCCGCCGGTGAGCACACGGAACTCGCGACTGTTGGAGTTCAGCCGGAAGCGCAGCAGGTCGTACTCGCTGATGTCGACACCATCCGGTGTATAGACGAGGAACTCAATCGGCCGCGGCAGCAGCAGCTTCGATTCCCGTCCGTTGACGTGGCCGTTCTTGTCTTCCTTGATGATGTTGTGGGTGACGGTGGACTTGATGAAACCGCCCGACTTGATGTGAACGATCTCCGGCTCAACCGGCTGCCACTTGCCGTTGCGGTCCTTGTAGTAGACGCCGATCTCGTTGACGTCGGAGAGCACGACCGGATCCGCGCCGGTGAGCCGGATACGGCCTTTGTTGACCATCGCGGTAATGACGCGATCCGAGACCCCCGCCTGCTTCAGCGCGATCAGCGAATCAGCGTCGGTCGTGTACTGGCCGGGCTGCGAGTTGACGGTCTGGATGATCAGGTCGTCGCCTAAACCAGCCTTGGCCATGCGGACGACCGAGTCGTTCGAGAGCTTCGCCGGCGCGACCTTGGACGGGGGCAGCGGACCGGCCACCGCTCCGCCATCGTCCGAACTCTGCGCGCGCAGCAGAGCCGGCGACATCAGGCACAGACACCACAGCAGGCACAGACGCAAGGACATCAGCGTGCTCCAGGATTCCACGAAAAATCGACGCACTCATCCTATAGGACGAAGGGGCAGAACAGAGGTTTACAGTGCGGCCAGGAGAAGGAAATCTGCGCCGGTTTCCTTGCCGGACGCCAATTGCTCCCACCCCGTGGCTATGCTAAAGTTGAGTCTTGCGGCGCACTTTTGCGCGGGCATGTCTGCGCGGGCATTTTGCGTCTGGGGGCATGTTCGGCAGGATCGTCGCGAAGCTGTCTTCTCGCTTGAGGCTGAGGTTCAGCACTCAAGGCTGTTTGGGCTGGCGTAGCTCAGTTGGTAGAGCATCTGATTTGTAATCAGAGGGTCGGGGGTTCAAATCCCTTCGTCAGCTCCAATTCTGAGCCTGCCCCGGTTTGCAGGCAGGCAAGGCAGTACAAGTTGGACGGATTTGGTTGTACTGCTTGTTCGCGTCAGGCACGCAGACCTCACACCACTCCTTCAGGGCGGCTTCCGTACGATTCGCAACAGAATCGGCGGCGGAGTCTGGAGGCGAGTGCGAGCAGCGTGGCCGAAGCGGGTTGCAGAGGATGCACAGGTGGCCGAGTGGTTAATGGCAGCAGACTGTAAATCTGCCGCGTTATGCGCTACGGAGGTTCGAATCCTCCCCTGTGCACCATACTTTTTGCGGTTGGGCAGTACGTAGGAGCAGCAAGTGGATCTGAGCCCCGCCGGCAGCGGACGCATGAGTATCGCGCTGGCAGTGTTCGCGGTACTGGCGTTGCTGGCCTGGCAGACGATGGAGCCCGGCAAGTTCCGCTCACTGACCTGGGTCCTGCTTGGTTTTTTTGCCTTTCGCGTGGTGCTTGGGCGCCTGCGTTCGCGATAGGATAGAAAAGCACGCGATTGTTGGTTTGAGTTTGGTTGCAACGCTGATGTAGCTCAGTGGTAGAGCACTCCCTTGGTAAGGGAGAGGTCATGGGTTCAAGCCCCATCATCAGCTCCAGATTTGTTGGGCGGGAGTAACTCAGTGGTAGAGTCACAGCCTTCCAAGCTGTTGGTCGCGGGTTCGATTCCCGTCTCCCGCTCCAGATTGCAGGGCGGGTACGCCGGTTGGGGCATGAGGCCGGATTAGAGTCACAGCCTTCGTAGGTCCGGGCTTTAGCCCGGACTTGGTCGCGGGTTCGATTCCCGTCTCCCGCTCCAGATAGGTTCCGATGTTGGTTGAAGCAGGGGTGGTGTGTTGAGCGCTTTGCACGAGCAGGCAGCAATTCCGGTCGCCGATCCGCAGTCCTTCGGCGCAGTCCGGGCGGCGATTGAAAATGCATTCTCCTCTTCCAGGGTCAAGGAGTTCCTGAAGTCGGTTCAGCGGGCCGGGCTGCGGGTCCGCGACTTCGAGTTGGTCCTGCGCAAGGGCCTCCTGGGCGCGCCCGTCGTCGCCGAGTACGACCGCCTGGGCAACAGCGATCAGGGCCAGATCCGCGAGTTCTACCTGGCCAGCCTGGAGAAAGTTGCTCCCGAGTTGCGGACCCAGTTTTTCAAGCTGTACGCATACTACTGAGCGAATTTATTTTGAACCGCCGGCATGCCGGCCAAGAGAGAGGATGAATCGCAATGGGCAAGGA
>Ga0207416_1001406_pt1 | contig 32219 bp, 25 predicted proteins | sample PaiPotPPM11metaG_FD_184107 | JGI IMG/M metagenome (GOLD analysis project Ga0207416, IMG submission 184107) | Iron sulfur acid spring bacterial and archeal communities from Banff, Canada, to study Microbial Dark Matter (Phase II) - Paint Pots PPM... ...
TGTTCCCTCGCTCACCAGAGGGGGCGGGTTCACACCGCCTATGGACAACCAGTTCTCCTCCCTTCGGAGTGCCTCCATCCCCCGACGTGGTCACCTTTACGTCGGTTTCGGAGGAACGAGTCGCACGCTTATGAGTCCCCTGCTCTACCGCTGAGCTACCCTGCCAGGTGCACATGATCGTAGCAAGGCGCCGCGCGGGGCGTCAAACCCGGCGAGGCCGGCGCGAAGCGGCTACCCCCAGCGCGGCTCGGCGGTCAGGTCGATGCCGAGCGCGGCCTTGCCCAGCCACTCGCGCGTCACGTCCTGGCTGATCGGATGAAATGTGCCGGCGCGCACGTCGCGGTAGTAGCGCTCCAGCGGCGTGCGCTTATATATGCCCAGGCCGCCGACGATGCCCATCGCCTTGTTCACGACCTCGATCGCGTTGGGCGTGGCGAAGTACTTCGGCTGCAGCAGCCGCACGATGCCCTCCATCGCGTGGTGTTCGCCGCGCAGCCATTCCTCCGCGACGGTGTGCGTCAGCGCCCGCGCCGTGGCCAGCATCACGTCCATGTCCGCCAGCGCGAACTGCACGGCGGGCATGTGCGCGATGCTGCGCGCCAGCACCGAGGGCCGCCGCTGCTTCGCGTACTCGACCGCGAAGTTGCGCGCCGCCATGGCAACGCCCGTGTAGACGGAGGCGATGCTGACGCTGAACCAGGCGAACAGCGCCAGGCCGCGCTCGTCGAAGTTGCCCGGCGGCCGCTTCTCGACCAGCATCATCTCCGGCACGAGGCAGTCCGTCAGCTTCAGGTCGTGGCTGCCGGTCGCGCGCATGCCCAGCGCGTCCCACGTCTCGATAATCTCCAGCCCCGGCGTGCCTTTGGGAATGGCGAAGGTGCCGACTTCGTCGGGCGCGCCGTCCGCGCCGGGCACGGTGGCGCTGACGAGGAAGAAGTTCATCGCCGGGGCCATGCTGGCGAACATCTTGCGGCCGTTGAGCCTGTAGCCGCCGGGCATGTGCTCGGCCTCCGTCACCGGAAAGCCCCAGTTGCCGCCCGACTCGGGCTCGGTGAGGCTGCCACCCAGCAGCCAGCCGTTGTCGGCCACCGACTTGAGCAGCAGCTGCCGCGCCGGGTCGTCGGGGATGCCGCCTTCGAACAGGGCGCCGATGCCGAACAGGTGCATGTTGACGGCCACTGCCGTGGCGCCGTCGCCCCGGGCCAGCCGCTCCTGGCAGTGCGCGAAGTCGAGCAGGCTGGCGCCGAGCCCGCCCAGGCTTTCGGGTATCGTCAGCGCCAGATACTTCGTCTCGCGCATCTTCGCGAAGTTCTCGAAGGGAAAGGTGTTGTCGCGGTCGTGCTCGGCGGCGCGGGTGGCGAAATCGTCCGCCAGCTCACCGGCGAGGGAAACGAGCCGTTTACGCCTTGCCACTACTGGATTCACGATGGTGGTCATGCAACCTGCCTCTGCGCCAAAGGCGGCGCGGCCTCTGCCTTGAGTCTAGTAAGCGTTCGTTTGAGCGGTCAATCGCAGGGTGTACGGCGGCGCCTGCCGGTGACCACCATCGGGCGGAGACCAACGGCTCTGGTAGTTTCGCCGAACTCGGGGGCGACATCCACCGACTTGACAAAACAAGGTATACCGTACACGGTGCACGCCAGTTAGTTTGAGCCCAGGGGAGATCCCCGCCTGCTGCAAAGGCAAGACTGATGCCGGCGAGACGCGGCGCCAACCGACCCCGATCCCGACCTAACAGCGACGGGCTGAATCGTGCCGATGCCCGCTCGCCCAGCACGAGTTGGGAAGAGCAGCACCAACGAGTGACTTTTCATTGCCCGGTGGCCCTGCTCAAAGCCATCGAAGCGGACATGGCTCGATCGGGGCGGAGCAAGAGCCGCGTCATCGTAGATGCACTCGATGAACATCTGAGGAACCGATGAAAGTTACACTGATCGATTTTGACGAACTCGACCTCGAACAAGGATCCGGAGCCGTAGCTCCTGCCCCAGAGTCAGATCAGCAACCGTATGGTTCGACTCGTGCAATTGCAAACGGCGTCACGGCACCAATGGCCGACGGGTCCGTGAAGAAGCTTCGCGGAGGCTACTATACGCCGAAACCGATAGCCGATTTCTTAGCCGCATGGGGAATCGTGAGTCCGACTGCCAGTGTGCTTGAGCCTAGTGCCGGTGACGGTGCTTTGGTTGCAGCAGCTGCGGAGCGGCTCGATGAGCGTGGCTCTATCACCGCGATCGAGATCGAGGTCCAAGAGGCGCTAAAGGCCCAGGTGAAAGGAGGTGCCAGAGCCCTCGTCTTCATTGGTGACTTCTTCGAGTGGTTTCTCGAATCCCGCGCAGACGGCACGTTTGACACCGTAATCGCCAATCCCCCATTCATCCGATATCAAAGCTTTCCTGAACGGTATCGCAGGGCGGCCTTCCGCCTTATGCAGGAAGAAGGGCTGCACCCCTCCCGACTGACCAACGCTTGGGTTCCGTTCGTCGTCGGTGCCACCAGAGCCCTGCGGCCGGGAGGCCGCCTCGCTCTCGTACTGCCTGCGGAGCTGCTACAAGTTACCTACGCAGCGGAGCTACGCGGATACTTGGCACGCCGTTATTCGGAGCTAACCGTCGTCACGTTCAGGCGCCTCACATTCGCTGGAATTCAACAGGAAACGATATTACTACTGGGTGTACGCCGTGAGAGTACGGCCGCCAAGATGTCGTTCATGGAACTGACGGACTCCGCTGATCTCGATTTTTCCTCGGTCACCGCCGCCGAACGAGTGGAGGTTGACCTTGACCATGCACGAGAGAAGTGGACCCAATATTACCTGACCACACGTGAGCTTGGTCTGGTCCGTGAGCTCGAATGCGCCGACATCTTTGGCCGGCTGGGGGACGTTGCCGAGATTGATGTCGGAATAGTTACCGGCCGCAATGAGTTTTTCGTGATGACGAAGTCGGAGGCCGATTCACGTGGCCTCACCCCCTGGTGCGTGCCGCTGATCGGCCGGTCGGCACAGATCTCGGGGTTGGCCCTGCGACAGGCAGATTGGGTTGGCTTGTCAGAGGCAGGAACCAAGAGCCTGTTGTTGAATGTCGGCGACCTGCCTATGGAGCGCCTCCCGCGTGCAGTCCAGAACTACATTCGCAATGGAGAGTTGGCGGGATTCCATGAGGGCTATAAGTGCGCTATCCGTCTACCGCACTGGTGGAAGATACCGTCTGCGTGGATTCCTGATGCGTTCTTACTGCGACAGATCCATGACGCGCCCCGGATAGTTGCAAACGATACGGACGCGACATGCACCGACACGATCCATCGAGTGCGGCTTAAGCAAGGTATCGATAAACACTGGCTTGCAAGCGTTTCCATCAACTCCCTGACGCTTGCGTTTTCAGAGGTTCGGGGACGCAGCTACGGTGGAGGCGTGCTCGAGCTTGAGCCAACGGAAGCCGAAGGACTACCGTTTCCCAAGCCAGGCCGCTACTCTCCGCCCTTAGCTGAACTCGATGCCTGCATGCGGAGCCATGGCACAGTACCGGTTCTAGAGGTCGTGGACGGCCACATACTCCGTGGCGCAGGCCTGAGTACTGCCGACATAGCGTCACTCCGAACGATCTGGGAGAAGCTTCGACAGCGCCGGGCAGCGCGACGCAAGGGCTAGTCGGAATGGGGATCCATGCCGCTATAGCGTGCAAGGTAAATTCGCTCGAGGCTTGACGAAAACCTCTCCAGTCTTGTGGATGAATCGTGCGCAGGTATGCCATCGTCGATAGTGCCTGTGGCTGGATCCCAGACTACAAGAGATATAACCTCCGCGAGGTGCGCTGGATCGTTGGTCATCTCGCGCTTGGCAAGCCGCTCAAGCGTTCCTATCAATGCGGATCGTTGACGTCCTGCCAAGCAGGGACTCGGCACAATCACCATAAACGCGACAACTGCATATGGAAATCGGCTATGAACTGATGAAGCCTCGGTCGCCAAGTCATTTATCATGTTCTGGTAGTTCTTCTGTATGCTTTTGCGGTCGTTCAGCGTCTTGCTATCAAATGCAATCCTAACACCGTCCGGTCGATAGCCGACGTCGAAATTCTGGGGACGGATACCCCCGATAATTCGCACTGGTCCGACCTCCACGCAATCAGGGGACGGCGGGTTCAATGCAGAGGATTTGACACGTGTCGGGGGGCCGTTGCCTAGCATCGCGGACAGTGCTACGCCAACTGCTTGGTCGAAGAGTTCTCCCAGTTGGCCCGACGAATATGGAGGGGTGCGGCTGAGATTCTGACCATTCGCCTGCCAAGCTTGTCCAAACTGGGCGAGCTGGGCAGCGTCGATCACGACCGCGGGCATGCTAGACAGTCTAGCCACCGTGCAAGATTGCCACAGTGGGTGGACATCTGACCAGCCTTGGGCAGCGCCTGCCAATGCGAACCATCGCGTCGATTGCAGGCCGGAACTGCCTTTGCATGCATGCTCATGGTCAAGGGGTTATCCCTCGGTGCTACAGTCATAGCGAAGGGAGCGGCGGTGGATCGGGTGCCGGCGATCGAGACGCGCGGCCTCGGCAAGCGCTTCGGCGAGACCGAGGCGGTGCGCGACCTCAACCTCAGCGTGCAGCGGGGTGAGATCGTCGGCTTCCTCGGCCCCAACGGCGCCGGCAAGACCACGACGATGCGCATGCTCGCCGCCCTGCTCAAGCCGAGCGAGGGCACGATCCGCATCGCCGGCGTCGATGTGCTGCGCAGTCCGCTGGAGGCGCGCCGCGTGGTCGGCTTCGTGCCGGAGACGCCGTTTCTCTACGAGAAGCTGAGCGGGCGCGAGTTCCTCCACTTCACCGCCGGCCTGTTCGGCGTGCGGCAGCCGTTTGCCCAGATTGAGAATCTGCTGCGGCTGTTCGAGCTGGACGGCCGCGGCGACGATCTGGTCGAGGGCTACTCGCGCGGCATGCGCCAGAAGCTCGGGCTGGCGGGCGTGTTGCTGCACGAGCCTGAAGTGCTGCTGCTCGACGAACCGACCAACGCGCTCGATCCGCGCAGCGCCCGCACGGTCAAAGATCTGCTGCTCGGCCTGCGCGAGCGCGGCCACGCCGTGCTGCTCTCGACGCACGTGCTGGAGATCGCCGAGCAGCTCTGCGGCCGCGTGGCGATCATCGACGCCGGCGCGCTGGTCGCCTCCGGCACGCTGGCCGAGCTGCGCGAGCGCACCGGCGCCGGCGACGCCAGCCTCGAAGACGTCTTCCTGCGCCTCACGGGCGGCAACGAGGAGCGCGAGCTGGCGCGCTATCTGGCGGGCTGAGCGCCGGAGTGTCTTCACAATGCCGGCGTTGATCCTGCGCACGCGGCTGAAGATCTGGCGGCGTTCGCTGCGTGCACGGCGCGGCCTCTGGCGCTACGGCCCGACCGCCAGCGCGATCATCTATCTGGTTGTCGGCGCCTTCACGCTGCTCTTCGGCGCGGGCATCGCCGCCGCCACGAAAGATCAATATCCCGGCCGCGAAACCGATCTGCTGTTGCTGCCGTTTTTGGCGTTGCTGTTGTTCGTGCTGATCAGCGGCATCAGCGTGGCGCTCAACGAGCTGTTCATCGCCTCCGATGTCGAGCTGCTGCTGACCGCGCCGCTGCCCGATCGCGTGCTGTTCGCGCTCAAGCTGTTCGATACGCTGTGGCCGTCGCTGCTCACGGCGGCCTGGGTCTCCTGCTCGCTGGTCGGCTTCGGCATCGGCACGAGCGCGGGGCCGCTGTTCTATGCCGCGGCGCTGCTGGCCTGCCTGCTGCTCACGGGCCTGCTGACGGCGTTCAACCTGGGCATCGTCTTGCTGCTGGCGCGGGTTTTCCCGGCGCGGCGGCTGCGCGAGGCGGTGCTGCTGGCCGGCAGCGGCCTGGGCGTGGGCGTGTGGCTGTTCTGGTACGCCTCCAGCCGGCGCGGCCTCTTCAGCCAGGGCTCGCTGGACGAGGTCTCGGCGTTGGGCGGCTGGGTGCGCTGGACACCACCCGGCTGGGCCGCGTCGCTCGCCGCCGATGCCTACCGCGGCCACTGGCTGCAAGCCGGAGCAGGGCTGATCGCACTGGCCGGCGCGCTCGCCGTGCTCAGTGCCGTCGCCTACACGCTGTTCACCCGCGTCTTCCTCAGCGGCTGGTCGAGCGCCCGCGAGGCCGGCGCACGCCGCCGCCGCACCCGCACCGCCGAGCCCGCGCGCACGCATTCCGTCGCCCTCTCGGTCGCGATCAAAGACTGGCGTACGACCGTGCGCGACTGGCCCTATCTGAGCACGCTGCTGCCATCGCTGGCCTACGCGATCGGCTACCCCTTCATTCTCTTCCGCCTGCCCACCGGCCATGACGCGGCCGCTCACTGGCTCAGCATCGCGCCGCTGCCGATCGTGCCGCTGCTGATGACCTCGGCGCCCGCGCTGGCCGCAGTCAGCCGCGAAGGCGGCGCCTTCGACGTGCTGCGCGCGGCGCCGCTGGGGCCCGGCGGTTTGCTGCTCGGCAAGACGATCGCCGTCGCCACGCCGGTAGCCGTGCTGACGGCGCTGGCGGGGATGGCGCTCGCCTACCTGCATCAGGCGCCGGCGGGCGCGTTCGTGGTGGCGGCGCTGGGCGGCGCCTGGCTGGCCGCGGGCTGCAGCGCGGCCGGGGTCGCGGTCGGCGCCTTCCAGCCGCGCTTCGACCAACCCGTCTCGCGCGGCAGACAGGCCGGTTTCTCCGCCGGCTGCCTGCTCTACATGGCCGTGGCGACGCTATTCATGGCGGGCAGCGTCCTGCTCGCGGCCGTCGCCATCCTGACCGCGCTGGGCAAGCTCGGCAGCATGGGCGGCCGCGTGGCCCTGCTCGCGCTGGGGCTGGTGCTGTTCATGCTCGGCCTCAGCGCCGTCGTGGCCGTGGCCGGCGTCGCCCTGGATCGGCTGCGGCGTTTGCTGGAACCGAGCGATGCGTAGGGCAAGGAAGTGCCGTTTCCGGGTATACATGGGCCGTGACGTCGGCGGCCGCGCGGGGCACCTAACCCCGCTTTGGCTGACGCCAAAGCTCCCTTCCCGACACGGGAAGGGTCGGTTGGAGGACGAACGGGCGGGCGGGAGATAAACCCGCCGATCGTCCCACAAGGACACCCGAGCCCCGCCGCCGTCCCACGCCGCTGGGATCGCTCCGGAAGTCCCTTCCCGTCTCGGGAAGGGACAGACGCCGCTTGCGGCGTCAGGGTTAGGTGCCCCGCGAGCCGACAGCAGGCCGGACGCGAACGGACGTTCAAGATCGCTGCGCCGGGGCGTATACTCATTATGTATGCCGAACACCAAATTTGACGACCAACTCAAGGCGCTGCCGGCGAAGCCGGGCGTCTACATCATGAAGAATGACGCCGGCGAGGTGATCTACGTCGGCAAGGCGACGCGGCTCAAGGACCGCGTGCGCTCCTACTTCGGCTCGCCGCGCAGCCTTGAAGCGAAGACGCGGCGGCTGGTCAAGCAGATCGCCGACTTCGAGTACATCCTCTGCCGCAGCGAGCAGGAGGCGCTGATCCTCGAATCGACGCTGGTGAAGAAGCACCAGCCGTTCTTCAACGTGCGGCTCAAAGACGACAAGCACTATCCGTACCTGAAGGTCGATCTGCAGGACCCCTGGCCGCGCGTCTACATCACGCGCAAGGTCGAGAACGACGGCTCGCGCTACTTCGGGCCGTACGCCAGCGCCGGCTCCGTGCGGCTCACGCTCGACCTGGTCAAGAAGCTCTTTCCCTGGCGCTCCTGCACCAAGACGATCACCGGCACGGACCCGCGCCCCTGCCTCGACTACTACATCCACCGCTGCATCGCGCCCTGCACCTCGTACTGCACCAAAGAGGAGTACGACGCCGTCATCCAGCAGGTGATCAAGTTCCTCGAAGGCCGCACGCAGGAGGTCGTGGACGAACTTTCCGGCAAAATGGACGAAGCGGCCGACGAGTACGACTACGAGCGCGCGGCGATGTACCGCGACCAGATCAAGGCCGTGCAGCGGGTGATGGAGCGCCAGCAGATGGCGACGACGAAACCCGTGGACTGGGACGTGTTCGGCATCACCCGCGCCGACGACGAGGCCTGCGTGCAGGTTTTCTTTGTGCGCGGGACGAAAGTCATCGGCCGCGACCACTTCGAGCTGCAGGGCACGCGCGAAGAGAGCGACGCCACCGTGCTGCAGAGCTTTTTGCAGCAGTTCTACGACTCGGCGGTCTACATTCCCGCCGATATTCTGCTGCCGGTTGAGCCGGCGGAGCGGGCGTTGATCGAGGACTGGCTCTCCGAAAAGCGCGGCAAGAAAGTCAGCGTCGCGGCGCCGCAGCGGGGTGAGAAGAAGCAGCTCGTCGATCTCGCCAACGACAACGCGCGCGAAACGCTCGACATGCTGCGCGTGAAGTGGCTGGCGGACAAGGGCAAGACCGGCGCGGCGCTGGACGAGCTGCGCGACGAGCTGGACCTGCCGAAGCCGCCGCGCCGCATCGAGTGCTACGACATCTCGCACACGCAGGGCACGAACCAGGTCGCCAGCATGGTCGTCTTCATCGACGGGCATCCGCGGCCGAGCGAGTACCGTCGCTTCAAGATCAAGCACGGCGACGGCAACAACGACGTGGAGAGCATGGCCGAGGTGCTGCGCCGCCGCTTCAAGCGGGCCGTGGCCGCGCGCGAGGCCGAAGGCAATGAAGATGCCGCGGCCGAAAACGCCAAATGGGGCGATCTGCCCGATCTCGTGCTGATCGACGGCGGCAAGCCGCAGCTCGGCGCGGCGCTGGACGTGCTGCGCGACCTGGGCCTGGGCGAAGTGCCCGCGGCCGGCCTGGCGAAGGAGAACGAAGAGCTCTTCGTCTCCGACGCGAGCGAGCCGGCGATCCTGCCGCGCACCTCGCAGGCGCTCTATCTGGTGCAGCGCATCCGCGACGAGGCGCACCGCTTCGCCATTACCTTTCATCGCCAGGTGCGGCAGAAGAGCAGCATCAAGTCGGCGCTGGACGAAATCCCCGGCATCGGCCCCACGCGCAAGCAGGCGCTGATCAAGAAGTTCGGCTCCGTGCGCGGCATCCGCGAGGCCAGCGTGGACGACCTCAGCGGCACGCCCGGCATCACCCGCGCCGTGGCCGAGCGGGTGAAGGCGGCGCTGTAGGCTGTAACGGACCACTTTGACAGGTAAAGTGCTGGGGATGAACGGAGATCGCTTCGCGGGTGGGGAGCATTGCCGTGCGCTTTCGCAACGCCCTGGCCGCCTGCCGCAACGGCATGTTCGTTCGGTACCGCCATCGACGACGGCGCGGCTAGCTTCCGAGAGGAACGGCAACCGGTGGCTCCAACTGGTGGCATTCATGGCATCGTGGTTCGCTTCTATGAACCGGCTGATCAAGCGCAGGTGCGCGCTCTCCATGATCGAACTCCTCCTGCCGCGAGCCTCGCGACTACACCTCAGCCCTGGCCGTCTGACCTCGATCAGATTCAGCAGACATATCTCGCGTTCTGGGTAGCAATCGCGCGCGACAACACCGGCGAGCAGCTGGTGGGGATGACCGGCGTTGAGCAGGCTGGCTCTGATGTACCGGCGCCTGTGCTGCGAGGGAGATCGGGCATCGCGCGAATGAAGCGCATGCGGGTGGCGCCCGAACGACAACGACAGGGCATCGGAGCGCGGCTGACGGAAACCGCGATCGCATGGACGCGCAAGAACGGCTTCAACACGCTTCTGCTTGAGACGACACCCCGGCAGACTTCTGCAATCAGCCTGTACCAACGCATGGGCTTCACCGAGGTGGACCGCTCGACGCTCGGGCGGTTTGAACTGATCTGGTTCGAACGCCCACTCACCGACCGAGGCGTTGCTAGATGAACCAAGGCGCCCCACAAACCTGAAGGCATCTGCCCGCCGCGTCTCCGGTGCCCGCCTCGCTATACTCGATGCACAATGCAGGCATGTTTCGGCACGCGGAGGAGCATGGTGATGGTCGCGGAGCTGGTGGCACGGCGCTTCACGCTGGAAGAGTACGAGCGGATGATCGAGGCCGGCGTCTTCGACGAAGACGAGCGCATCGAACTGCTCGGCGGGAGGATCGTGCATATGGCGCCCATTGGCCTGCGGCATGCAGCCTGCGTCAGCGATACGCACGAGTGGTTTCTTGTGCGTCTTCAAGGACGGGCGATCATCCATGGTCAGAACCCGGTCGCTATCCCCCCGGATGCCGAGCCCCAGCCCGATGTGCTCATATTGCGTTACCGAGCCGATCGCTACCGGACGCGGCGCCCGCAACCGGAGGACGTGTTGCTTGTCATCGAGGTCGCCGACTCGTCGCTGGCGATCGACCGTTTCCAGAAGTTGCCGCTCTACGCCGCCGCCGGTATTCCCGAGGCGTGGATCTTCGACCTGAACGGTGGCCGCGCGCTCGTGCACCGCGAGCCGCGGGACGGGAGCTACACGAGCGTTACTGCCGTGGAGCGTAGCGGCACGCTTTCGCCGCTCGCCTTCCCCGAGTTGGTGCTGCCGCTGGACGAGATCCTCGGGCCGACGGCAGCGGAGTGATCGCGCAAGCGCCCATCGCTTCGGGCTGATACCCGGAAATCAACGGCCCCCGGCCAGCGCTGGCCGGGGGCTTTGGCGTGCGGCGGGATGCCTGCAAAATTAGCTGGCGGCGCCGAGCTTGAGCGCGTCGATCGCCTCGCTGGCCTGGCGGCGGTTCAGCTCGGCCGGCAGGCAGTTGTAGCGGCTGCGCACCCACTCTTCGAGCGTGCCGTCGTCCATCGCCTGTGCGCCGCGGGCGATCGCGTAGATCGCCTTGATCTGCGGCTCGGTCGCCGGGCGATCCGTCCAGGTGGCGCCACCGCCGAGCGTCGCCTGCGCGGCCGGCGCCGCGCCGGACGTTTCCTGCACGCGGCGTGCGGCGACGGGCCGCTGCGGCTGCCCCTGCCCGCCACGGGTGCTGCGGATGTCCACCGGCGCGTCCACCACCTTGTGCTCGTCGCCCTGGCCGAAGTCGAAGTCCTCGCAGAACTGCGTGCCGAAGCCGAGCGCGGCAAGCGCACGGCCCAGCGCCTTCGTCTCGGCCTTCTCGATGAAATCGCGCCAGTCGTCGGCCGTCTCGCTGCCCCAGCCCGTGGCGCTGCCGCGGCCGGGCACAGCAACCTGCGCCTTGAATACGGCCAGGTTACGGTCGAGGTCGAGCGTGACCAGCTCGGTGGCCACGTCGGCGTCCGGATGCTCGCTGCGCAGCCAGAGCAGCCGCCACTTAACCTCCATGTAGTCGAGCTCGATCGTCTTCCACTGGCCGTCCGGCGTCTTTTGCCGGCGGCTGAGCTTGGTCAGGTAGCGGGCCGGGTCGAAGCCCGTCGTGGCCGTGTGGCCGGGATTCTCTGCCTGCTTCTCCACGGCTGGCGCCTGCTGCTCGCTCATCTCCCACTCCTTGTATCCATTGCACGCGTACGCTGTTCATCCCAGCGCCATAGTCGTAGTATATAGAACAGACGTTCTGAAGTCAACGTTTATGTTTGAACATGCAGGCGTGAAGTTGAAAAAAGAGTCACAGGGGACTGTTATTTAATAACCGATTTGGTGTAATTCTATGGTAGCCTGTTGGACAGCAAGCGCAGGGCCGCGGAGGCCGCGGAACCTCGAGGAGGATCGCGATGGAAGACGCCATCACCCGGTTTCTGCAGTTCCTGACGGTCGAGAAGGGCGCCTCGCAAAACACTGTCGCCGCCTACCGCAACGACATCCAGCAGTTCGCCACGTTCTGCGCCGCCGGCCGCACGAACGGCAGCCGCCCGGGCTGGGCGCAGATCGACCGCGTCCGCATTCAAGACTACCTGCGCAGCCTGCAACAGCGCGACTACGCCGACGCCACGGTCGCCCGCAAAGTCGCGGCGATCAAGTCGTTCTTCGGTTTCATGCATGCCGAGGGGATTACCGCCGCCGATCCGACGGAAAATCTGGCCTCGCCCCGCGTCGGCAAGTCGCTGCCCAAGCCGATCTCGCCGGAAGAAGTGGACGAGCTGCTGGAGCAGCCGCTGCGCCGCAGTACGCCGGAGGCGAAGCGCGACAAGGCGATGCTCGAGCTGCTCTACGCCACCGGCATGCGCGTCACCGAGCTGGTTTCGCTCAACCTGACCGATATCATCCTCAACGACGGCACGGCCTACGTGCGCTGCATGGGTAAGGGCGCCAAGGAACGCACGGTGCCGATCCACACTCACGCCGCCGAGTCGCTGCTCACCTACCTGCGCGAGGCACGGCGCAAGATGGTGCGCACGCCCGGCGAGAAGGCGCTGTTTGTCAATCGCCGCGGCGAGCGGCTGACGCGCCAGGGCTTCTGGCTGATCCTCAAGGGCTACGCCGAGTCGGCCCACCTGCGCGGCACGGTCACACCGCACACGCTGCGCCACAGCTTCGCCACGCACATGTTGCGTGGCGGCGCCCCGCTGCGCCATGTGCAAGAGCTGCTGGGCCACGCCAACATCTCCACCACGCAGGTCTACACCCAGCTCGCCAACGACCACGTGCGCGAGGTCTACGACCGGGCGCATCCGCGGGCGGTGTAAAACCGGCGCGTGGCCTCACCCCCAACCCCCTCTCCACGTCTTTGCATCGCGCTGAGCGCGATCGTGGATGGAGAGGGGGCTTTTGTTTGTGGCACACTTCGCAGTGCAGCAGGTTGCCAACAGAATTCGAGCGGATGGGATGACCGGCATCGTCACCGCGATCGGGCTGGCGCTCAGCGCCGTAGCGTTAGCCGCCGACTGGTGGCTGACGATGCGGCTGCGGCAGACGGAGCGAGCACCGCGCGAAACGCGGCTGTATGTGATCGCGCTTCTGTTCATCACCGGCTGCTTTGTGGCCATCCTCGGCATCGTCGTGCACTCCCCAGATCGCTACACGGCGCTGGTGGCATTCGAGCCAGGCCTTGGCGCCCTCATCGTCACTCCATCCATCGTTTCGCGCCTCTGGAGATCGAACCACCGACGCTGAGCCAGCTTCAGCCGCCGCGGCCACCGGCTGGGCCACCGTAGCGCTGACCTGAACCTTGATCCCACGCGCCGCTGCCATGACGGCGCGCGGTTGCTCGCGGCTGCGGCCGCGACGGGCGCACGCCGTGCGCCCCTACAGGGGGTCGCCTCACGATTGGGAAAAAAAGTCATTCGCCAAGCACGGGCGGCCGCGCCCGCGCGTGTCAGCTTGAAGTCTGACTCAGCCGGCAGCCTGTCAGGAAATCCCGATTTGGACACTATCCTGACGCGTTCGCAGGCGATGGCTGACGTCCGAGACGGCTATACCCCGGCCGAACAGACAGTCGCCAAGACATCTAGCCAAATGATGCGGGGTCTCCCGCTCGCCCCGTGATGGGTGGTCACGCCGGCTGAACAGCGTCGTCCACGGCGGCCCGCAGGAGTGCGCCAGCGGCCCAGCGGAGCGTGGCCACGATCTCCTCGTCGTCGTCGAGTCCGGCGACGTCCTTCATGGCGATGACGGCCTCGGTCCCGAGGGTGAGGGTGAGCGCGGCACGGAGGCGCTGCCAGCCTGTGTTCCCCAACTGCGCCTGGAGCGGGTGCAGCGCGGCGTCCAGCCAGCGAGTCCGGCGGCCGGCACGTACGGGCGATGCCTCACCGCGGCGGCGGTTCTCGAGCCAGGTGTCCATGTAGACGCGCACGGCGGTGCGGACCAGGGGTTCCGCGGAGAGCAGGAGGGGCATCGCCGTGTCAATGAGGTCCGTCAGCCGTTGGGCGACGTCGTCGGTCGCGAAGCCGGCGACGAGCGTCTCGACCGGCGCCAGCAGGGGTTCGACCTGGGCCACATCCACGAGCAACGCTTCTTGCGTCGGAAAGTAGCGGTAGGCCGTCGCCCGCGACACCAAGGCCCGTTCAGCGGCGTCGGCGACGGTCGGCAGCGTCCCCTCACGCATGAGCGCCGCGGCGGCTGCGAGGAGCGCCGCCCGGGTCCGCTGCTTCTGATTGGCCCGCGGATCGGGTTGACAGGAGCCTTGCACAGCGCTACAGTACCGCCATCTTATAGAGAGACGCAAGTCTCAAAAAGAGATTGTCGTCTCATAGCTCATGGAAGGAGCAGACCATGACCGCGCAACCGTTGGTGGTGTCCCCCGCGGACCGCTCGCCGTCGCTGAACGTCGTGGGCGAGCAGATTACGGTGCTGGCCGCCGGGACCCAGACTGGCAGCTATGAGATCTTTCTGCAGGTCGGACCCGAAGGCAGCGGTCCGCCGCCACACAACCACCCGTGGGACGAAGCCTTCTATGTCATCCGCGGCGAGGTCGCGTTTGCGGTCGGCGACGACGAGCGGATGGCCGTCCCGGGCACCCTCGTCCAGATCCCGGGCGGGACGACGCACTGGTTCCGCTTCGGCCCGGGCGGGGGCGAAATGCTCTCCCTGACCTCCCGCGCGGGCGCGGCGGCATTCTTCACCGAGGTGGACCGCACAATTGCGCCGCAGGCCCCCGACCTGGGCAAACTCATTGGGATCGCGGAGGCCCACGGGCTGCGCGTCCCGCTCACGGCACCTTGAGCGCGGGGCGGCACACCACCGTTTGCGCCTCACCCCAAGCACACGCTACGCGCGCGCCCCAGCGCCGGTGCGTCGTGGGGCGCGCGGCGGCTGTGGCCCGACACCGCGCCTGGCAGGAGGGGCACTGCACCTACGGGAAACTGACGGCCCTGGCCGCAGCGTGCCGGCTCGCCGCTGACCAGCACACGCGGCCGGGGACAGCTACGCCACGGTTAGCGAGGCTCACAGGACCGCCGGCACGCCAGATCACGGGTCGCCTTTGCGTACGATTTTCCGTTTCGTCAGGCGACCCCGACAGGTGCCTGCCGCCGCGGGCCGTTCGCAAACGGCCCCTACCGTGCCGCGGTGCAGCACCCGAGCCAACATTGCGCTTCGTGTTGTCACTGACTGCGGCCAGCCCCAGCCCCCATACCCTCTACCCTTCACCCTTTACCCTTTACCCGCCCTCCGCCCTGCCCCCTACGCCCTCCCTGTGGTAGCGTCACGATCGCGGCGCATCGCAGCATTGCGATTGGCCGCGGGAGGCAGCGTGGCGGCGGCGACGATTACCGAGGTGCATGGCGCAGAGGTTCTCGACTCGCGCGGCAACCCGACGGTCTCGGTCGAGGTGGCGCTCGCCGGCGGGGCGCGCGGGCGTGCCGCCGTGCCCTCGGGCGCCAGCACCGGCGCCCACGAGGCGGTCGAGCTGCGCGACGAGGACAGGTCCCGCTACGGCGGCAAGGGCGTGCTCAACGCGGTCGGCCACGTCAACGTCGAGCTAGCCGAAGCGGTGCGCGGTATGTCCGCCTTCGACCAGGTCGCGCTGGATCAAGCCCTGATCGCGCTGGACGGCACGCCGAACAAGGCGCGTTTCGGCGCCAACGCCATCCTCGGCGTCTCGCTCGCCGTCGCGCACGCGGCGGCCGCGGCGGCGGGACTGCCGCTCTACCGCTATTTGGGCGGGCCGGCCGCGGCGACGCTACCCGTGCCGATGTTCAACATCCTCAACGGCGGCAAGCATGCCGAGAACTCCACCGACTTTCAGGAGTTCATGGTGATGCCCGCCGGCGCCGGCACGTTCGCCGAGGCGCTGCGCATGGGCGCCGAGATCTACCAGGCGCTCAAGCGCCTGCTGCACAAGCGCGGCCTCAACACCAACGTCGGCGATGAGGGCGGCTTCGCGCCGTCGCTGCCCGGCAACGAGGACGCCGTCGCCGTCGTGCTGGAGGCGATCACGGCCGCCGGCTACCGGCCGGGCCGCGACATCGTCATCGCGCTTGACCCGGCTTCGACCGAGCTGTACGCGGACGGCCGCTACGTGCTGGCACGCGAGGGGCGCGAGCTGGACAGCGCCGGCATGGCCGCGCTCTGGGCCGGCTGGTGCGAGAAGTACCCGATCGTCTCGATCGAGGACGGCATGGCCGAGGACGACTGGGACGGCTGGCGCCAGCTCACCGCGCGGCTGGGCGAGCGCGTGCAGCTCGTGGGCGACGATCTCTACGTGACCAACACGGAGCGGCTGGCGCGCGGCATCCGCGAGCGGTCGAGCAATTCCATCCTGATCAAGCTCAACCAGATCGGCACGCTGACCGAGACGCTGGCCGCGATCGAGCTGGCCAGGCGCGCCGGTTTCACCGCCGTCGTCAGCCACCGCAGCGGCGAGACGGAGGACACGACGATCGCGGACCTGGTCGTGGCGACGAACGCGGGCCAGATCAAGAGCGGCGCCCCCGCCCGCGGCGAGCGGGTCGCCAAGTTCAACCGCCTCTTGCAGATCGAGCGCGAGCTTGGTCCGGCCGCGAGTTTTGCCGGCATGAGCGCCTTCTACAACCTGCGCACGGGAGTCTGAGCGCCGTGGCCGAAGAGCACCCGAGCCAGCGCGTCTCGCCCGTCGTCTTTCCGAAGACGTGGGATCTGCCCGGCCGCCCGGACGAGGCCAACGCCGCCGCGCTCGACGCCTTCCGCCAGACCGAGTTCCAGCTCAAGCCGGACCTGCGTCTGCTGCACGAGGGGATGAACCTGATCCTGCGCGTGGTCGGCGATTCATACCCGGCGAAGTTCCGCACCTACCGCGCCGCCGCCGTGCAGCTCTTCTGGTCGCGCGTCTTTCACTGTCTGAGCGATGCGGCGCTGCTCATCACGCGCGGCTCGTATGTGGGTGTGCCGCCGCTCGTGCGTACGGCCTGCGAATGCCACTCGGCCGCGGTGCAGCTTGGTGGTGAGGAGCTGTTCGAGTTCGAGCTGTTTTTGGCGCGTTCGCTGAAGCCGCACGAACGGCTGCACGCCACCGAAATCGGCCGCGGCAGCTATCACGCCGGCGGCACGCTGGCCTCGGACCAGACGCTTGGCAACGTCTACCGCGCGAGCACCGAGCTGGCGCGGCCGCACTTCGGCGCCACACTGATCGAAGTCGCGCCGGAGTCGAACCAGCAGAAGCTGGTGCTGCTCTTCGGCGACCAGGCGTTCCACTTCGGTTGGGCGCAGCTCGAGCTCGGCTGGCTGATCGCGCTCTGCGCCGTCGTGCTGCGCCACGCGCTTGCGCTGGCAGACACAAGCGTGCTCGGCGCGTCAGACGAAACACGTGCGGCAATCGAGGCGTTTCTCACCCGAGCGGAAAAGGCGCTCGCCGTGCCGGACCGTTGCCGCGTCGAGGAGGTCGAAGAGGATTTTGAGCCGCGCTTCCTGATCGGCAGCTTCCGCCGGCAGTCCGCCGGGGCGCCGCGCAAGCTGCTGCTCTGAGGAGACTTCGCCAAATGATGCCTGACCCATACCGATCGTTACCGTGTGAGCAGAGGCACCTGCACACCGTCGTGGCGGTGCCGGCGCGGATAGTGCCGTGCGGGGACACGGACCGCCGGTAGCCAGTTACCTGCGGCTTGCTCCTGGCTGTCCGGCAGCCGCCAGAAAGCGATCGGGCAACCCGCCACAAAGCGGACCAATGTACATCGAAATAGAAACCGGGTTCTGGTGAGTAAAGAACACGGTCGCTTCTGCAATGGTGTCCGGTACACAGACCACGGCGGCTCAGCGCAGTGACCAGCCCCGTTCGGTCTCGTTGCCGTGGTCGCTGGGCTCTCCGGATGACCGCTCCAGCGGGGCGCTTTCCCCGCTGGAGCATCAACCGCACCTGCTCCGGCGAACGGAGTGCTCCTCACCGCTGCAGGTAGTAAAACGGCCAGTCGCTCTCCCGACCGAGCATGAGCTTGCCGACCGACTCGAAGCGGCTGGACGACACAAAGGCATGCTGGCTGATCGTATGGACATCCCGGAAGTACTGCTGGAAGCGCTGTTCCTCCCGGATGCCCGACGTTCCGACGCAGCTATGGACGAGATCCACCGCCTGTGCCGCCGCCTCAATGGCGTAGGATGCAGCGAGCGCCAGCGGGATACCCTGCTCCAGGCTCAATCTGGGCTGGGTCCGCACGACCTCCTCAGCCTCCCCGAGGGCGCTGTACAGATAACTGCGGGCAGCATCCACGGTGGCCCGTGCCCGCGCCAGCTTGTCCTGGACCACCGGCTTATCAGCGAGACCGACCTGCATGTAGCTCGGTGTCTTGGCCTGCGCCAACTCGATGAGGTCCGCAACGGCCGCGCGTGCGGTGCCCAGGCTCACCGAGGCCACAATGGGGCTGAACCACCACAGCCCCATCCGGGAGAGCGCATCGGTAAACGCCGGGTTCACGGGCGCATACGGGCCGATCGGCCACACCCGATGCTCCGGGACGAAGATATCGCTCACCTGGAAATCGTGACTGCCTGTGCCGCGCATGCCCAGCGTGTGCCAGTGGTCGATGATTTCGGCTTCGGTGGCGGGAAAGTGGACCAGCAGCGTCGCTGGTATGCCGTTGGCGCCGAGCTTCGGCGCGCCATTCTCCATGACCACCGCCTGGGCGCCGAACCAGGTTGCGTAGGTGCAGCCGCTGCCGAACGCCGTGCGCCCTGTCACCCGATAGCCACCCTGAACGGGCTCCGCGCTCAACGGCGGAAACAAGGAACCATTGACGACGGCACGCGGGTTGGCCAATATCTCGTCCGCCGCCTGGGGCGGCAGCAGGATGGTCAGCCAGGCTCCCGCTGCGCTAATCATCCCGACCCAGCTCGCCGCACTGTCGATGGTTGCCAACTCCTCAAAGAGCTTGCTGCCATACACCGGCCCCAGCTCCGCGCCGTTGTATACCGCCGGGAGGAGCGCGCGGACGATGCCCGCATCGATCAGGGCAGCCATGGCCTCCGGCGCCAGGCACCGTGCGGCCTCTGACGCCGCCGCCGAGGCACGTAACACCGGCGCGACTTGCTGGACCAGCTCCTGCACGCGGGCTGCACGAGTTGCAGCTAAACTTTGCGTGATGGACTCCAGCGCTGGACCCGCCGCCTGGACCATAACGTTCCTCCTCGTTCGGCACACTCTTCGTGCCGGCTGAGAGGAGGCTACGAGTCGGGGCCGCAGCGCTCCTATGGGCTATCTGGCCCATTTCTGCAGCAGGTCGTTCTCCACGGCAAACAGCGCTGCGGCGGCTCGAGTTGAGACGCCGGCCTTGGCGTAGACGTGCTCGACGTGGTGCTGAACGGTACGTGCGGAGAGGGTCAGCTCAGCGGCGATCGCCTTGTTGGAGAGCCCGCGCGCGAGCAGGCAGAGCACCACGACCTCGCGCTCGCTGAGCGAGGCCGGCCACTCTCCGCGCACGCGCCCCGCGGCGCGCTGTCCCGCCGCTGCTAGAACCGCCTCCACCGCCTCGCGGTCCAGCCGCACCTCGCGCGCCGCCTGGCTCAGCAGCCGCGCCGCGTCGGTTGCGGCACGTGCCGGCCGGTACGCACGCGGCTCCGTCATCGCCTGGTACGTGTCGGCGGCGGCCAGCAGCCGCGCCGGCCGCGCGGTGCTGGTACCGCCGATGCCGCGGTGGTAGCCGCTTCCGTCTGCGCGCTCGTGGTGTGTACCCGCAACGCGGGCGTAGGGCTCGAGCAATGCCGAACGCGCCAGGATCCGCTCGCTCTGGTAGGCGTGCAATCGCACTCGCTCCCACTCCACCGCGTTGAGCGGCCCGGGTTTGTCCCAGATGCCGTTCGGCACGCTCGTGCGCCCGAGGTCGTGCAGCAGCGCCGCGACGCGCAGCGCTCGACGCTCCTCTGATGGAAGACCGGCGGCTTCCGCAGCGCTCTCGGCGAGCCGTGCCACCCCGGTCGAATGCCCCAGCGTGAAGGGCGACTTGAGATCGACGTAGCGCGCGAACGCGTCCGCGATGCCGTCTATCTCCTCGACCCGGACTCGCTTGACGGGTCCGGGCTCAGCATCCAGGAACGCCTCCCACACCGAGCCATCGCATGCCAGCGTCAGGAACTCGGCAGGCCGCACGAGGAAGGCAGCGGCGATCTGCGGGTCCAGTTCTTCGCTGCTGCGACGGCGTACAGCCTCGACGGCGTGAACAGGGCTCTCGAGGCTGCTTTGCACCACCACGCGCCAGGCGACGAAGGTGACGCATGCGGGCAGGCTGATCGCGTCGCCGCGCAGTTTGTGCGGGGCGCCCTTGCCGTCGAACCGCTCGTAAATCTGTCCTAAAGCCTCCACTACGGCCGGAGACATGCCGAGCCGCGTCGAGAGCGCCATCGCCTGCTCGCAGTGTGCCGCGGCTAGCTTGCGTGGCATCGCCGGATCGCTGAGCAACCGTCCGACCGCACCGGCACGCCGTAGAAACGGGGCGCCGCGCCCCGCACCGAGGACGATGCGGCCGGCAACTTCACGCGGACTCGCGGTGTCCATCGGCGTGAGCAGGCGCAGCAACCCCTGGTCGTCGCCCGCGCCCGCCTGTGCCGTCTCGTGCGCGTACGCCGTGCAGCCGATGAAGCGCAACAGCCCCGTGTAGTAGATATCACTCAGCGCCTGGCCCGGCAGCCGCAGCTCACGCCCGAGCAGCACCGCGAGCAAGCAGGTGCGCAGCGCGGTCTCCATCGCGAGCCCCGCCGCCGCATCGGTGGCCAGCGAAAGGCTTCCGATCAACTCGGCGAGGCGAGGGTCGCCGGCCGAACCCGCCTGGCTCATGCGCGCTCACCGCCTGCGTGTGCTGAGTGTATTCTCTCCGATTTGAACACGCGCGGCAGCAGCGCGATCGTTGCAGCTTGCGGCCCATTCTGATCACACAGCCGCGCGGGCGCAGCAGGGAGCAGCGCTCGCATCCCGGCGTCGTCGAAGAGGGCGGCGGTGCGCGAGATGGCCCGCTCGGCCGGCGGCTGGCCGAAGAGGACGACGGGACGGATGAGTTCGCAGGAGCGCTGTTCCGACCACTGGAATTGTGCTTGCAGTGCGCCCCAATCCTCGATGGACGAGCGCCGTGAACGCCTGCGGCGAGCCATGCAACACCTCCCAGTCAGGTGGAGGTGTCAGCGTAGGAGCGCAGCGTCGGAGGGGCAAGCAGCGGGAGGGGCCTCCTGCTGCCAGCCATTCGATTGGTATATGTCAGGCATCATCTGGCGAGGTTTCGCTCTGAGCGCCGCTTTTAGCAGTTGTCGAAGCTGCCGCTCTTGAACGGGCGAATTGCGCCGGTCTCCAGATCGTACTGGCAGCGTTCGAGGCCGACGAGGTCGGCGCCGTAGACGTGGATCTCCACCGTCGAGCGGTCGCTGCCGTTCAGCATCGCGTGGATCTCGTCGATCTCCGGCGTGAGCAGCGAGACCTCGCCCGGCCGCACCAGCATGGCGCGGTCCTTCACGAGCGTAGCGAAGCCGTCGCGGTCGCGATCATCCACGCGGCGATAACGCGTCTCCTCGATCGCGTTGCCCAGCACGCCGATCATGCCCCAGGTGTGGTGGTCGTGCGGACCGACGCCGTCGCCCGGCCCCCAAACCACGGCGCTGACGAACAGCCCCGGCCCGCGGTACAGTGCGTAGCTGCCGTGGTTGGCGCGGCGTCCCTTGCCCGAGGGGCGGCGAAACTCCTCGGGCAGCGCGTCGGGATCGCGCACGAGCCGCTCGAGATAGGCCGAGCCACGATCGAACAGCACGCGCTGCTCGGGTTTGCCCGTGAGCAATCCGCTCATGTCGCCAACGAAATCGTCGATGCTGTAGCGTGCCTGGATGGTCATCGTCGTTCCTCCAGCTCCGGCCGCGGTCCGCTCGTGCCAGTATAGCCGTCCGCGCGCCGGGCCGCCGCAATCACGCTGCCGGCGCTTGCGCTCGCTGCGGCCACAGGCGATAACGATACATACGACACAGAAGGCCGGGCACGAAGGCGATGCAACCGGCCGTACGGCGACTGCCGGCGGCAGGCAGAGGAGAGGACGGCATCATGGCGACGCGAATCGGCATTAACGGGTTCGGGCGCATCGGCCGGCAGGTGCTGAAGGCGATCGGCGAACGGCATCCCGACGAGCTGGAGGTCGTGGCGCTGAACGACCTCGTCGATACCGCGACGAACGCGCACCTGCTCAAGTACGACTCGAACTACGGCCACTTTCACGGCAGCGTCGAAGCGCGCGACGACGCCCTGATCGTGAACGGCAAGAAGATCGCCGTCACGAAGCACGCGGACCCCGGCCAGATCCCCTGGCGCGATTTCGGCGTCGATCTGGTGGTCGAATCGACGGGCGTGTTTACGGACGCGACGCAGGCCTGTGCGCATATCTCCGGCGGCGGCGCGAAGAAGGTGATCATCTCGGCGCCGGCGAAGAACGAAGACGTGACGCTGGTGCTGGGCGTCAACGACGAGAAGTATGACCCGGCGAAGCACAACGTGATCTCCAACGCCTCCTGCACGACGAACGGCCTGGCGCCCGTGGTTAAAGTGCTGCTCGACAATTTCGGCATTGTCAAAGGCCAGATGACGACGGTGCACTCGTACACGAACTCGCAGAAAATTCTCGACCTGGCCTCGAAGGATCTGCGCGAGGCCCGCGCCGGCGCGATGAACATCGTGCCGACTTCGACCGGCGCGGCGAAGGCGTTGCGCCTGGTGATTCCCGAGGTTTCGGGGAAGATCGACGGGCTCGCCTACCGCGTGCCCACGCCGACCGTCTCGATCGTCGAGATCGTCGCCCTGACGGAGAAGAACACCAGCGTCGAAGAGGTCAACGCCGCCATCTGCCGTGCGGGCGAGGGCCGCATGAAGGGCATCCTCGGCCTGACGATGGAGCCGATCGTCTCGATGGACATGAAAGGCGACGAGCGCTCGTCGATCGTCGATGGCCTCTCCACCAACGTCGTCGCCGACAACCTGGTCAAAGTCGCCTCGTGGTACGACAACGAGTGGGGCTACTCCTGCCGCGTCGCGGATCTGTGCGCGTTCGTGGCCGGCAAGGGCTTCTGAGCGGTCGAGCGGTCGACCATCACCCCCGTCCCCTCTCTCCCGATCTTTCAGATCGCGCGGAGCGCGATGTCGCATGGCATGGAGAGAGGGGCGATCCTGTTTGGAGCGATCCGTGGCGGCGCCGGGTTAACCGTTCAGTGTCCCGAACGCTCACTGCGGGATCGTCTCCTTGTAGCGTGCGGAGCGGATACGCTAGCGGTGGCAGTCGCGCCAACTCCGCGTCTCCCTGAGTCGTGCGCGACCGTGGAGCCGCGCGGGCGGCGCGGCTGACGCCTCCCTGCGCCCGCACCGGTGCCAGAACCCCAGCGGCCGGAGCCGCACAGGCGGGTGCACGGCGTGGCGCTCCGCTGACGTCCCCTGCGCGTCCCGTGGTCGTGGGCAGCGCGGGCAGCGCGGGCGCCCGGCAGCCCCCCGCGACTGGACCAGCGACGGCCGGCACCAGCCTTGGCGCGAGCCCCATGGGCTGCGCTCCCCACACGCTGCCCCGCACCAGCACCATCAAGACCGTTGCTTCGCCCAATCCTGGGCGAAGGACGATCCTGGGGAGGGCGTTCCGTGGCCGGTACGGTTCACCGCAAGACGGTTTCGGCAACGGCACTCCCCGGTGCATGGTGCTGAAGAGGCTCCGACGACAGAAGCAACCGCGTGCTGCTTCCGCGCGTGCCAGCGCCTCCTCAGCAGCCCCTCGCGGGCGACCGAGGCGGCCAGCAACCGGTGTGCCACTGCGTAGCTAACCCGCATTGGGGTAGCCGTTCCAGCCTCGGAACGCTTCACGCGGGATCGCCCCTCGCCATCGAACATCGCGCTCCGCGCGATCTGGACGATTGGGCGAGGGGACGGGGGTGAGGGCGCGGACCGCTCGCCCCTTACGCCCGACCCGCGTCGTAGCGCACGGGCAGCCGCTTGATGCCGCCAACGTGCAGGCTGCCTGGAACCAGCTCGGCGGGGCCGGATAGCTGCATCTTCGGCAGCAGCGGCAGCAGGGCGCGGAACATCGTGCGCAGCTCCCAGCGCGCCAGGTTCGCGCCCAGGCAGAAGTGCTCGCCGTAGCCGCCGAAGGCGTAGTGCGGATTGGGGTTGCGCGTGATATCGAAACGATAGGGATCGGCGAACACCTCTTCGTCGCGGTTGGCCGATGGATACCAGACCGCGACGGTCTCGCCCTGGCGAATACGCTGGCCGCGGATCTCGGTATCCGCCGTGCAGGTGCGGGCGAACTGGATCACGATCGAGGTCCAGCGCAGGATCTCCTCGACGGCGCTCTCCACCAGCTCGGGGTTCTCCACCAGCAGGCGTAGCTGATCCGGGTGCTCCAGCAGCGCCTGCACGCCGCCCGTAAGCGAGTTGCGGGTCGTCTCGTTGCCGGCAGCCAGCAGCAGGTTGATGTAGGCCAGCAGCTCCTTGTGCGTCAGCGCCTGCCCATCAACCTCTGCCCGCACCAGCATGCTGATCAGGTCGTCGCCCGTGGCGCCCTCGTCGCGACGCTTCTCGATCAGCCAGGTGGTGTAGTCCTCCCACTCGCGCTCGACCGTGCGGATCGTGGCCTCGCGGTCCTGACCGGGTAGCTGAAACTCCGGGTCGGCCGCGGCGCCGCGCGTCTCGGTCCAGTAGAAGACACGCTCCCAGTCCGCGCGCGGCACGGCCGCCAGCTCGCAGATCGCGGCGACGGGCAGCTTGCAGGCCAGCGCGTGCACGAAATCGACCGCCTCGCCCGCGGGGAAGCCCTCGGCCAGCACGCGGCCGAAGTCGGCGACGTAGGTGTCGGCGAGCGTGTCGAAGTGCTGCTCCAGCATCGTCATCGCCCTGGGCGTGAACTTCTTGCTGGTCAGCCCGCGGTACTGGCGGTGCTGCGGCGGGTCCATGAAGACCAGGTCCGGCGGGTCGGTGGCAGCGCCACCGTAGCGCTCGGCGCGAATCTCGCGGCTGCGATTGCCGATGTCGATGCTGTCGATGTCGGCCAGCCGCAGCCGCTGGGTATTGGAGAAGAGGTCGGGATTGCGCGAGACCCAGGCGATGTCCTCGTACTTCGTCAGCGCCCAGAACGGCTCGAAGCCGGGGCGCTGATACCAGTAGACGGGCGCCTCGCGCCGCAGCAGATCCCACTCGCGCCACGGATAGCCGCGCGTGACGTAGAGGCTCGTGTCCGTGATGTCGAGGGTATCGAGGGTGATGGGCGCCGCCAGCTGGACCATCGCACGCTCCTTATACCGCCGAACCGCCGCTTGGCCGCGAGGCTGCGATCACGCCGTTGCGCCACGCGCCCTGCGCAGCAGGCACGGCCGCGGCGATGACGCTTAGTATAGGAGAGCGCCGCGGCGCATACCATGATCGAGCCGCTCCCAGTGAGCGTGCGCGGGAGGAAGCGGTGCCAGCGATTGCGCGTCCGGACGGGGCCACCATCCACTACGAAGTGCTCGGGCAGGGCTTTCCGCTGCTGCTGATCGCGCCCGGCGGCGTCAGCAGCGAGATCGCCTTCTGGGAGCGCTCGGCCATCAACCCGCTCAAGGAGTTCGCCCGCGACTTCATGGTGATCGGCATGGACCAGCGCCACGCGGGTGGCAGCCACGCGCCGGCCGTCCCGTTCTCCTACGACCTGACGGCGGGCGATCAGCTCGCGGTGCTGGACGCGGTCGGCGCCAGGCAGGCGCACGTGATGGGCGGCTGCATCGGCTGCGCCCACGCCTGGCGCTTGATCCACGATGCGCCGGAGCGGATCACCGCCGCGGTTTGTCAGGATCCGGTAGGCCTCGACGCGACCAACACGCCGGGCACGTTCTACCGCAGCTTCGACGAGACGGTGCGCCTGGCGCGGGCCGAGGGCATGGCGGCCGTGGTGCGGGCGGCGCTGGAGAGCCCGATCTTTACGTTGAACAACGCCGCCGGCCCCTTCGCCGCGCGCCTGCATGCCGACCCCGCCTTCCGCGACGAGCTGCAGTCCATGACCGTGGAGCGCTACGCGGCGCTGATCGTGCGCTTCCGCGACGGCGTTTGGCCGGCATACCCGCCGTTCTTCACGGTATCGCGGGAATGGATGGCGCAGTGCCCGGCGCCGCAGCTCGTGCTGCCGGGCAGCGACGCCTTCCATCCCACCGGCATCGCCCGCCTGATCTGCCAAACGGCGCCGCACGCCACCTGCCTCGACGTGGACTGCCGCGCCCCGGCCAAGCTGGCCGCGACGATTGAGACGATCCGCCGCTTCCTGCTGGAGCATGTGCCGGGATCGGCGTGATCGCGCCGTTCGGCCCTCACCCCCGTCCCCTCTCCCAATCCTGGGAGAGGGGCGATCGTGGTGAGATAGTTCCATAGTTGGTGCGGCTCCCAGGCTTCGGCAGGGGCGGTTCACGAACCACCCCTGCCGACGATCGGCGCACTCCCGAGCGCCCCTGCAAGCGCCCGCTAACCCGACCCAGCCCTGAAACTACTTCCGCCGGATCGCCCCTCGCCCAGGATTGGGAGAGGGGACGGGGGTGAGGGCCGACCGCCCCGCATCCAGTCGGCCACGCGTTCGCCGATCATGATCGTGGTCAGGTTCGTGTTGGCCCGCGGCAGGTCGGGCATGATCGAGGCGTCTACCACCCGCAGCCCCTCCAGCCCATGCACGCGGCCCTGCTGATCGACCACCGCCAGTGGATCGTCGGCGGCGCCCATCTTGCAGGTGCCGACGGGGTGGACGAGGTGACTGACGTTCTGGCGCAGGTAGTCGCGCACGAGTTCATCGTCCGCGATCGTCGCGGCGTCGGGGCGCAGGATCTGGTCGGTCAGCTCCGCGATCGGAGCGGAGTTCAGCAGCGCCCAGGCGCGGCGCACGCCATCCACCATCCGCGCCATATCCTCGTCGTCGGCGAGCAGGTTGATGTCGATCACGGGCTGAACCTGCGGATCGGCGCTCGCCAGCCGCAGCCGCCCGACCGAGCGCGGCCGCTGCAAGGTCGGGCAGAGCATGAACAGCGACTCGATCCCGGCGATCGCAAAACGTAGCTGGGGCGAGCGCTCGGCGTGGTAGCTCCAGATGTACATCTGCATGTCGTTGGCCTGGTCGCTGCCGGCGGCGGTGTAGCGCAGGCCGATCTGCTGCAACGGGTCGGCGGCGCCGGCAACGCCCTGACGCGGTGTTGCGACGAGCGTGACCGAGGGGTGGTCCTTCAGGTTCTCGCCCACGCCGGGCAGATCGTGAACGAGAGGGATGCCCAGCCCGGCCAGGTGCTGCTTTGGTCCCACACCGGAGCGCAGCAGGATCGGCGCACTGTGCAGCGCGCCCGCCGCGAGCACGATCTCGCGCCCGTAGACCGTCTGCACGCTGCCGCCATGTTCGACCTCGACGCCGACCGCTCGCTGCCCCTCGAAGCGCAGGCGGTTTACGTGGCAGTGGCCGCGAATCGTCAGGTTGAGCCGCGGCCGCGACGGCTGCAGATAGCCGATCGCGGTCGAGACGCGCAGCGTCCCGCTGCGGTTCATCGCCCATGAGCCGACGCCCGTCGCATCCGGCAGGTTGTGGTCGAGCGATTCTGGATAGCCCGCCGCGCGGCAGGCGTCGAAGAACGCCCGCTGCAGCGGCATCAGCTCGTCGTGGCGCCAGCGCACGATCGGGATCGGCCCGCCCTGTCCGTGATAGTCGCCGCCGTGGTCGCGGTCGTCCTCCAGCTTGCGGAAGTAGGGCAGGCAGCGTTCCCACGACCATTCGGTGTTGCCCGCGGCGGCCCAGCCGTCGTAGTCCTCCGGCATGCCGCGAATGGCGACGACGCCGTTGACCGCGGAGGAGCCGCCGACGACTTTGCCGCGCGGGTAGGGCACGGCGCGGCCGGGAACGGCGTTGCCCTCCCAGTGCCAGTCGTGCGCCTGCGTCGAGGCGGTGAGGCCGTCGGTCAGGTCGCTCGGCAGTTGCTCCAGATCGGGGTAGTCCGGCCCTGCTTCCAGCAGCAGCACGGCGCAGTCCGGGTTCTCGGTCAGCCGCGCCGCCAGCACGGCCCCAGCCGAGCCAGCGCCGATGATGATCACGTCGTACTGCATCTGCAGCCTCCCACGGCCCGCGAAAAGCGCAGGCAAGCTCCGCCGGCTGCTGCCGATCGCGGTCTCGCCGACAAAGGCGGCCGCGGCAGTTCCATACGGGTGTTTACGCTGATATCCGGACGGGAGCAAGCGGCAGTCGAAGACAGAGTGGCGGTCCGGGAGGCATGGCGCAAGCGCGCTGTACGAGCTGGTGTTCTGCCGCCGGCCGAGAAACCTTTCGCCGCGGCCTCACCGTGGTGCAGGCAGCAACGCTGGAGGTCGCGCTGGCCGGCTCGCTGCCGAATCCGGTCGCGTACGCCGGCATCACCTGCAACCGCTCGCGGCTTACCTGCATGCCGCGACGCCGGCGCACCGACGGAGGCATTGGCGCGTTCACACGCCGTTTCAATCGCGTTCTCATGCGGGGCGGGTAGCCTTGGCGTGATGGCCGGCTGTTACACGACTTGGCGGCCGGGCGCGATCGGGAGGAAGACGCCATGACTTTGCCGAAGCCCTTTGGCCCAGACGAATCTCGCGGACGCCGCGCCACCAGCCGGCGGGCGCTGCTGCGGGGCGGGCTGGCATTGACGCCGCTGCTGGTACTGGGTCCGCTCGTGCGCAACCTGCGGCGTCCTGCCGCCGCCGCGCCGGCACGCGTGGCCACCGTGAAGCAGACCGCTCCGGCCTGCGTGGTGACGCCGCAGGAGACGGAAGGCCCGTACTTCGTGGACGAGCAGCTCAACCGCTCCGACATCCGTTCGGACCCTGCAACCGGAGCGGTGAAAGATGGCGTACCGCTCTCCTTGCAACTCGTCGTCTCTCAGGCCGATGCGAACGGCTGTACGCCGCTGAGCGGCGCCGTCGTGGATATCTGGCAGTGTGACGCGCTGGGCGTCTACTCGGACGTCAGCGATCCCGGCTTCCAGACTGCCGGCCAGAAGTTCCTGCGCGGCTCGCAGACGACGGACGAAAACGGCGCGGTGCAGTTCGTCACCATCTATCCCGGCTGGTATCGCGGCCGCACCGTGCATACGCACTTCAAGATCCGCACGCATCCCGACGCGGCGACGGGCTATGAGTTCACCTCGCAGCTCTACTACGACGACGCGCTTACCGACACCGTGCAAGCGCAGGCGCCGTACGCCGCGCAGGGTACGCGCGACACGCGCAACAGCAACGACGGCATCTATCAGAGCGGCGGCGGCGACCAACTCCTGCTCGACCTGCAGCCGACGGCGGACGGCACGGGCTACAGCGCGACGTTCCAGGTCGGCGTGGACCTGAGCGCCGCGTCGCAGATCGGCTCTGGCGGGGGATCGCAACGGCCGGGGCTCTGACGTCCGACCGTAGTCGTTGGGCATCTCGGGGTGTATCGTCCGTCTTGCCGCCGGCACGTTGGCGGCGGGGAGGGGTCATGACGGAGCGACTGCGGCGGGTTGCGGTGCTGCCCGGCGATGACGCGGCGCCGGAGGCGGTCTACGCCAGTCTGAATGTGCTCAAACAGCTCGAGCTGCCGATCGAGTGGCTGCTGCTGCCGGACGGCGCCGAGCTTGCCGCCACGAGGTCGCGCGAAGACGCGGAGAAGCTGGTGCGCGAGGCAGCCGACTCCTGCGACAGCCTGCTGTTCGGCGCCACCAGCGGCAAGACGCCCGGCGTTGGCTACCTGCGCTGGGGCAAGCAGACCTACGCCAACGTGCGGCCGGTGCGCTGGCGGCCCGGCTTCCGCTCGCCGCTGCGCAACCCCGAGGGCATCGACTACGTCATCATCCGCGAGAACGTCGAAGACCTGTACATGGGACTTGAGGGCGATCTGTCAGAGCTGTTCGCCTCGGGCCTTAACCTGACGCCGCGCACCGGCCTGCGCAGCCCGATCACCGGCCGCGACGGCTTCTACGCGGTCAAGGTGCTGACGCGCGAGAACACGGAGCGCGTGGCGCGCTTCGCCGGCAGGCTGGCGCGCCGGCGGCGCGAGCAGGGCCACGCGGGCAAAGTCACCTGCTCCTGCAAGTACAACGTGCTGCCGCGCAGCGACGGCTTCTTCCGCAGCACGGTCGAGGCCGTGATCCGCGGCGAGTTCCCGGAGATCGCCTACGAGCAGTTCATCGTCGACGACTTCGCCCGGCGCCTCGTCGCCAGCCCGCACGCGCTCGACGTGGTGCTGATGCCGAACCTCTACGGCGACATCCTTTCAGACGAGGGCGCGGGCACGATCGGCGGCCTCGGCCTCGCGCCCAGCGGCTGCTACGGCGATGGCTGGGCCTACTTCGAGTCGGTGCACGGCAGCGCGCCGGACATCGCCGGGCAGCACGTGATCAACCCGACGGCGACGCTGCTCTCGGCCGTGCTGATGCTCGACTACCTCGGCTTCGGCGCGGCGTCGCAACGGCTCGAACAGGCCGTTGCCGCGACCTACGCCGAGGCCGACCGCCTGACGCCCGACCAGGGCGGCACGGCCTCAACGGAGGAGTTTGCAACCGCGGTGCAGGGCCGCATGTAACCAGACGTCGGCAGGGCCGCCCGGATACACCGGGCGGCCCTGCCGACGTGCCGCTGGCTGATCGCTCGCTACGAAAGGTTGAAGTCGGCGTTGAACACCTGACCGCTGTCCAGAGTGAGGGTGAGCGTGTAGCAGCCCGCCGTGCCCGGCGTCTTCCAGACGTAGGTGTACTGGTTTGAGCCGCTGTCGTACTGGAGGCTGCTGCTCCCCGCCGTGCTCGCCGGCAGCGCCGCACCCGCACTGCCGCCGAAGCTGCCGCAACTCGTGCTCTGGTAGGTGACGCTCTTCACCGCCGAGAGGGCGCTGATGAAGGCGCCGCTGCCGTCCGTGAGCTGGAACTGGAGCGGGTAGGCGCGGCCGGCTTTGCCGCTGTTCACCGCCGGCGGGGTGCTGACCGGCGACAGGAAGCTGCCGAAGCGGTAACCGACTGTGTAGTGGACGCTGACGGCCGGCGCACTGTTGCCCGCGACATCCGTCGCGCCGCTGCAACTCGCGGTGAACGTGCCTACGCCATTGGCCGTGCCACCCGTGACCGAGAGCGTGGCGTTGGTCGCCACACCGGAGAGTGTGTCGCTCGTGTTGCAGCCGGCCGCAGGCACTGCGCCCAGCGCGTAGCTCGCGCCTTGGCTCACGCCCGTCACCGCTGACACAGGCGCGGTGCGGTCGATCTTGATCCCGCTCTGCGTGTCGGAGGCCGTGTTGCCCGCCTTGTCGGCGCAGGTGCCGGTGGCGGAGAGGCTCGCGCCTTCGCCGGTGACCGTCTGGCTGACGCTGGCGGCGACCACGCCCGAACCGCTGTCGGCGCAGCTCCAGGTCAGCGTCACATCGCCCGTGCTCCAGCCGGCGGCGTTCGCCGCGGGGGTGCGGCTCTGGAACGTAATCGTAGGCGGCGTCGTGTCGCCCACGATAACGGTGAAACTGGCAGTCGCGCTGTTCCCCGCCTGGTCTTTGGCCGTGCATGTCACGGTCGTGACGCCGATGGCGAAGGTGCTGCCGGAGGCCGGCGTGCAGGCCACGCTCGGCGCCGGGTCCAGGTTGTCCTTTGCGGACGGCGTCGTGTAGCTGACCACGGCCCCGCTGGGACTCGTGGCTTCGGCCGTCAGGTTCGCTGGCGCGGTTGGGAAGACCGGCGCCGTCTTGTCGATCTTCACAGTGACCACGTTGCTGGGCGCGCTGGTGTTGCCCGCGATGTCAGTCACGGTTTGCGCCGTGGAGCTGACTGCGGCGCCCTCTATGCTCAGCACCTGGTCGGCCGGGCAGGCACCGGCGGCGATGCCGGAGAGCGCGTCCGTGCAGGTGAAGTGCACGGCGACGTTGCCGGTGTACCAGCCGCTGGCGTTCGGCGCGGTCGTCGCGGCCGCGCTGATCGTCGGCGCGGTCTTGTCCACCTTCACGGTGTAGGAGGCCGTGCCGGTGTTGCCGTTCTTGTCCTTGCAGGTCGCGGTCAGTTTCAGCGTGCCCTCGCCGCTGGAGGTGCTGCTGGCGGGGCAGTTGGCCGGGTCGAGGCCGCTGCCGGAGTTGTCGGTCCAGTTCCAGGTCACGACCACATCGCCGTTGTTCCAGCCGGCGGTGTTGGCCGCGGGGCTCTGCGTGGGGCTGGCCGTGGGCTGCGCGGGCGCGGTGTAGCTGATCGTCACGAGCCCGTTGCCGGAGCGCCCACCGTCGTGAAAGACGGCGCCCGCTGGGCCGAAGCTGCTGCCGCCGCCGCCACCGCCGCCGCCGTCGGTGCCGTTGCCGCCGCCGCCGCCGCCGTAGTAGCCGCCGCCGCCGGCGCCGGCGCCCTGGCCGAACCCGTTCCAGCCACCGCTGCCGCCAAGGCCGAGGCTGCCGGCGCCGCCGATGCCGCGGACGCCATTGTGCCGAGGAAGTGAAATTCTGAACGTAGTCCCCGCGCCGGGTGCGCTATCGACGTCCACCCGCCCGCCATGGTCAGCCACGATTCCGTGGCATATCG